>Ga0172371_10005619_pt1 | contig 18543 bp, 14 predicted proteins | sample Lak12m_FD_114543 | JGI IMG/M metagenome (GOLD analysis project Ga0172371, IMG submission 114543) | Freshwater microbial communities from Kabuno Bay, South-Kivu, Congo - kab_022012_12m | ecosystem: Environmental > Aquatic > Freshwater > Lake | place: Democratic Republic of the Congo: South-Kivu...
ACAGGTCCGCACAACATGGGGTTTTTTTCTCCGTCCTCTAGTTATTCTTAAGGATTATAAAAAGGAAAATATTAAACCCGATCTCATCGCAGGTTTGACACTGGCTGTCATTCTAATTCCGCAGGCGATTGCATTCGCTTATATTGCAGAATTACCGCCTCAATTTGGTCTCTACTCCGCTGTGATCGGTTCAATCGTGGGCGCTCTTTGGGGATCGTCTAGTCAATTACAAACAGGACCCTCCAATACAACATCTCTATTGGTATTAACCATTCTCTTAGGCGTTTCGGTGCCGGATACTCCATCTTATTTGGTTGCGGCAGGACTGTTAGCCGTATTGGTTGGTTTCTTTCGTCTTATCATGGGTTTGGCGAGATTAGGGATATTGGTGAATTTTGTCTCTGATTCAGTGATTGTAGGATTTACTGCCGGAGCGGGAATGTTGATCTTTTTTAATCAATTAGAAAATTTATTTCGACTAGAAGATCTTCCATCAACCCCAATGCTTACGGAAACCCTCAGGTATTTAGGGCTTAATCTTCACAATACCCATCTTCCTAGCTTGATTCTTGGTATTTTTACCGTAGCCCTCATCCTTGGGTTGCAGCGTTTCAAACCAAAATTTCCTGCTCCTTTATTTTCGATTTTCATTACCTCCTTATTAGTAGTCTTTTTTCATCTTGAATACTTAGATATCCGCATTGTAGGAAGCCTGCCAAAGGGATTGCCTCCGTTTACACGCTTACCGATTACGGATTTGAAAACGATCAGTTCCTTAATCACCGGTGCATTGGCAGTTGCGACAATTGGTCTCGTTGAAGCAATGTCGATCGCACGTAGCATCGCCAGCCAAACCGGACAACGTTTGGATAGCGATCAAGAGTTTATTGGGCAGGGGCTTGCCAATATCGCTTGTGGTTTCTTCTCTGGTTATACTTGTTCGGGATCATTTACTCGATCGGCAATCAACTTTCAGGCTGGCGCAAAAACCGCTATGTCGAATGTTTTTTGTGGCGTCTTGGTACTATTTATAATCCTTGTTTTTGGTTCATTCGCTGGTTACATACCATTACCAACATTGGCAGGTGTAATAGTAATCGTCGCCCTTCGATTGATCGACCTAAAAGAAATGAAACGTATTTGGTTTAGCAAGCGCGGTGATCGAGTGATTATGATTGCTACTTTTCTGTCGACGTTGTTCCTACCTTTGACTTTTGCTGTCCTTACAGGAATTTTGATCTCCTTGGCATACTATTTATTAAAAACCAGCACGCCTAGGGTGAGGACAGTAATTCCAGACGATTCATTTTCAATTCTTGTACCCCATCAAAATGAACCTCAATGTCCACAGCTTGGTATTATCGAGATCATGGGTGATCTCTATTTTGGCGCAGTTAGGCATGTCGAAGATTGTATATTGGAAAATCAGAAGCAAAATCCTACTCAACGTTTCTTGTTATTACGCATGTTTGGGGTTGAACAAATCGATATCAGTGGGGTACATATTTTAGAAGGGATCACTCGAAAATATCGCGAACAAGGCGGCGATATTTTCATCAGTCGCTTTCAAGCGCCAGTCATTGATACTATGCAAGACTCCGGGTTTATTAAAACACTTGGTGAAGATCACTTCTTGGGACGCGATCAAGATGCGATCGGTTATTTGTTCTATCATATTATTGACCCTGCGATTTGTGTTTATGAGTGCCCTTATCGCGTTTTTTACGAATGTCAGAATCTTCCTAAGCGTTTGGACTTGATCGGTGAAATACCTCGAACAGGTATTCGGGAGAGTTTGGTAAAGTATATTGAACCCAAATCTGTTTGGGAAAAAATCCATCAAGAACCGAAACCAACCATTATTGATGTCCGTGAACCAAGGGAATTTAGGCAAGGGCATATCCCAGGCGCGTTTTCGATACCGCTTCCTGATCTGTTAGCGAACCATGATTTGATGCCTATTAAAGGAGAGGTAATCTTTGTTTGTCAGGGTGGCAGGCGTAGTTCACGAGCAGCCTATATGTTGCGTGATAAAGGAAAAGACCGGATTTTTGTTTTGCGCGGCGGTATGGTTTCTTGGGAAGCTGAGAATTTACTTGAAGCGATAGATAAGGATTGATGTTTATGGAAGAGATTATACTACCTCGAAATTTGGGTTTAGAAGTTGTGCGCACTACGGAAGCGGCAGCGCTCGTCGCAGGACGGTGGATGGGTTTGGGGAATCCACAACAGGCTGACCGAGAAGCTTCTGATGCGATGCTTGATGGCTTGAATGAAGTTAAATTTAATGGACGCATCGTCTTAGGGGAAGAAGGCAAACCAAATCATGAATTATCCATTTCAAGTCAAAAAAAAATCGGTACAACGGATGGTCCTCTGGTCGATGTGGTCGTTGATCCGATTGATGGACGTACACAATTGGCAAGAGGTTATCCGGGCGCGATTTCTGCTGCTGCGGTAGCTCCACGTGGGAGTATGTGGAATTGTACCCCTGCGGTTTATATGGAAAAGATTATTGTTGATGCGACTGTTGCCCCTTATTTAGTACCTGAATGTTTAGATGCACCATCTGCCTGGACATTAGCCATGGTTGCGCGCGCAAAGGGCGTCTCTGTCAACAATTTGACCGTCTTTGTTCTGGATCGAATTCGTCATACAGAATTGATTGAAGAAATTCGTAACACTGGCGCTCATGTTATGCTGCGACCAGATGGAGATATTGTTGGCGCTCTGATGGTCTGTATGTCCAATAGCGGTGTTGATATTCTGATGGGGGTGGGTGGCTTGATTGAAGGCTTGCTATCATCTTGCGCCATTAAAGCTTTGGGAGGAGCCATGCTGGGGCGTTTGCATCCTCTTGATGAGGTTGAGCGTGCCAAGATCCATGATTCTGGTTGTGATACGAGTAGAATTATGACAACAGCAGATATGGTCAATAGCGATCAAGTCTTTTTTGCTGCCACGGGTATTACCGATAGTCCTTTGTTGAATGGCGTTGTCTATAAAGGAAATCGAGCTGAGACTAATTCCATAATTCTAAGAAGCGAGACGAGGACACGTCGTCGCATTATCGCCGAACATTTACTCGCTGAAGAATAAATGCTCAATATAAGAGAAAGCCTTCGGACGCCCTATTTCAGAAAACACGATTGTAGAAAGATCCTATCAATATTATGAGGTGAAGCGATGGCATATTTTGATTTTCCGCTTGAGGAACTTGAACAATATAAACCGATCTTGGATGAGCCCTCTGATTTTGATTCCTTTTGGGATTTGACGCTGACGGAAGTAAGAAAACTGCCTTTAGCGCCTGTGTTCGAGAGAATTGATTACGGATTGAGAACCGTTGATGTCTTTGATGTTCAATTTCATAGTTTTGGGCAGCAGACCATCAAAGCCTGGCTATTGCTGCCAAAACATCTTAAAACTCCTTTGCCCTGTGTGGTTGAATTTATCGGTTATGGTGGTGGACGCGGTTTTCCAATCGATTGGTTGAATTGGAGCGCTTTTGGTTATGCTCATTTCATCATGGATACACGCGGGCAAGGCAGCGCCTGGTTGAAAGGAGATACTCCAGATTATGCGCAAGCGCAATTTCTTTCGGAATTATTTTTATTTCGTCAAGTATAATTGTATAAACAAATGTATTTGAATGATATAGCAGGTTAAAACTGGAATTAACCTTTAAATTTGTTTGACAAATTGCATATTTAACAATATACTTTTATTTGAAATTTGTTTTGCAAAAAAGACGTAAAAACCACAAATTTCGAGATTACAGGATTACATGAAACTTTTCACACCTATTAGTGTTTCTTTGTATGATTTGTCGACCTCAGCATCATGCTGAGGTTTTTTATTAAACTTGTCTGGACAAGAATGTAATCTTGATAAGTGGTAGTTTATTAAGAGAAAGGAGAGAAGACCTTATCAAAAAACTATATATACATTTAAGTCGTTCGAAAAAACAAAAATCTGTTGGTTATCTTATTCTTTATTCTGAGGAGAAATATAATGGCAACTGAAGCAAAATATGAAAATGTATGGGAGTTAGAAGAAGGTGAAATTCGAAAACCAGGGATTGCTCACATCGTCGCCCTGGCGCTCTTCACTGGTATTGGTATTGTGGTAGGTACTTTTGGAAGTTTAGCTGTCCCGATTGGCTTTGTGTCAGCCTTCTGGCCTGGTCAAGCTATTCAGGCAGTTGGCTCGATCTGGTATGGTATGTGGGGTGGTATCGCTGCTTTCCTGTTCCCGCTGATTTCCAATGCAATGAGTGGTTCAGCGCCCTTACCTGTATCCATGGCGTATATTCCTGGTAACTTTGTCCAAGGTATCGCTGCCGGTTGGATCTTCCGCCAATTGAAACTCCACCCAGCGCTCAAGTATGGTCGTGACTGGTTATGGTTTACGGTTGTCGGTATTCTCGCAGCAAATGCATTTGGAGCTTTCTGGGGTACATGGGTCCTGCGCTTATTCGGTTTGATCACCCCCGACTCACATTTGGTCGCTTGGGCTGGATGGTTCATGGGTAACTCAGTCGCTTCATGGGTACTCGGTGTCTTGCTGCTCAAATTCTTATCGCCATTGGTTGTCAAGACCAAAGCCTTCTGCAAAGGTTATTGGGCATAAATTCCTGTTTATTCTAATTAATCAAAGAGGGCTGGGGTAATCCCAGCCCTTTCTTAAGGAAAACCCTGTTAGGAAAAATATATGGAACAAACAGTAGCAGTAGCAACCCCTACATCGGTTGCCGTACCACCGCAGAGAAAAATGCGCCGTACTCTCTTGGGGACGGTACCGGTACAGTCTCCGCTTTATCAATTACATCCGGTTACTCGACTTTTTACCCTCCTCTTTTTAGGTGTCATTTCGCTATTTATCCTGATCCCAGAAATAAATATCGCCCTCATTATCCTCATTCTTATTTATCTTCGTTGGGCTAAGGTGGATATTTCTGGTTTAAAAATATACTTACCATTAACAGTAACAGTGGCAATATTTATGTTCTCGGTGTCAATCGCTTTCCCAACGATCAAACCGGAATATCATCCATTTGTTTTTTTAGGGATCACTTTTTATTATGAATCCCTTTTCTTTACTTTCGCTAGTTATTGGCGCTTGATGGCAATGCTATTCGGTACGATTCAATATTTCTCAACCAATCGTGAGCGCGATACTCTAGTCGGCATTCGGACCTTAAAAGCGCCTTTTGTCGTTACGTATTTCTTCAGTCTTGCCTTGCGATCAGCGGGTATGTTCTTGGAAGATATGCGTACTATTCGAGAAGCTGAACGAGCCAGAGGATTAGATGAATCTTCAATGGCTTTACGTGATCGCGCAAAACTATACGCCATGTATATGATCCCGCTCTTTACACTGGCGATTAGACGAACAGATGAGATTAGTAATGCTTTATTTGCCCGCGGTTATACCATATCAGGACGACTTGAAGATGGTGTAAAACGGAGTGATTACATACTTACATTATATAAAATCAGGACCGTCGATAAAGTCTTAATTACTTTAATGGTAACCTCCTTTGTGCTGGTTGGAATCTTGCAAATCGTGTATGGGACATTTTCGATGGAACACTCTCCACTGTTCAAATTATTATTATCGTTATTTAACTAGGGAGAAGTATTAATGAAGGCTGTATCTGTAAGAGACCTTGGATGGAAATATGCTGGCAGAAATAACTTTGCCATAGAACATATCGATCTAGATATTGAAGAAAATACTTTTACAAGTGTTGTTGGACCTAATGAACATGGAAAGACAACCCTTGTATCTTGTATTAAGGGACTGATCCCGAATAGTTTTCATGGTGTTTGGCGGGGGACTGTGGAGATTTTTGGAGAAAATATGCGCCAAATGTCATCTCAAAAATTAGCTGATGATATTGGTTTTGTTTTTGCTGATCCAGAAGCACAATTCACTTCTATGACGGTTGAAGAAGAATTAGTGTTTGGGCTGGAAAATATTGGTTTGCAAATTACAGAAGTAGAAGAACGTTTGAAGTGGGTGACAGAGATTGCTATGATCGGCGACTTGCTTGATAAACCACCCTATGAAATTTCTGGCGGTCAAAAGCAACGCGTCGCGATTGCTAGCGTCTTAGCAATGAAACCGCGTATCATGATCTTGGATGAACCAACTTCAATGCTTGATCCTCTGGGTAAAGATTTTATTTTCGAGATTCTCACGAATCTTAAAAAAGAACAAGATCTTACAATAATTGTTGTTGAACATAATATAGAGCAGGTGGCTCCACTTTCTGATCAATTGATATTAATGTATGATGGGCATGTTGCTAAAGATGCACCTACGACAGAATTCTTCGAGGATAGTGAGTTCTTAGTTGAACATGGTATAAATCCACCCCAAGCGACGTTGTTTATGGACAAACTTAAAGAAGAAAATATTTTTACTGGTGCTTTACCAGTAGTAACTGAAGTAGCTACTCAAGATATTGAAAAGCTTCTTAGTTAATGAATAGTAAAAGGAAAAAGAATGACTGGTGAAAAACTAATTGAAGTCTCAAACCTTGTCTTTGAATATCCTGACGGAACCTTAGCGTTAGAGAATATAAATTTAGATATCTTTGAAAACCAATTTATTGCCTTGATTGGTCAGAATGGCGCGGGAAAGACTACCATTGCAAAAACTTTGAATGGACTTCTTAAACCAACTTCAGGACATGTAAAAATTGATCAATTAGATACCAAAGACAAAGGTACAACCAAAAAAATCGTTACTAAAGTAGGCTATGTTTTTCAGAATCCTGATCACCAACTTTTTAATAATACGGTCTACAAGGAAATCGCCTATGGTCCAAGAAATATTGGTTTACCTGAAGATGAAGTGGATGAACGAGTCCGTGAAGCGGCTCAGGTGTGTGGTATTGAAGAGGATCTTTTTACAGAACACCCCTTTTTCTTGACAAAAGGGCTTCGTCAACGTGTCGCGATTGCTTCTATTCTAGCGATGCGCCCTCGTACGATTATTGTAGATGAACCAACAACTGGTCAAGATTTACGTCAATCGATTGAGGTCATGAACTTCCTAAGAGATCTTTGGGAAAAAGAAGGGCATACGATTATCATTATCACGCATGAAATGCCAATCGTGGCTCAGTATGCAAAACGCGTCGTCGTTTTAGCAAAAGGGAATGTACTCATGGATGGTACTACACGTGAGGTATTCTCTGAACCGGAAACGCTCGCGAAAACATTCGTGAAACCTCCTCAAATCACTCGGTTAGGACAATCTCTCTCAAAATTTGATTTTCCTAAAGATATACTAACTGTTCCAGAGATGTACGATGCTTTTTTAGAAAGACGGAATGGTAGAGTGTAGTTTGAAAAAGTTAAACAAATCTTTACCACTATATTACAAGCGCTGATGACCACTTGATTATGGAAGAGATTTCTTTTTCTTCCGAGAGTTTAAAGGTTTCCGGAACTCTCTTGGAAACAGATTCGAACAAGACCTGTGCAGTGATTTTCTGTCACGGAGCTTTTGAATTTCAGGAGAATTGGTATCCTTTTGCTGAGCGTTTAAGGGATGAAGGCTTCACATGTTTTACCTTTGATTTTGCCGGACATGGACAAAGTGAAGGACGCCGGAGCATAGTAGACCTTAAAACCTTCGCCTATAACTTACGAGATGCCATGAACTTTTTACAAACACGTGGTTACACACGCTTTGCTGTAGTTGGTTTTGACATGGGTGGCAGCGCCGCGCTTCTAGCTGCAGCACATGATCGCAGGATCAAATCTGTTGTGCTCCTATCAACCCCTGCTTTGTTAATACCCTCTTTAGCTGAACGTATTGCTTATGGGATTGCTACCAGTTTTGCAAAAGTTAAGAAAGCGCTCTTTAAAAAAGAGCATACCATTTCGATGCTGAACGAAATGGATGAACTCCAACTATTTTTTGATGGAAAGGATAACGAAGACTATTTTTCGGATCCCAAGATTCGCTCAATTTATGAGGCAATTCCAATGCCAGGCAGTTTGGATCGTTCCTGGATGGATATCACCAAGGCAGTAAAGAATGTGAAAACACCGGTCTTAATTGTTCATGCCAATGCTGATAAAATGATCTCACCCAAACAAGCCAATAAAATTTTTGATTTATTGCCAGGAAAAAAAGAAATCCAACTGCTTGAAGAAAGCGGGCATGTCATTCATTTAGATCATCAAAAAGAACAAGCTTATAAGCTGATGGCTAGTTGGATCAAGAAGAACCTGGATAAATAAAATACCAATTAAAAAAGAAAAAAGACGCAAGTGGTAGTTGTTCAATCGCTTGCGTCAATTTAATTCTCCAGTTTTTTTTTAATGACGTGGTTTCTTGAGCAAATCCCTCATTTCTTGACTGAAAACCCTTTCTAGTTCATTCATATTTTGTGAAGCGGGTTTGCTAAATAAGCCTGTGTGGCTAATATCAAGTTTGGATTCACATATTGTCATCAGCATTCGGCAACCTGCTTCTACTGGGTCAACGATCGGCATACCCACACGTGCGTATAATTCTTTGGTGAATCCTGTTAATCCAGCACATCCGAGTAATAAAACTTCAGCGCCGCGTTGACGTAATTTCTGGCTGGCGTTTTCTAATACCGATAAGGTGGCTTGCCGATCTTTTTCAAAATCTAGTACTCTTAAATCGAGCGACTCAGTGCCTGCATAACGAGCTTCTAGACCATAGGTTCGTACCATACTGTCCATTAACTGTACTGCACGCCTCATCCCAGCCAGGATCCCAAACTGTGCGCCAAGTAATAATGCCACTGACATTGAGGCTTCAGCGATACCAATTACAGGTACATCGCTAAGTTCTTTCAAGACGAACAAACCGGGATCTCCGAAGCAAGCCAATACAATGCCATCGATATCTTGATATTGTTCAAGAAGCGGCATAACAGCAACGCTTGCTAAATGATAATCGGTCCACGATTCAAGTGATTCTGGTCCTGCTGGAGCGCGTTTGACATCACATTTCCATGGGTCTTGAAAGACTCGTTTGGCGGTTTCTTCGATTTCAGCGGTCATATTGACCGATGTATTCGGATTGATCACAAGCGCTTTAGGCATTATTTCGCTCCTATTTAGTCACTAAACCATCTTTAAGGTCATTCTCTCGAAGTTTTTGATCTCGCTTCTCTGGAGGTCCAAAACCACCCCCACAAGGACACATATCCCTGATGATGGTTCCCGCTTTCACGGGCATATTATCAATTTTGGAGGATAATAGCTTACCGTCTTTGTCGTTCTCCTTGAAGATCACGACGCCGCCGGTGGCGCCATCTTCACCGCCTTTCAATCCCCATGGTGCATGACGAAATCCATCTCCCTCCACTGAAATAAAACCATCTACTAATATACGTGTGTCGCGCAGCGGACCAAAGCCGCCGCGGTACCGTCCATCTCCAGCAGCGTTTTCTCGCAGTTCATATAATTCGACCCGCAAGGGATAATGCGCTTCGATATCTTCGATTGGATTGTTCTTTGTATTTGCGTATAGAATATCTACGGCATCCAATCCATCCATTCCTTCCATCCCGCCATAAGCGCCTTCTGTGACATCCATATAGATCCAAGAATCCCCTTTTTCTGTCACACTTGAGAAGGTGACCGCCTTGGTAGTTGAACATCCTGCACAAACATCTGCAGGAAGGATATCCTGTAATGCCTTCACGATTAGGTTGGAAACCATCTGTCCGCCGCAGAATCTACCGATGGTAGGAGCTGGGAAGCGTGGATTAACGATCGTGCCTTCGGGGGCAAAAATCGATATTGGTCGGAACATACCCGCATTATGGGGTAGGTTCGGGTTTTCGGTCTCGGGAAGCAGCAGCATTCGCAAGGTGAGCAATACCGCCATATCGGTAGTGCCGTAAAATGGCATATTGATAGGAGCATGGTCTAATTGCGGTGCGCTTCCGGTCAGATCGACATGAATTTGATCGCCTATGATTTCGATGGTCACACAAATAGGAATATCGACTTCATCTGTATCTTCATAACCATCTAGGTAACCCTTTGCCGAATAAGTCCCATCCGGTAAGTTACGGATTACATCCCGCATTCGCATTTCAGCGACATTCAATAAACGCTGTGTTGATCGTTTTAGCTTCTCGATTCCATATCGTTCTACCAGATTTTGGAAACCGCGTTGCCCCCAGCGACAAGCGGCTGCCTGTGCACGAAGATCTCCAACAACCAGTTTTGGCATACGTACATTATTCTCAATCAATCTCCAGGCAACTGGGACTGGTTTACCACCTAATTCAACAGGATAAGCTAATAAACGAATTCCTTCACTATAAGTATCGTGGGCTTTGATAATGCAGGTGCCTGGAACAGCCGCGCCAATATCGACATGGTGGGCAGCTGTCCCAACAAATCCAAATAATTCATCACCCACAAATAATGGCGCAATCGCTCCAATATCAGGACTGTGACTGGCGCCTGTATAGGGGTCATTATGTAAATAGATCCCTTTCGGGTCTAATTCTTCTCCAGCATCCTGTATGGTTTGCATCATACCGCGGCAATAACCAGCTAGCGGTCCCATTTGCAATGGAGTCGTCTCTGCTTCGGAAAGCAATTCAAAATTCATCGATACGATTGCAGCGCCATAATCATCTGATTCTCGGATTAGCGAAGAATAAGCAGCTCTCTTCAAACGATGCCCAACCTCTTTCGCTAATGTTGTCAGAGCCCCATAAATAACTTGATCTTCTAATGTAAGTTTTTCAGAAGGTTTATTTTCTTTCGTATTTTCACTCATCTTTTTTGATCCTCATAAAACCACCGTCTGCAACCCTGGCGACCCAACCGCTAGGGATATAGGTTGTGGCATCATTTTCGATTACTATTGCTGGACCTTCCAAGCGCGTCCCTAGAGAAAGTTCTTGTCGCTGATATACGCAAGCCTTTACTTTAACAGCCTCCTGTTTTTCTCCATGATTGACTGATTGATATTCCCAAAGTTCAACCATTTCTGGTGTGATATCTTTTTGAGGTATATCGGTTGGGAATGACCATTCTAAAGCTGGGATCTCCCAGGCAACACGCAATTCGACCCATTCGACAGGAGAATTTGGCATTGAAAAACCATATTCATGTTCATGGGCAGCATGGAAACGTTTCGAGATTTCCTCAATATCTTTTGGATCATCGATATTAATTTCAACCTCAAATCCCTGACCGAGATATCGCAGACCGGCCGTTCGTATGATCTTTGCTCCTTCGGGAGGTAGTGCGGAGAGGTTCTTATGCGCTTGATCAAAGAATGCCTGGGAATCTTCGGCTGTGATTTCTGTGAGGGGTCTTAATACAGTCAATGCCGCTTCGCGCCTATCTGGCGCAACCAACAATCCCCACGCAGCCAGCAAACCCGGTCTCGGTGGCACGATCACTTCTGCAAGCTGCAGTGTCTCTGCAATCCCGCACGATAATAAAGGTCCTGCCCCACCCGCAGCGACCAAAGCCAATTCGGCTGGATCCATGCCGCGTGAGACAGTTCGTTCACGGATACCAAAAGCGATATTCGCTTCAGCAAGCGCGAGAACATCTAACGCCGTCGAGATCTCACTATCAACCCCGAATTCCTTTTTGAAAGCTCCCCGTGCAAGATCTGCCGCGATCGGCATCTTACCGCCTAATAGAATATTTGCTGGTAATCGTCCTGCTACCACAGCCGCGTCGGTTACAGTCGGTTGATCGCCGCCGCGTTGATAACATACTGGGCCAGGGACAGCGCCAGCTGATTTTGGACCAACATGTAATGCGCCATAGTCGTCACGATAAACAAGCGAACCCCCGCCAGCTCCAATGGTATGTAAATCAAGCATGGGGATTTGCAGTGGGTAACCGCCAATTTGCCTTTCTTCCCATGGGGCTTCATTCAATCTCCCCTCACGAATGACAACAATATCTGAGCTTGTTCCTCCAACATCCAAACCGACACAATGACGCAGCTTCAGTTCTGTAGAAACATTGACAACTGCGTTCCCTGCCGCAGCAGGACCACTTAACCCAAGGCGGATAGGTGTCCTTCGCAGGTCTCCCTTTACTTCCTCGGATTGCATATCAACCGCTTCCAACCCACCGTTGCTGGTCATCAACATCAATTGCAAACCTTCCCAACGTGTATCGAGTTCCTTCGCCAAACTCGTCAAATAGCGCGCAGCTCCCGGAGCAACGCGTGCATTCCAAGCTGTGGTCAAAAACCGTTCATATTCACGGAAACGAGGCGACACTTCATGGGAGGAGATCACGAAAAACCCTGGGGCTTCTTCTCGAACCCATTTCTCTGCCATTATCTCGTGATCCGGATATCGATAAGCGTGTAGAAAACCGATCGCGATCGCTTCGACGCCTTCAGAAACTAGTTTGCGGGCAGCTTGGCGCACTTCCTGCTCATTGATTGGTATCACCACTTCACCCTTTGAATCAATCCGCTCTTTTACGGTGATACGCCATCGCCTTGGAGAGGGTGGATAATGTTGTTGAGGAATCTCCTGGCGGATAGCATAGTTCAATGGTCTTTCATGTCTGCCAATATGCAGGACATCTCGCATGCCGCTGCTGGTGATAAAACCAGACTTGGCTCCTTTTCGCTCCAATAACATATTTGTCACCAAAGTAGTACCATGCAAAAAATGTTCAGGCGCTTTTGCTAAACCGAGCGCTTCCACTGCAGCTAAGACCGCAGCGCCAGGATTTTCTGCATTAGAAGGAACCTTGGCGGTTGCAATGCCATCCGATGAGACCGCGATTGCATCTGTGAATGTCCCCCCGATATCTATACCAATACGTAATTCAGATTTTTCCATAGTTCTTTCCTTAATAAGATGATTTGGGGAGTCTTTTTATACTGTAGGTTACGTTTTTATTCTCATTCTTCTTTCGAAAATTTGAGATAGTGTTTAAGAAGTTATAATGCGTGTATAATGTCACGATAGTTCAAATAAATCTCAAGTTAATTAGGAATAGATATGTCAGACAATTTCTATAATCTTACCATCAATGAAGAGCGATTTGAAGAGGATTTTGAGGAATTGAGTAAAATTGGTCAAGTAGGAACTACAGGCGTCAACAGACCTGTGTTCAGCGCTTCTTTTTTTGAAGCGCGTGATTGGTTCCGTGTAAAAGCACAACTTGCTGGGCTGGAATCAACAGTCGATTCAGCAGGTAATCATATCATGCGGTATCCATGCGAAAATCCAGGCGCCCCCTCGTTTTTGTTGGGTTCTCACCTTGATTCAGTTCCCAATGGTGGACGATACGACGGCGCTTTAGGAGTCTTAGCAGCATTGGAAGTACTACGACGGATTTCAGAGATGGGTATTAAATTACCAGTGCAGCTCGAAGCGTTAGATTTCAGTGACGAGGAAGGGACCCTGGTAAGTTTTTTAGGGAGTTTTGCGTTGACTGGTATGCTTGATCAAAGTGTCCTGAAAAACCCACGCGGTGGTAGAGTAAGGTTTATCGACGCGCTTCATCGAGCGGATCTAAAAGAAGAAGAAATTCTAAATGCTAAGCGAGATCCTGATTCAATTGCAGGTTATCTAGAATTACATATTGAACAAGGTCCGTCTTTGGAAAAATCCGGACATCAAATTGGGATTGTGCAAGCTATCGCTGGGATTGCTTTTTATCGCTTGACTTTTCTCGGGCGGGCTGATCATGCCGGTACGATCAGTATGCAAGACCGCTTGGATGCTGCTCAAGGAGCCAGCGCTTTCACCTTATCGGTGCGAGAAATCCTTTTACGTGATTTCCCATATTGTAAAGCCAATATTGGCAATGTTAAAATAACCCCCGGCGCCTTCAATATTGTGCCTGAGGTGGTTGCATTAGATTTTGAGTGTCGAGCAGATGACCAAGAGACTTTTGAGGAAATTCAATCTGTTTTACTCGATCAAGCACGATTAGATGCCGAGCGATTTGGATTGGCTTTAGAGGTCGAATTCTTAGGAAAACGAGATCCTGTTGCAATGGATCCGGAATTGCTGAACGTCGTTCAAGAAGCCTCAGATCACCTCGCTTTGTCTTCTCAAAAAATCACCTCCTGGGCAGGACATGATGCCCAAGCGATGGCGGATGTTTGTCCAACCGCCATGATCTTTATTCCATCAATAGGGGGAACGAGCCACTCCCCAGATGAGTTCACTAGGTGGGAGGACTGCGTCAATGGCGCTAATGTATTGCTGCAGGCAACGTTAAGGCGGATTTTGGGAACCTAATATTATTTAGCTTGACAGCCTAATTGATCGCCTCTATAATCGAATCTAATCGCTGTTAGCGCTAACAGTCTCCGAGAATTCTATGTCTGAACGACCTACAATAGTCGACGTTGCACGCGAAGCGGGTGTTTCCCTGATGACTGTCTCTAGGGTGGTCAATAAAAAGCAGGATGTCAGTCAAGCTACTCGCCAAAAAGTCCTCCAGGTAATCGATGCCTTGGGCTATCGACCCTCAGGTATTGCGCGTGGACTAGCAACCAATCGCACGAGAACGCTCGGGATCGTTGTTCCAGATATTGATAACCCCTTTTTTTCTGGTGTCGTGCGTGGCGCCGAGAACCAAGCTTATGCAGAAGGCTATAGTGTCTTTTTGTGTAATACCGAAGAAGACCAGGAACGCGAAATTTCTGTTCTTGAATCCTTGGAAGAAAAACAAGTCGATGGCTTGCTGCTTTGCAGTTCGCGGTTGGATGATGCTGACCTTGAAAATGTCATTCAAAGGTTTCCCTCGCTTGTACTAGTATCAAGAGAATTATCTCACCAGGATGTTGGAACCGTGTTGATCAATGATCTCTTGGGTGGAGAAATGGCTGCCTCCCATCTGATTGAAAAGGGGCGCTCAGCGATCGGGCTGATTTCCGGTCCACAAATTTCGCATAGTGGACAAGGGCGTTTGCGTGGTTACCATTTAGCGCTTTCTAAAAACCAAATTCCTTTTCAGCCGCAGTGGGTGAGTTATTGTTCTCCAAATGTGGAAGGTGGTTATCAGGCAACGCTTGCCTTACTCAAACAAGAACCATTCCTGACTGCCTTGATATGCCATAATGATCTTGTGGCAGTCGGCGCGCTACAGGCTTGTTCGGAATTGGGGTACCTTGTTCCTGAGAATATTTCCATCATAGGCTACGATGATATATTAATTGCCGCGTTGGTTACGCCCGCGCTTACAACTGTTCGTGTGCCGCGTCTTGATCTGGGTGCAAAAGCGATGAGTTTATTGTTAAACCAAATCAATCAAGAAGGGGTTGAAAGAAAAAGGATTTTGATCACTCCTGAGTTGATTGTTCGAGATAGTACTTAAAGAGCGCTAAACATGCGAAAACAACAATGGGATACGATCCTCCAGTGTAATCATAGGCAAGCTTTTGACGCGCTTCCGATTGCATTGATCGTGGATAGCCCTTGGATTCCAGGTTATTTAGGGTTATCTACGATTGATTACTTGACGAATCCAGATATTTGGCTTAAAGCAAATTTTGAGATCAGCAAGCAGTTTCCTGAAATCATCTTCATCCCAGGATTTTGGGTCGAAATGGGGATGGCAGCCGAGCCGAGTGGTTTTGGTTGTCGTATAAATTTATATGATGATACGACGCCAACACTCCATGCCTGCATTTCTTCAGTAGATCAAGTCGATCAACTTGTAAGACCAAATCCAAATCAGGATGGTTTTATGCCAATCATCTTGAAAACCTACCGATATTTGGAACCGAAGATCAAAGATATTGGGCATCAAATAAAAATTGTGGCTGCCCGAGGTCCGCTTGCGATTGCCTCACATTTGCTGGGTGTGACAGATTTTCTTTTGGGAGTAAAACTAGATCCCAAAAATACGCATAGGTTATTGAATATCACAACTGAACTCTCCCGAAATTGGCTTGAAGCGCAGGCGAGCGTTCTTCATGATGTTGAGGGTGTATTGTTATTGGATGATATTGTCGGTTTTCTTTCGCCTGAGGATTATTTAGAATTTGCGCATCCTTATCTGCACAGAATTTTCGACGCTTTCCCCGACAACTTGAAAATTTTTCACAATGATATGGATAGCGCGGTTTCATATCCTTATCTAAAAGAACTCGGAGTCGATATTTTTAATTTTACTCATTTACAACCGCTTTCAAAGGTGCGTGATTTGGTTGGGAATCAGATTTGTTTAATGGGCAATATCCCTCCATTGGATATTCTCGCCAATGGAAAACCGCATGAGGTGAAAGAGAGTGTCAAAGCCTGTGTAGCTGAGTTACATGATCTAAGAGGTTTTCTGCTTTCGGCGGGTGGCGGTGTTTCGCCAGGAACACCCAAGGAGAATATTGCAGCCTTGATAACAGCAGCGCATCAAAATTCTGGTTTCGGAGGATGATATGCTTAATGCCGTGATTATTGGAACGGGAGCGATTGCAGATCAACATATTCAGGGTTACCAAAATCTTTCTGATCAATGTCAGATCGTCGGGGTTTGCGATCTTTATCCTGAAAAAGCGCGCAAGAAAGCCGCAAAATATGGCTTAGAAGTACCCATTTATGATGATCATCGCGCCATGATGGCAGAGTTGGACTTTGATTTGGCATCGGTTTGTGTGCCTCCCTTTTCGCACGCGGAAGTGAGCATCGATTTGCTCAATGCTGGAAAACATGTACTGCTTGAAAAACCAATGGCAACTTCTCTGGAAGAGTGCGATCGGATGATTGAAGCGGCAAAAACAAGCAAGAAATTATTATCTATTGTAGCGCAGAATCGATTTAAAGATTCGTGGATGAAATTAAAACAAATCGTGGATTCTGGGAAGATCGGTAAGATTCATCATGCTCGTGTTGATTCTTTTTGGTGGCGAGGCAGTCATTATTATGATCTGTGGTGGCGTGGTACCTGGGAAAAGGAAGGCGGAGGTTGCACGTTGAATCATGCAGTTCATCATATTGACCTATTCCAATGGATTCTCGGAATGCCTATCGAGGTACAAGCAGTGATCTCTAACCTGGCGCATGAAAATTCGGAGGTGGAAGATTTCTCAGCGAGTTTATTTTATTTTCCGGATGGTTCGATTGGTCAGATTACCGCTTCGCTCGTTCATTACGGTGAGCGGCAAGAGATGGTCGTACAAGCGGAGAAAGCCATGGTCGCTATTCCATGGGAGGTCAAAACATCTCAGCAAATGGTAAATGGTTTTCCACAAGCGGATCCTGACTTTGAAGCTGAATTACGCTCTTTTTATGAGAAGCTACCAAATCTAACTGAAACAGATCATATTGGACAGATAAAGAATTTCATTTCCGCGATTCTTGGGAAAGAAGAATTGCTCGTGGATGGTATTCAAGGTCGCAATACATTGGAATTGATCACAGCCATCTATCAATCGGGAACATTAGGTAAGCGCGTAAGTCTTCCTCTTTCACCTGATTCACCTTTCTACAATCAGAAAGGGATTTGGAAATATGCCCCACATTTTCACGAAAAAACGCTCAATATCGAAAATTTTGAAACAGACGAAATAAGCTTAGGCAGAGATACGGATTAAGCTTAACTAGGAGAAAACATGATGATGGATGAAAAAAGGGCTTCAGATACCAAGGCAAGAAATAACGGTATGAATTATTCCCCAAAGGGCAAGCCAAATCCGGTTTGCAAAAGCGGTGAGTTCCGTTTTGCAGCCATAGGGTTGGACCATGGTCATATCTTTGGGATGTGCAATGGTCTCACTGAGGCTGGTGCGGATCTTGTGTGGGTATATGATCCCGATATACACAAATGCGAAGCATTCAAAAAAGAATTTCCACAAGTGAAGATCGCCCGTTCTGAAGATGAAGTTCTCAATGACGAAAGCATTCAGATGGTTGCAAGCGCTGGTATTCCAGCAGATCGCTGCGCGATGGGTTTGAAAGTCCTTGATCATGGCAAACACTATTTTTCGGATAAGCCGCCTTTAACCACTTTAGAACAATTAGAACAAGCACGCCAAAAAACCAAACAGACCGGTCTCAAGTATGCAGTCTATTACTCAGAGCGTTTACATGTCGAATCAGGCGTTTATGCTGGCGAATTGATTGCGCAAGGCGCTATTGGTCGTGTCTTGCAGGTTGTCAACCTAGCCCCTCATCGCCTTGGCTTATCGAATCGTCCGGATTGGTTCTTTAAAAAAGAACGTTATGGGGGCATCCTAGTTGATATCGGCAGTCATCAGGTGGAGCAATTTCTTTCTTATAGTGGGGCTAAGGATGCGCGTGTATTACATAGCACGATCGCGAATTATCATCATAAGCGTTATCCAGATTTTGAAGATTTTGGCGATGCGACCCTACTCGCAGATAATGGCGCCACACATTATTTTCGTGTGGATTGGTTCACACCTGATGGATTAGGTGTCTGGGGAGATGGCAGAGTTTTTATCCTAGGGACTGATGGCACCATAGAATTGCGTAAATATATTGATATTGCCAGAGAGGAATCCGGTGATCATATCTATCTTGTCAACCAAGAAGGGAAAAATCATATACCAGTAGCT
>Ga0172371_10005622_pt1 | contig 18540 bp, 16 predicted proteins | sample Lak12m_FD_114543 | JGI IMG/M metagenome (GOLD analysis project Ga0172371, IMG submission 114543) | Freshwater microbial communities from Kabuno Bay, South-Kivu, Congo - kab_022012_12m | ecosystem: Environmental > Aquatic > Freshwater > Lake | place: Democratic Republic of the Congo: South-Kivu...
AACCCCAATCGCTATTTTAAGGTCGGTCGCTTTTCCAGAAAACAAGGAGGCTTTTAGCCAATTCTGGCAAAGCCAAGCCTCCCCTGCCAACGCTTTTGTAAAGTCTGTCGAAGGCGGCGATGTTCGATATGTTCCAGCCTCGCATCAACTCTCAGCAATTCTTGGGCATCCTCCCGTGCCTGCGCCAACAGCGCGACATCCCTCACGATATTTCCCACTCGAAGTACCGGAAGACCCGACTGGCGAGCACCAAGAAAATCACCGGGACCACGAATCAACAAATCTTCTTCGGCTATCTTGAAGCCATCGTTCGTTTCTTCCATGATTTTCAAACGCCTTCGGGCATCGCTCGAGCCGGTGTGTTGCGCCAACAACAAGCAATAGGACTGGACATTGCCTCTCCCCACCCTTCCTCGCAGCTGATGTAATTGAGAAAGCCCAAAGCGCTCGGCGTTTTCGATTACCATCACCGATGCTTCGGGGATATCGATGCCGACTTCTACAACGGTTGTCGCCACAAGGATTTGTATCGCCCCGTTTTGAAAACTCTCCATGATTTCCTCGCGTTCGCGCGCTTTTAATCTGCCATGGACTAGTCCTACGACAAAATTCGGAAATACCTCGCTCTGAAGGTGATGCGCCATCCTGCTGGCGTCCTTCAATGCCAGCGTATCGGATTCCTCTATCAACGGATAAATGATGAACACCTGGCTTCCCTTCATAAGCTCCGCCTTGATGAAATCGTAAACCTGTGTACGCTGGGATTCGAAATAGAGTTTTGTTTTCACCGGTTTTCGGCAAGATGGTAGTTCATCGATGACGGAAACATCCAAATCCCCATAGACACTCATTGCCAGGGTGCGGGGAATCGGGGTGGCACTCATCACCAACACATCGGGATTGAAACCTTTTTTCCGTATTGCCCCCCGCTGGGCAACACCAAAGCGGTGCTGTTCATCGATCACCACCAACCCCACTCGGGCAAAAGAGACCTGCTCATAAAAGAGAGCATGGGTGCCGATGATTATCTGCGCCTCACCGCTAGCGATAGCGGCTAGTCGCGCTTGCTTTTGGGATGCCGTTAACGAACCCACCAGCAATACGGAGGAAAAGCCAAAAGCTTCAGCACGGGCTTGCAGAGTGGCAAAATGCTGTTGGGCGAGTAATTCGGTTGGCGCCATTAGAATCGCTTGGTAGCCGTTGCCGCAGGCAATCAACATCGCCGCAAACGCTACCAAAGTCTTGCCGGAGCCGACATCCCCCTGCAAAAGGCGATACATCGCCACCGTTTTTTGCATATCAGCCGCAATTTCCGCAATTACCCGCTGTTGTGCCTGCGTCAAAGAAAACGGTAGCGATTTGTAGAATTTTTCCAGTGGGGCTTTATCGACCTTAAAAGCAATGCCCTCTTCCAACATTTGCGAGCTACGCTTTAGTCCCATCCCCAATTGCAAAAAGAAGAATTCTTCGTAGATAATACGGCGGTGATATTCGCTGCGCGCCTCGTTGAGAGCCGACAAATTAGCCTCATCCGCTGGAAAGTGCACATTTTCAATAGCCTGCGCAAGCGGCATAAGTTTGCGTTTTCGTGTCACATCAGCCGGCAGATCCTCGGATAGAAACCCCGCGTGAATCTCAAGAGCGCTCTGGATGATCCGCCGCAGCGTTTTACTGGATAAGCCTTCCGTTTCAGAATAGATAGGGATTATCCTTCCCCAATGCACACTTCCCTTCTCCAACCCTTCCTCATCGTCTAGAAGCTCCCAGTCGGGATGCACCATCGTCTTGATATAACCGAAAAGCCGCACTTCCCCAGTGAACAGGACAAATCTGCCCTGCTGGAAGTTTTTGGCAAGGTGGGAAAAGTTACCATTGAACCAAGAGGCACGCAGTTGTTGACGATGATCGCCGATGAGCGCTTCGAAAGCCCTTTTACGCCTCTTGATAACGAAAGAGGCAGATAAGATCTTGCCGACAACACTCGCCCGCACACCAAGAGGGACATCGGCAACACCGTAGATTCGCCGTCGATCTTCGTAACAACGGGGTAAGAAGTAAAGAATATCCTCGACAGTATCAATGCCTTTTTTGGTGAGTAAAGCGGCAAAACGCGGTCCCACCCCCTTGAGGAACTGTACCGGTGTAGCTAGGCTTTGCTGCATCACCACACCAGCAGGGGTGGGCTTTTCCGATGGTAAGTAAGGCTCGGCGGACAGACGGCACTTGCCCTCCAACTCCGTCATTACAGCAAGGGCATTGGTAACAACCGTGCGCTTTTGCGCTATCGGCATCGCCTCGAAACCATGTAGAGAATCGACAATTTGGGAAACCTCTGGGGATACTTTCGTAAATCCTGCCGCTTCTAGAGCAGAAATTAACCGCTGTGCCCGTGCCGCTGTGGCTTCTTCGATATTCTTGATCTTAGCAAGACGGGCAAAGGAATCACGCGAGCAAAGCTCTAAAGGCGCCCGCAGGCTTTCCCAGAGCTTTTTGATAGCACCATCCATCAGACTTCCCCCTTCCCCCCTGCCGCCAGTAAGAATAAGTCAGGTTAATCAAAAACAAAAGGTGTCTGGGGATTTCTTGCGCTCGTTCTTTTGTCTCTTCGTCATTGGCAACTTTTGCAGGAATGCCCACCTCTTAATGCGAATCGAACCACATACGCTATTTCGGCATTTCCCTTAGCCGTTGCCAGAGCATGAAGAGCGCCGTTTGGGTGGAGATGATCTTGTTGCGACGGCGCTCCCAACGAAAGGAGAAATGGCGGCAGGTAACTCCTCCCCTATCGCTGATGGCGATAAAGACTGTCCCTACGGGCTTGGTAGGGCTGCCGCCGGCGGGACCGGCAATGCCCGTTATCGAAACGCCAAAATCGCTTTGCATTAGCCTTCTTACGCCGTCTGCCAGCGCGCGCGCCGTTTGGGCGCTCACCGCCCCGTGTTCTCCCAAAATCGCCTTAGGCACCCCCAATAGTCCCGTCTTGATGTGGTTGCTGTAACAAACGATTCCACCTAGAAAATATGCCGAGCTTCCGGGGACATTGGTCAATCTATCGGCGAGCAAACCACCGCTACAAGACTCTGCCGTTGCCACACTCCCGCCGCGCTCGGTCAACATCTTTGCCACCACTTCTTCTAGGCTCTCTCCAACAAACGAAAAGGCATAATTTCCGAGAAGTGTGCTTATTCTTTCCCGCACACGGGCAATCTTTTCTTGTGCTTGCGCTTCTTCGCCTGCCGAGGCGGTGATAACGAGTAAAACTTCAGGAAAGCGGGGATAGAAGCCGATCTCCATGTCCGCTTCGAGCACCCCGTTTGCTTCGATAAGTTCGGCGAGCCGCGCCTCGGAAATACCAAAAACCCGCACCTGCAGTAGCACCTGTGCCGGTCGCCCTTCCCCATAAGTCTCTTCTAAAATAGGGATAACACCACTTTTAAGCACCGCTTCCGCCTCTTGGGGAGGACCGGGAAGCACAAAGAGAAGCCTTCCCTCATGGCTTAACGAATATCCCCAAGCCACCCCTATGTTGTTGGGAATGGGTTTTGCCCCGATGGGGAAAACTGCCTGCTTGGTGTTATTTTCGCTCCATTTTAGAGCAAAGCGCGTAAATAACCCCTTGATGTGTGCTAGAGCTTCGGCATCGACGAAAGTTTCCCTTCCCAGGGCGCGGGCAAGTGCCTCGGTCGTAATATCATCGACGGTAGGACCAAGCCCCCCAACAATGATTATAACATCATTTGCCTTATCCCCAGCACCAATGCCACCATTTCCCGCCCCCTTTCCCATGAGAAATTTCAAGGCATGGGCAATCTGGGCATAATCATCGCCGACGGCAAGGATGCTTCCCACCTCCCAGCGCCGTGCCTTGATCTCTTTCGCGATCATGACCGAGTTGGCATCTTGGGTACGCCCGGCAATTATCTCGTTGCCGACGATCAATAGAGAAGCTCTCATCATATCCCACCTCATTATTATATTGGGTAAATGGTCGTTATCAACCAAAGCAACGCCCCTGCATATATCCCCGCCACAACATCATCGAGAACGATCGCCCAACCGCCCTTCAGTCTTTTCTCCAGATAATTGGCGGGAAAAATCTTGAAGATATCAAAAAAGCGAAAAAGTAGAAAAGCGGCAATGATGTTGAACAGCGTCAGCGGGATAAAGCAAAGTGCCCACATCATCCCCACGATTTCATCAATGACTATCGCGCTCGGGTCTTTTTTATCGAACTCGCTCTCTGCGAAATGGGCAATGTAAATAGCTAAACAGGTAAAGGTGATTAGGGAAATAACCTGCAAAGGCAAACTCAAGGGTGCCAAAATAAAATAAAGGGGGATCCCCAGCAGACTCCCTACGCTGCCCGGGGCAAAAGGAACATTTCCTGTCCCCAAACCAATGGCAATGCTTTTCAAAACTCGCTTACCCATGCCTATCCCCCCTTTTGTCGGTTACTTACCATAATCTTATCCGCCTAGCGCCGCTACATGTTGGCAATAGAAACTAAAAGGACAAGGCAAATTTCACTCCACCAAAGAGGTAACTATCAGAACCGCCAGCGAAACCTTGCGGGCTGTTTGCTCTAAAGAAATTCTTGGCGTCTTGGGAAAGCGGAAAAGCATAGGATAGGAAAGGCTCCACACTCTTGCCGTTACCCAGCTCGAACAAGAGGCTTGCCGTAACAACACCATCCAACAAACCCGCATACTTCTCATCACTCAGCGAGCCATCATTCTTGGTGCGAAAATACAAGGCGGAGTATTCTTCCGATTTTTGGGTTTGGCTCACCAAATAACCTGCCGTTGCCTCCAAATTGAGATTGACAGCTTCGGTGATGCTGATTGCATGGGAAAGCCCCAAACTCAAATAGGTTACCGGTTTGGTGCCGATAGTCTGCGCAACAACTAAGGTCGGCGCCAGTGGCACATCAAAGCCCAAAGAAAGTGAGACTTCCCTTTTGTCCTTGTCCCCATCGCTGCCCAAATAGGAACCCGCCAATTCCACCGCGACGATGTCAAACTGTTTGCCATAGGCAAGTGTTAGCGAAGGTTCTTTGAGTTTCATCGCTTCCGAAGCGCTTGCACCGCTAATATATGGCGCACTGTCGGCAAGCGCCTCGAGATTGAAAGAAAAATCGCCACAGCCAACGGTAAAAGAGGGAGTGATAATCATGCTATCGCGGCTACTTGCTTCGCCTCGGGAATAGCTAAGGCTTTGGATGCTGATTTCCGCTTTGGCAAATGGCTTCGTCTCTGCAATGACCCAACTAGGTATAAATAACACCACAAGGAGTATCGATACTGCCCCAAAAAATTTTTTCATAATCTTCCTCCAATTTTATTTTTATTGTTATTAGTTATCGACGATGTCCCAACCATTCGTTCTCACTTTTGTTATCAACGAAAGACGAAAATGGAAGCAAGGCAGCCGATGCCCTTGCCTCCCTGCTTCTTATTATAATCAAGGGGTAATATGCTTCTAGCTCCCGAGCAAAAGGCGAATAAGATATGGCGCTTGCTGCCAGCGCTTCTTGAGAAGGCGAATACCATAGGCAACAAGCAGAAGAGCAGCGGCAAGGACTGCATATAGGATAATAAAGATGGTCATACTTTGTTCGGGCCAATAAAGCCCGTAGATGTATCTTATGATAACTTGATGCAATATATACATCAAAAGGGACACCTCTCCTAGCATTTGCAGCGGTAAGTATATTCTAAGGGAAGACATCCGCTGAACCAAATAGAATAACAAGCCAATAACCCCCAGTGCCAAAAAGATAAAACCATAGGTAACAGGATAGAATAATTCACTATAGCCCTCTCGCGAATAAAGCTCGCCTGGCGAAAGATGGAATAAGATTCCTCCCGTTACTAAAAACAAAACTACCACCATCAAAAAAAGGAAGCGGTTGAATTCCCAAAGCTTCGCCCGCCATGTGCTAAAAATGGCACCTAAAACGGCAAAGCCTAGCCAGGGAAAGACGGGAAACCAGCCATCGATAAACCAATTTTGCAACAAACAGCCCCTTTGACTGGGATCCTCGGGTAGAATCGTTCCGTCGAAATAATATTCGGTAGGATAAGCGTGGTATCCCCATATTTTTTGTAAAAGCGGGGCAACTCCCAAAATTGCTAGGGCGATTATGATCTGTAGCGGTGTCGATTTACTCTGGAAGATAAGATATATTATGGGAATGGATATTCCGATTAGATATAGAACATCGAAGGTAGTAAATGGGAAGATTTGATAGACACCGATATCGATAAGCGCTCCTATGATTACAATTAAAAAACCACGCTTTAAAAAATAGTTAAATCCCTGTTTTTTCTTGGTGGCGCCAAAAGCAACCATCATCCCTGATAGGAAAATGAACAATGGCGCCGCAAATGTTCCATAAAAACGGAACCACATTGGATGCGGTTCTGCCAACACAAGCGCTGCCATGTTGGCGGCAAACATGGTAAAAATTGCTATTCCTCTAAGAATATCTACGGTTGTGTCTCTAGACAAAACTGAACTTTGTGAATTCGTATCCATAATAACACCCCCCTTTTTCTTGGGGGGAAATTTATCATTTTTATTATCTAAAAATAACAATTTTTTTGAAAAAATAGAAAGTTATCTATTGAAAGAAGAACAGGGCAACTTGATGAACAATAACACCCACAGCATAGGCAATAACCGCCATAGCAACGAGGTTGGCAATGAAAAATCTAAATTTACCGAGTTCGCGAACCATTACCGCCATCGTAGCAAGGCAGGGAATCCACAACATGATAACCGCCATAAAGGAAAGGGCGCTCGCCTTGCTCATCACTGTTGGCAGGATATCGGCAAGCCCCGCCCCGCCTTGGGAATACAAAACACCCAAAGCAGCAATGGCATTTTCTTTTGCCGCGGTGCTCATCAAAACCGCCGTCAGCATCCGCCAGTCAAAACCTAAAGGCTCTCCCACCACTGTCAAAGCCCTGCCCGCCATCGCCAAATAGCTGGTCTCGATCTCCCCACTGGGGAAATAGGAAAACACCCACACAAAAACCGCACTCGCCAGAATCAGCGTGCCGGCGCGCTGAATAAAATGCAGCGTGCGCGTCCAAACATCCACCATTATAGTCTTTAGATGGGGAAACTGATAAACTGGTAATTCCATGATGAAATGGGTGTTGTCATCGACACCTAATCCCCTTTTTACAACAATCCCTACCGCTAGAAGCACCAAAAAACTGAGTGCTAAAAAACTGGGGAAAACCCAAATTGCCGTTTTGCCCAAAATCGCCGAAGCGAGCAAGGCAATCACAGCAAGGCGCGGCGTGCAGGGAATAAAGGGCGCCAAGAATATGGTTAGTCTTCGTTCCCGCTGTGTTTCCAATATCCGCGCCCCCAACATAGAGGGGACATTACAGCCGAAGCCGATACAAAGGGGCATGAAGCTTTTGCCGTGTAAGCCAATGATGTGCATAAAACGATCCATAACAAACGCGGCACGCGCCATGTAACCAACATTTTCGAAGACTGCCAGCATGGCAAAGAATATGGCAAGCACGGGCAAAAAACTCAGCACCATCCCCACGCCTCCAATAACACCATCCACGAGTAAACCAGTAACCCAAGGAGGGAAGTGGGCAAGGGCGTTGGTAACCATCCCGGCGATATCCGAAAAATAACTCTCTATAATCCCCTGCAGAAACAAACCCAAAGTGTGTGCCACGAAAAAAGCCAGCGAAAAAAAGGCAATCAGGGCGGGAACCCCAAAGAGGGGACGGGTGAGATATTTGTCGATCCTATCGGTAAGCGCTATTTGCCCCATTTTGAAACGGCTGGTACCTCGCCTCATCATCTCTTGAATCCACAGATAACGCCCGTTGAGCACCGCTTGCAGGGCATCTTCATGCTGCCTTAGCAAAGATTGTATTTTTAGCCACACCTCTGGCGGCAGAAAGCCACTCACCCGTGTGGTTACCTCAGTATCCCCTTCCAGGAGCTTGGTTGCCGTCCACAGCGCGCTCTCGCCAGGGGTAAGGTGGGCTTGCAATACTTGCTTGATGTGCAGGAATTCTTCCCGATGGTTAGAGGCAATTTCTGGAGGGGCGGGGGAAAACAAAAATCCCTCACGGGCAATGGCGGATATCCTCTGGACGAGTTCCCTTATGCCTTGATTCTTGGTTGCCACCATTGGTATCACCGGCACACCTAGCGCCTCTTCTAGAGCTTTACAGTCGATACCCAGCCCTTCCTCTTGTGCCAAATCGAACATATTGAGGGCAAAGATCGTGGGTTTACCAAGCAAAAGCGTCTCTGAAAGGATGTATAGCCCCCGCTCTAGGGCAACGGCGTTGGCAATCACTACGATTATATCCACTTTATCGCTCATCATGTGCTCACGAGCGATATGCTCTTCCTCGGACTGTGCGGAAAGGGAATAAGTCCCCGGCAAATCCACGATGGTGATCTTGGCATCGCGAGTGCTGTGGGTTCCCTCTTTTTTCTCCACAGTCTTGCCATGCCAATTACCGATATGTTGGGACAATCCCGTGAGGATATTGAATACCGTCGATTTACCGACATTGGGCTGTCCAGCAAGGGCGACCCTTATTTCTCGCGGGGTGGGCTCATGAGAAGTTGCAGGAGGGGGAGTAATTTTCTGAGCAAAAATGTTTATCGCCTCACCCCGCCCCAAGGCAATCCTACTGCCAGAAATTTGTAAAATTATCATACCCTTACCACTGTTGCGTAAAATCCTCAGCGGCGCTCCTGTGGCAATTCCCATCGACGCGAATCGGGATAGCAAATTCTTGCCGCCTATAACCCGACGGATTACCCCTTCCTCGCCTTCCTGCATATCCGTAAGTAAAGACCAGGCATTTTCTCTACCGTTCATTTTTTCTCCTGTTCCTGCGCACAGCGCTCGCAGTGTCCGTATATCTCCATTTTATGCCAAGAAACATGAAAGTTGTTAGCCTTGGCGATATCTTCTTGAAGCCTTTCCAACGCTTCGTCGTAAAATTCCAACAGGGCTCCACAAGAGAGGCAAATCAGATGATCATGGTGTTCCTGAAGCAACTTCGCTTCATAGAGTGATTTACTGTTACCTATCTTGATTTCACGGGCAAGCCCCATCTCGCAAAGCAATTTGAGGTTACGGCAAACGGTGGCGTAACCGATGGAGGGCATCTGGGCTTTGATGAGGATATACAAATCGGCGGCGCTGATGTGCCTGTTGGCGGCTAGTAAAGTGTTTAGCACTTTGTCGCGCTGCCCCGTATTGCGCATTTTGCGCTCACCCAAAAAATCTCTAAACGCCTCTGCGTGCTTGTTCTTTTTCCTCATCCCCCGCCTACCCCATCGGATTAGATTTTCCCCTTACCACCCGCTTAATGATAACGATTATCATTATCGCTGCTGCTAGTCCGAAGATATAAAACTGTCAAGACAATTTAATAACATGAAGGTAAATGGAAATATCATATTGAACTATCGAGCGAGAATGCCTTCCCTATTATGGGTGGCGAGGGTGCTAGCCAGAAGCTGGCGATCATTTTTGAGCCCATGTGCTTTTGGCGGTTTTAGCGTTTCTCTTTAGCGCTTTTTTTGCTAGAAGGCGGGGAAAATAGTAAAAATTAATCAATAAGGGAGACAATAATGGAAGAAAAAAAGGGGTTCGTTGTAAAAGACAGGCGCGGAGAGGAAAAAGAAGAACAACAGCCAAACAACACTACGGAAGAAACAACAAACACTAGCCAACAACCACCCGCAAACACGACAACCGAAGAACAACCAGAAGTCGGCTTTGCCAACTTCATCATTTCTCTAGGAACCACCGCTTTGTTTCATCTGGGCATGTTTCCTGACCCAGAGACTCAAGAAATAAAGAAAAATCTCCCCGCTGCCAAACAAGTCATCGATATTATTGCGATGCTTCAAGAAAAAACAAAGGGGAACTTGGACGAGGAAGAAACGGCAATAATAAAAGAAAGCCTTTATAATTTAAGGGTGGCGTACCTAAAAGTAACAAAAGAGGAAAAGTGAAAAGTTTCTTTTCCCCAGCCAAAATCAATCTACGCCTACTGGTAAAGGGAAGGCGCCCCGATGGCTATCATGAAATAGAAACACTGCTCCAAGCCATCGATATTTTCGATACCCTAATTTTCACCCCCTTACCAAAAGGTATCGAGGTGTACCCTGATACCAACGAAGTGCCCAGCGGTGAAGGCAATATCGTCTGGCGCGCGGCAGCGGCACTACTGAAAATGGCCGGGTGCCGTCAGGGAGTGCGGGTGGAAATCAAAAAAAGGATCCCCGTAGCCGCTGGTCTAGGCGGCGGTAGTTCCAACGCCGCTACGACCCTGCTGGCATTGAACAAAATTTTCGACCTCGATATTCCTAAAGGGGATTTACTGTCTTTGGGGGCTTCCCTTGGTGCCGATGTCCCCTTTTTCCTCTTCGGTAAAACCGCCTGGGCGCGCGGCATCGGGGAGCTATTGGAAGAGGCTTCTGATATACCGATCTTCAACTATCTAATCATCAATCCGGGCTTCCCCTTATCCACACGGGAAGTCTATGAAGGTCTTAAAATTGGTTTGACAAACAAAATAAACAAGCATAGCGCGCCCACTCCTTTGGGGGCAGATTGTAAAACAGCGGAGTTACTCGTCAACGATTTAGAATCGGTTTCGTTCGCAATGAATCCACAGATCAAAGAACTTAAAAAGCTTATATTGACAAACGGTGCCCAAGGAGCCTTGATGTCGGGAAGCGGTCCCTCTGTTTTTGGTCTCTTCCCTAGCATCGCTGCCGCCCACACTGCGGCAAGTAAAATAGCAATGGCAAGAGGGTGGCGTGCCTTCATCGCTACCGGTTTGAACAAATGGTAAGAAACGCTGGGGCGTCGTCAAGCGGTAAGACACAAGATTTTGGATCTTGCATTCGGAGGTTCGAATCCTTCCGCCCCAGCCAAATAAAATAAAGGTGCTTTTCGATGGATGAGGACTTGAAGATATTTGCAGGCAACGCCAATCGCGAATTGGCAACGGCGGTTGCCGCAAGGCTGGGGGTTGCTGTTGGCAAAGCGCATGTTACGACCTTCTCCGATGAAGAAACCCGTGTGGAAATCGATGAAAATGTTCGCGGGGCGGATGTTTTTATCATCCAGTCCACCTGCCCGCCTGCCAACAATAATTTGATGGAACTGCTGATAATGATCGATGCCCTCAAGCGCGCCTCCGCAGGCCGTATTACGGCGGTTATCCCCTACTACGGCTACGCCCGCCAAGACCGCAAGGTCGCCCCCCGCGCCCCCATAACCGCCAAATTGGTGGCGGACCTGCTTGCCGCGGCGGGGGCAAACCGCTTGCTTTCGTTGGATTTACACGCAGGGCAGATTCAAGGATTTTTCAACATCCCGGTGGACAACCTCTTTGCCATGCCGGTACTTATCGAACATATAAGGTTGCACTATGATGTTTCCAACCTCGTCATTGTTTCCCCGGATACGGGAGGCGTGGTGCGCGCCCGTGCTTTTGGCTCCCGGCTCGGTGTCAACATCGCCATCGTCGATAAACGGCGGGAGGGACCAAATGAATCACAAGTGATGAACATCATTGGTAATATCGTTGGCAAGGAAGTCGTTATTTTGGATGATATGGTGGACACAGCCGGTACGGTAACCAAGGCGGCAGCGGCTTTGGAAACCGCTGGGGCAAAGGCGGTGTCAGTATGCTGCACGCATCCAGTTCTCTCGGGCAATGCTATCGAAAACCTCAAGGGTGTTTACATCAAAGAGCTGGTGGTTACCGATACCATACCCCTGCAAAAGCAAGCCCTACCCCTCGTCATTACCGACACCACCTCGCGCAACGAAAAAATAACGGGACACCGACAGTTCATCAGGGTGCTGTCCGTGGCCGAATTGATTAGTAAGGCACTATCGCGAATCCACAACAACGATTCGGTGAGTTCGCTATTTATATAGGAAGGAGTCTAACAGATGGAAACTTTGGATTTGCAAGCGAGCCTACGGGTAAGCGTAAAAAAAGGGGCATGTCGAAGAATGCGGACTGCTGGCTTCATTCCTGCCGTTTTATATGGAGCGGGGAAAAACAACCTCCTGCTTTCTATAAACGCTAAAGAAATCAACAAACTATTCGAGAACAAAACGGAATCACCATTCATCCAACTGTCGATCGCTTCGGAAAAACAACCGGACAAACGCCTGGTCATAATCAAAGAATGGCAACGCCATCCCCTTTCGCGTTCTCCCTGGCACATTGATTTTCTAGAGCTGAATAAAAAGGAAGAAACGACCTTCGAAATTGCCGTGCATTTTGTGGGAACTCCCAGCGGGGTGGAAAAAGGAGGTGAAGTGCTACCAATAAAAAGTAAGGTGCTCGTTTCCTGCCTGCCCGATGACCTCGTCGCAGGGGTGGAGGTGGATATAAGCGCTTTGGACATCGGTGATACTCTCAAGGTGGGGGACATTGTTTTTGGTAAAAAGATAAAAGTGCTGGATAACCTGGGAACCCCCCTTCTTTCGGTGCATGCCCATCGGGAGACAGCAGTGGCTAGTGCTGAACAGCCTATAGAAGCACATGGCGAGCCTGAAGTAATCAAGCAGAAATCAGAACATAAAGAATAGACAGAAACCAGAGAAACATGGGAAGGGGCTAGGGCAAACTAGCCCCTTTTTCGTTTATAAACGGTAATATCTCCTAAAAAGGTAAAGAGACATGAACCTGATTGTCGGTTTAGGAAACCCCGGTGCCAAGTATCAATTTACCCGCCATAATATCGGCTTTATGACATTAGAAGCGCTGGCAGCGCGTTGGGAAATAGAGCTTTCCCAAAAAGGCTTTCACAGCGTTTACGGCAAGGGGGGATTTGCTGGCAGGCGAGTTTTATTGGCACAGCCTCGAACATACATGAACCGTAGTGGTCTGGCGGTACAGGAAATTACCAGCTACTTCCAAATACCCACCGCCAACATCATTGTTATTCACGATGATTTGGATTTCCCCTTCGGCACAATTCGCCTGAAATTAGGAGGAGGGCACGGCGGACATCGGGGCATGCTCTCGCTGCTCGCGGAGTTAGGCACGGCAGATTTTGCCCGATTGCGCATCGGTATAGACAAGCCCGCACAGCGGGATTTTGTCGAAAGTTATGTTCTGGAAGCCTTTCCTGCCCAACAGCGGCGCGATTTACCAAAACTAATCGAAAGCGCCGCAAGGATGGTGGAGAGCTTTATCGAGAAAGGCGCGGCAGCAACCATGAACCGCTTTCATCATGACGACACTTCGGAAATATAGGGATATTTCGGGATTGGCTGCCTCAAGTGCCGTGAGTAGTAAAGGGAAACAAGACACTACAACGCTGATGAAGAACAACCAAAAGCAAGTTGATTTGATGATTTTTGATCTAGACGGGACCATCGTCGATTCTGGCGTCGATATCGCCAATTCCATCAATCATACCCGCCATGAACTGGGACTGCCCGCCCATGATTTGGCGGTGGTGTTGAGTTTTATCGGCGACGGCTTCGAAAATTTACTGCAAAGGGCAATGGGTAAAGAAGATACCGAGAAACTAGCTCAAGCACGCGAAATTTTTGCCGCCCATTATCTTTCCCACATTTTGGATACCACCGCTATCTACCCAGGGATGCGGGAGGTCCTAGAGGCATTTTCCGCCAAGAAAAAAGTCCTGATTACCAACAAACGGCGACACTTTGCCGAGGTGATAATAGAGCGCCTAGGTTTAAGGGGGTATTTTTTGGAAATCATCGGTGGCGATTCTTTTCCCTACATGAAGCCCGATATCCGCCTGCTTATCGACACGGCACGCCAATATGGAGCTACCAGCGAGCGGACACTCGTCATTGGCGATGGCAGTAGCGATATTCTCCTCGCTCGTAATGGCGGCGGCATTAGCTGTGCCCACTTACAAGGGCTTACCAAAAGGGAGCTGTTGTTGTCGCTCACACCCGACTATACTTATGAAAATCCGTTGGAATTGCTGGATCTCTTCGAATAACAAAATCCCAGAATTTCCATCTTGAAAATTTCACTATACTAGAAAAGCAAACCCGCGAAGACAGGAAAGACGAAATGAGAAATCGATTCTTGAAAGCCCTCCTAGCAACGGCACCCTGCCAAGTGGGAGAGCGGATTTTGATTGCCTGTTCTGGTGGTGCCGATTCGGTGGCACTTGTCCATTTGCTGTTTAGCCTACGCCCCCAGTGGCGCTTCGAGTTGATTATAGCCCATTGCAACCATGCCCTCAGGGGAGAGGAAAGTGAGCAAGACGAGGCGTTTGTGCGTCAATTGGCGCAAGAATGGAATTTGCCGATCCACTGTGAGCGCCTCGATTGGCAGAAAAAGGGTTTTTCCGAGGAATGGGCGCGCCGCTTACGCTACGATTTTTTACGGCGCACCGCACAAGCGCAGCAGGCACGCTGGGTTGCCTTGGGACACACCGGCGATGATGTCGCCGAAACCATCCTGCTCAATTTGCTGCGTGGCAGTGGCAGCGGTGGGTTGAAGGGAATTCCCCACTTACGCGAAGGGCTCTTTATCCGCCCCTTGCTGAACACGAGCCGTGCCGAAATTCTCTCTTATCTGCAAAAACAGCAAATTGCCTTTCGCGAGGATAGTTCCAATGCCGACACCAAATACCTCCGCAACAAAATCCGCCATGAATTGCTGCCGCTTCTGGAGCGCGAGTATAACCCCCGTATCCGTTTTCGACTGCGTCGCACCGCGGCGATCTTGACACACGAGGATGAGTATCTCGACCAACAGGCACAATACTTTCTGGATGAACAGCAACGGCGGATAACAAACAACAACACCATCATAACCACAATGCCAACTGCCACATTGAACACACTGCCTATGGCTTTGCGGGCGCGAATCTTGGGAAAGGCGCTACAAGATTCCTTCCCTGGTGAGGGTGGGGTATATTCCGAGCATATCCAAGCCCTCTTGCGGCTATCGGCAAGGGTAAATGGTTCGAAGGAGGTGCATCTTCCTCACGGCATAAGGGCAAGCCGTGAATATGGCTATCTGTTTATAAAACGGGAAGAAGGAAAAATAAGAGAGAAAGCAGAAAAAGCAAAAAGGGAGAAGAGGGAGGTTACCCACAAAATAGTCCCTCCCACAACGGTGCTAGTGGCGGGCTTACGGATGCACTTCGAGCTTGTCCCTGCATCAGAGGCGTACTTTACCTCTTCTGATGTGGTTTTTTTGGATAACGGTAGCATTACCCCCCCGCTATTGCTCCGCCGCTGGCGCGCGGGCGATACTATCAAACCGTTGGGAATGAACGGCAAGAAACGCAAATTGCAGGATATCTTCACCGATAAGAAGATCCCCCTCGAGCAAAGGGCGCACCTTCCTGTGTTGGTGGATGCCAAAGAGATTCTCTGGATACCGCATCTCGTTGTCAGCGAAAGCGTGCGTATTAGCCCCCAAAGCCGAGTGGCGTTGAAAATAGCAATAAAAGACGCTCGACCCACTTGATATTCGTGTGGCGCATGGGAAATGCTTCTAAGTTCATCGGGCGTTCATATGCTTTTTGCCTAGCTGCAAATGTGATAGCAGGTAAAAAAGCACCCCACCTTCCGGGGAAGGCGCGAAAACGCCCTTCCAACAATCCAGAACAGGGGAAAAGAACTGTGGTGATTGCCACAATTGCTGTGGCATTTGATTACTTTCTGTGGACGGTGTAGTTGTATCTCTCATTAGAGACCTTTGCATAATACAACAAGCTCACCAATGCGTCATTCCCGTGAGCGCGGGAATCCAGTATAATCAATACATTGACAGATTGACGAGCAAGCCAAGAATGCTAAATATCTAGTTGTTCAAAGGTCTCATTCTATACATTACACGAAATTGTTATCTTTAATTGCCGCTTTAATAATAGGAAACCGTAAGGTAAGGGGAATATGCTTACCGAGTGATGAAATAACGAGGGCATTCTTCGAAAGGCAAGGCTTCGAACACATAGAAATCGTTATTCGTAATATCCCGAACAAACGGATGCCCTGCCAAAATAGTCCTACCAACATCGCGGGCAAAAAGGATAACACCATGAGTCATGAGTACATCGTGGTGATGAAAAAGATAATATGAAACGGACACGAAAACATCAGCAATATAAGATTCCCGGCGTTATCGAACAAACCACGACAACCTTGAAGCACATCTTTGCCGATGCCACTGTGAACTTCTTTGATAACGGTAACACCAATCACGCGGCGGCGATTGCCTTCTATTCGCTCTTGTCTATAATTCCTTTGGTTTTACTAACCGCACTAACGACAAGCCTTTTTTGGGGCTCACACGCCTATCTTTACGAAGGGCTATACAAATGGCTTAGTTATTATCAAACGGGAATATCCGTCGATGTGATGGCAAGAATCATCGGCAAGATAGGTAATAATATCAAAATTACCGGTATCATCGCCTTGTTTACCACCATTTGGTTTTCCTCTTTTGTATTTGGAGCGATGGAAACCGCTTTCAACACCATTTTCCGTTCTTACAAAATTAGGAGCTTCTTCGTTTCCAAAGTGTTGGCAACCGCAATGATCCCCTTGTGCTGGCTGGTCGCCATCGGCTTAGTTTTTGCCAATTATTTTGGCAATTTGCTTTTTCAGCACCTTTCACTAGTAAGTGGGCATTTCCTATTCTCTCTAGAATGGCTTTTCGCCGGTATCGCCCCGTTTGTGGTTGCCGGCGTTTTCTTTGCCCTCATTTATAAGGTGCTGCCCACCAATAAAATTAGTTGGAAGGGGGCTTTGCTAGGAAGCATCGCATTCTGTCTGCTCTTGAATTTGGCAAAATTGATATTTGCTTGGTATATCGTTAATTTTTCAACTTATGATATTATCTTTGGTAGTTTAGAAAAAATTATCATACTGCTAATATGGGTTTTCTATATCGCCTTTATCTTCCTCTTTTGCGCCGAACTCGTTGCCTCTTATGAAAGACATGATTTACTGTTAATCGAAAAGGCGTTTGCCGCAAGAAACAACGATAATTTGGTGCTGGAAAACCTTCTTTTTAGGCGCTTCGGTCGCCTTTACAAGCGCGGAAGCTGCATATTTAGCGAGGGTGAAAAGGGTACTGCTCTTTACTACATTCTCTTTGGCGAAATTATCCTGACCAAATCCGGAACGGCGGGGACACAAGACATCGTGCAAACATTAAAAATGGGTAATTTCTTTGGGGAAACGGCGGCGCTTAGTGGCGAGCCCCAACACTTCTCCGCCTATGCCACAACCGATAGCGAAATAGCATGTATCGAAGCACCCACTTGGCGCCGTTTGCTTCGCGAAAATGAGAGAGCCGCTTTGACAATCCTGCGGGAAATCACCAAAAACGCCAGACAAGCCATTAACACCGCCAACTCCTCACTTACTTTCCTCCAAGAGGAACTAGCCTTGGTTGTTTTTTTCGCAACACATCCGCAAGGCGTTATGGCAGAAGACGCTTTAGCAAGTATCGCCTCAGCGAAGGGTAAAAAACGAACATCCCTGCAAGCAGCGCTCGCCGCCCTACAAAAAGACGGCGTCATCGTTGCCGATGAAGCAGGATATTTGAAGCTCGCTGTCGTTAGTCAAAAAAACCACCAAACTTCCTCCCCATTAGGGTAATGGCAAATCTTTCTGAATTCCTGGCAAGGCAAAAATCCAAGAGGGCAATTGGCGCAATGCAAAAGCTAATCCCCCATCCCCCCTCCTTTTACGAGCAAGATACGGCTCTGGTTGCCCAAAGCTTGTTAGGCAGCTACCTCATTAGGAATATCGAGGGCACAAGAATGCTGGGCAAGATAGTGGAAGTGGAGGCGTATCTTGGAGTCACTGATCCTGCCTGCCACGCTGCCGTAGGGATAACCAAGAGAACCAGCATCTTCTGGGGAAAGCCGGGCATCGCCTACATCTTTCTAATTTATGGGATCCATCACTGCCTCAATGTTATAACCATGCCAGAGGGTAAGGCAGGCTGTGTTCTAATAAGAGGGCTCATTGCGTTATCGGGATTGACGAGAATGCAAAACAACCGCAACGGAAAAAGGGGAATTCCCCTTGCCGATGGACCCGCCAAACTCTGCCAAGCATTCGAAATCGATCTGACTTTGAATGGGACAGACCTAACTAGTCCTGACTCTCCGCTCTATATTGCCAGTGGCGGCACTGTGGAGGAAGAGATCATCGTTACCAAGCGGATAGGCATCACCAAAGCAACTGACCAGCCTTTGCGTTTTTTATTGAAAAAATAATCCGCTCAACCCTTCTCTGGGATCTTCTTTCCTGCCCCTTCAAGGACTCTTACTCCGTGGCAATCTCGAAAACAGCGAGGCAGCAAATGGGGTATCTGCTTTATGTTTGACGGTGTCTAGAACAAGTAATATGTTAAGCTCAGATTGCTCAATAGGGTTAAGTTTTCTATTGCGTAGCAATAGGATTTTTCATAGAAAAGTTTATACAAATTAGGGTGATAGCTTATATGGAGTGGCTTATAAAAACGAGTAAGATTTACT
>Ga0172371_10005623_pt1 | contig 18539 bp, 21 predicted proteins | sample Lak12m_FD_114543 | JGI IMG/M metagenome (GOLD analysis project Ga0172371, IMG submission 114543) | Freshwater microbial communities from Kabuno Bay, South-Kivu, Congo - kab_022012_12m | ecosystem: Environmental > Aquatic > Freshwater > Lake | place: Democratic Republic of the Congo: South-Kivu...
AAGCGTCTGCCTTGTCTTGTTTCTCGCAGGGACGCTTGTTGCGGCCCAGCGTGCCGCAACTGCGTCCTTCGCTAACGCTTCAGGACTCAGCCTGACTTCATTGACGGGCATCGCTCGGGTCGGCTGGCGTCGCTCTCTGACACTGAATGTGACGGAGCCATGCCCGCTCCTGGCCTCCACGCCCTGCTCTGAAACAAGCCAAGCCATCCGCTTGATTATAGATATTTTGCCGAGGGATATTGTTAAGCGTGCAATTAGGAATTTTTCGGCAAGAGTGTGCGAGGAGTTACGTCGAGCGGAGAACCCTCTCTTTTAGCGTAAGCCAGTTCGGGAACGAGACGTAAGCCGAAGCACACGGCGAAAAATTCCGCACGCGTACAATATCCCGAGAGCGAAATATCATGAAGTTAAACGGGTATTCGCTTGGCGAGGATGTCAAATTCCACATTCAGCTTATCCGACGGGCCTTTAAAGCTCAAAGTAGTATTCTTAAGGGTGTGCGGAATAATATAAACGCTGAAGGTATCGCGGCACTTATCCGCCAGGGTCAGGCTTATCCCGTCCAGGGATACCGACCCTTTAGGCAGGCAATAGCGCATAAATGATGGCGGGACAGCAACGGCAAATTCCAGGTTACCATTACGCAGGACCTTCCTGCGCACCGTACCCAGGCAATCAATGTGCCCTGTGACAAAATGCCCGGAGATCCTCTCTCCTACTTTAAGGCTGCGCTCTAAATTTACCTGTTCACCTATTTTAAGCAATCCTAGATTAGTACATTTAAGGGTTTCGGGCATAACCTCGAAAACTAAAGAATCTTTTTTAAGCTCAACTACGGTCAGGCACACCCCGTTGACCGCGATACTCTCGCCGATTTTAGTATCCTGCAGGGTTTTTTGAGCAGTTATCTCAAGAAAAACGTTTCTACCCGAACGCGAGATCCTCCTTACCTTGCCTAACTCCTCAACTATGCCGCTAAACATCTACTTCACCCCCGCCTCAACCAGCAGCTCCTCGCCAAAACGCCTGAATTTCACCCCGCGTAACTTTATCGCCTGGTCGGCCCGCCTTACCCCTTTGCCCATTACCGAAGAAATGGCATCCTTGCCTCCGATTATCTTGGGGCTGATAAAAAATAAGACCTTATCCACCAGGCCTTCATCAAAAAGAGATCCAATCAAAGTACCCCCTCCCTCAACGAGAATGCTGGTTATCTGCAGACGAGCTATTCTTTTCAAGGCATCGCGCAGGTTGATCTGGCCGGACCTCTCCTTCACTTCAATGATCTTTGCTTTCTCAAGCAGGCGCTTGCGGTTCTCCGTTTCCTGTCCCGGCCGGCTAGGCAAGGTAATGATGATCACCCGGGAATCCTTTGAAAAAATATTGGCATTTTCAGGAGTGCTTAAATTGCTGTCCATGATTATCTTGACCGGCTGTTTTCCGGAAAACCAGGCATTTAAACGGGGATTATCCCGCAGCACCGTATTTACCCCCACCATGACCGCGTCGTAATCATTTCGGATCTTATGGGCAAAGGCGCGTGACTTATCCGAAGTGATCCATTTGGAGTCCCCGGTATAAGTGGCGATCCGGCCGTCCAGGGATTCGGCAACCTTGACCGTAATAAAAGGAAGCCGGGTGGTAATGTATTTTATGAAGCTCTCGTTTATCCTGGCCGATCCATCGGCCAGGACCCCGTGCCTTACTTTAATATTGTGCTGCCTAAGCAAGGCGATGCCTTTTCCGTTATTCAAGGGGTTCGGATCGATCATTCCTACAACGACTTCCTTTATCCCGCTCTCAATTATTCGGTTGACGCAAGGCGCTGTCCTGCCTGTATGAGCACAGGGCTCAAGGGTGACATATAAACTGGCGCCTTTAGCTTTTTTACCCGCTTCATCCAAAGCATTGATCTCCGCGTGCGCCAGGCCTGCCCTGGCGTGAAAACCGCAGCCGACAATCCTGCTATTCTTTACCACCAGCGCCCCGACTAAAGGATTAGGGGAGGTTTTTCCCTTTGCCTTAAGCGCCAGCTTTAGGGCCAGGCGCATATAATATTCATCATCCTTTTGTGTATTTCTCATCTCTTAGCCAGGCGCAGCTTTTCTACCAGTTCAAGCGGTATTTTGACGCAGCCTAATTTTACATTCGGCTTGGCACTTCCGTGAAAATCCGATCCGCCGGTAACCACAAGATTCAGCTTTTTGGCCAGTTCCAGGTAATAATTGACCTGGGATTGGGAATGCTCAGGGTAATATGCCTCCAGGCCTTGCAAGCCGCCTGCCACAAACTCAACGATCCACTCATCATTACGCAATACATAAGGGTGCGCCAGGACAGCCACCCCTCCGGCATCCCTGATTATTTTGATGGCTTCCTCCGGAGAGAAACGAAAACCCAGAACATAAGCCGGTGACTTATCCCCTATATATTTACGGAAGGCCTCACTGGTTGAACCGACCCACCCATCCTTGACCAATGCCCGGGCAATATGCATCCTGCCCACGGTGCCGGAACCGGCAATATCAAAGACCGTCTGCGGATCAAGCTCTATATCCAGGCCTTTTAAGTTTTCTATCATCTCATTAACCCGGCGGATGCGGTTTTGGCGCACGGGCTTGAGTTTATTCAAAAACCCCTTATCCTGATGATCCAGGAAATACCCGAGTATGTGGACCTCCTGGTTTTCATACTGGCTGGTCAATTCAATTCCGGGGATAATTTCTAAGGCAGTACTTTCAGCTGCTTTTAAAGCCGCCGGAATAGCGCTTACGGTATCATGGTCAACTATGGCAACCGCTGACAGGGAACGCTTGAGCGCCTCCTTGACCAGCTGCTCAGGGGTGTATGTGCCGTCGCTCTCGGAGGTATGCGCGTGGAGGTCGGCGTATTTCATTTTTCCTTCTCGATCTTTATTTTATCCAGTATGGCGTTGACAAACTTGCCGGATTCGGAGCCCGAATATTTCTTGGCCAGCTCAACTGCCTCATTGATCGCTACTTTCGGCGGGATATCCTCGCGGAAGAAAAGCTCAAAACAACCCAGGCGCATGATATTGCGGTCCACAAATGCCATGCGTTCAAGCTGCCAATTTGCCGCGTACCTGCTGATCTTAGTGTCTATCTCCCGCATATGCAGGACTGCGCCCTGGAGCAATCCGGATGAAAAATCCTTTAAGTCGGCGGGAATATCCTCCTCTTCCCTGGACTCCCAGAAATTCTTCAGGACATCCTCACAGTCAGCGCCGGTGATATCCATCTGATAGAGCATCTGCAATACATATTCTCTTGCCTTAGAACGTTTGCGCATATTATTTTAACTGCCCTAATAAATTCGCCATTTCAATGGCCGAAACCGCGGCATCCCTGCCTTTATTGCCATCTTTAGAGCCGGCGCGCTCAACTGCCTGCTCAATAGAATCGGCGGTAATTATGCCGAAGACGACCGGCACACCGCTATCCAAAGAAACCTTGGCTACTCCTTTGGCTGCCTCAGAAGCGATGAAATCAAAATGCGGGGTCGCTCCCCGGATAACCGTGCCTAAACAGATCACCGCGTCATAGGACTTTGATCTTGCCATTTTCTGCGCGGCTAAGGGAAGTTCAAAAGCCCCGGGCACCCAGGCCACCGTAATTTCTTTATCATCCGCGCCGTGCCTTATTAAAGTATCCACGCAGCCGTTCACCAGCTCCTTGGTCATAAAATCATTGAACCGCGAAGCCACCAGGCCAAAAGATTTTCCTTTAGCCAACAGATCACCTTCGATCACCTTATGCATATTCCCTCCCTTTTAAATGTTAATATGATGCCCCATTTTTTCTTTTTTTGTCTTAAGGTATTTATAATTCTCGGACCCCGGCGGGATCTCTAAAGGCAGGCGCTCAAAAACCTCCAGGCCGTATCCTTCAAGGCCGACGATCTTGCGGGGGTTATTGGTCAGGAGTCTTATTCTTTTTATCCCCAGGTCCACAAGCATCTGGGCGCCGATACCGTAATCGCGTAAATCCACTTTATGGCCAAGGGCCTCATTTGCCTCTACCGTATCCATGCCTTTATCCTGAAGATTGTAGGCGCGCAGCTTTTCAACCAGGCCGATCCCTCTTCCTTCCTGGTTCATATAAAGGATAACCCCTTTTCTCTCCGAAGAGATGATCTGCATGGCTTTCTCAAGCTGACTACCGCAATCGCAGCGCAAAGACCCAAATACATCGCCGGTCAGGCACTCCGAATGCACACGCACTAAAACCGCTTCATCCTTCCAGGACCCCATGGTCAGGGCAATGTGCTTCTTATCATTGGTCTTATCCCGGTAAACGATCAATTTAAACTCCCCGAATTTTGTAGGCAGCTTGATCTGAACGATCTCTTCTACCAGTTTTTCCGATTTACGGCGGAATGAGATCAAGCTGGCAATGGAGCAGATCTTTAAATTATGTTTGCGGGAAAACTCCAGAAGCTGCTCCATGCGCGCCATAGAGCCGTCATCATTCATTATCTCGCAGATCACCCCTGCCGGATAAAGGTTGCTCATGCGCATAAGGTCCAAGCTTGCTTCGGTGTGGCCGGCGCGCACCAAGACCCCGCCTATCCTGCCGCGCAAAGGAAACACATGCCCCGGGCGAGCCAGGTCCTCGGGCTTGGCTTGCGGGTTGATCAAAACCTCAATGGTCCTTGCCCGGTCATGGGCGGAGATGCCCGTGGTCACCCCTTTGGATGCGTCAACCGAGATCATCCAGGCGGTCTTAAAAGGGTCCTCCTGAACTGCCTGCAGGGTATTCTTGAGCATAGGGTCAAGCTCCAAAAAGCGCAGCCTCTCCTCCTCCATCGGGACGCAAATAAGCCCCCGGCCGAATTTAGCCATGAAATTTATATCGGCGGGCTTGGCGAAGGAGGCGGACATAACCAGGTCACCCTCATTCTCCCTGTCTTCGTCATCAACTACGATGACCATTTTCCCTTTTTTAAGGTCCTCCAGAATTTCCGGAATTGAATTTAACATGACTCTATCCCCCAAGATCCCGCTTTTAAATGCTCTAAAATTTATTCGCATTCGCGGGATTATTTCGGCCATACAACTTATGTTCGCTATCCGCTCCATAAGTTGTGGCCTCAATAAAAAAACCCGAAAATAATCTTCGGGTATTAATGATTTTAATTTTCTCTCATCTGGACTGTACCATCGGCCCTGGAATCTCACCAGGTCTGCGCACCACTAAATCGCGGCGCACTCGCGGGCTTAACCGCCGGTCAGGATTTTCACCTGCCCCGAAAATTAATTGATGTCAGTATAGCACAAAAGATGGGCTTGTCAATACATTAAAAAGTAATATAATATTAATATGATAAACGGGGTTGCCAAACTGGCCCATGATAAGCTGATTGCAAGCGCTAAGACCATCGCCATAGCCGAATCCTGCTCAGGAGGCCAGTTAGCCAGCGAACTGATCCGCTATCCAGAGGCCTCCCGCTTCTTCATCCTGGGCATAGTCGCCTACAGTAATAAATCCAAAGTGGAAATACTGGGGGTCCCCCGGAAGCTGATCTCTAAATACGGAGCCGTCTCAAAGCAGGTCGCCGCAGCAATGGCAGCCAATATCCGCAAAAAGTCAAAAGCAGACCTGGGTATAAGCATAACCGGGCTTGCCGGCCCCGGCGGAGAAAGCGCGAAAAAACCCGTTGGCCTGGTCTTTATCTGCCTGGATGCTGAAAACAAGAATATCTGCCGGAAATTCAATTTCCGCGGCTCAAGACAAAATATCCGCGAAAAAGCCGCCAAAGCCGCACTTCGTTTATTATGCGCGCATTTATCGCCATAGAGCTGGCCCCCGCGATCAAAGATACCCTGGCTAAGATCCAGGATGGATTAAAACCAGGACTACCTAAAGTCAGCTGGGTCAAACCGCAGAACCTGCACCTTACCTTGAAATTCCTCGGGGATATCTCTTCACCCCAACTTAAAGAGATCAAACGGATTATCGCTGAAACCGGACAAGAAACCCCTGCTTTCAAGATAAAATTGGATGACCTGGGTGTTTTCCCCGGCCTGCGGCAGGCGCGTATAATCTGGGCAGGTATTAGCCGGGATATCCCGGTCAAACAACTTGCCGGAACATTAGAAACAAAACTCTCGCGTATTGGGATAGCGAAAGAAAAGCGGGAATTTTCCAGCCATATCACTATCGCCCGCGTAAAAAATCCCCTTGATCCGGCGAATCTTGAGACAGGGCTTAAGAAAGCTAAAAACGATCTACTTGGCGCGAATTTGGAGTTTAATGCCGGAGGGATAACTTTATTTGAGAGCGTGCTCGAGGCCCAGGGGCCGGTTTATACCGTTTTAGAAAAGGCCAATTTCAATATTACCTGAAGCAGGATATTCGTATAGACACCCGCGATCAGATCATCCGCCATCACGCCCAGAGAACCCCGCAAATGCTGCAGCCTTCCGATTGGATAGGGCTTAAGCGTATCGAGTATCCGGAAAACAAGGAAAGCGAGAAAAACTATCCTCGGGATAGCCGGCATAAAACTAAGGGCGACCAGCATTCCCGCCGCTTCGTCGATAACAATGCAGCCGGGGTCCTTTTTTCCCAACAGCCTCTCCATCCTGCCGCTGACAAATAACCCTAAAAGTATCAGGAAAAAGGTGAATAAAAAATACGACCCGTGGTTATTGGCTTTAAGCAGGTAAAATAATCCTACCCCTGCCAGACTGCCGAAAGTCCCCGGTATCAAAGGAAGGTAACCGATAAAGAAAAATGAAGCGGTTAGCTTGATCAAAAAAGATCCGAAAGCGGAACACTTCATAAGCGGGCGATCATCTTGCGGTTCTCCCACAGGTAGGATAAGCCCGAATACAGGGTTAATCCAAGGGTAACCAGCATCAGGAAGAATATCCCCTGGCGGAAGATCTTCTCCCAGGCGGGGTTCCAGGTTGAATACTTAAGTACGATCTCCTTGAGCAGGATAAATCCCAGGATAGCAAATATCACCGCCATCTGTGAAACCGTTTTATGCTTTCCGGCGCGCGCAGCGGATAAGACCTTGCCTTTATTTAAGGCAAAGAGCCGCAAAGAGGTGATCAGTATTTCCCTTGAAACGATGATCACGAACATCCAGGCGTCGATCAGCTGCATCTGCACGAAAGCCGCGAAAGCAGCCAGGACCAGGATCTTATCGGCGATAGGGTCCATCAGCCGGCCGAAATCCGTAACCATATTCCAGCGCTGGGCGATCAGGCCGTCAAACAGGTCGGACAATGCCGCCAGGGTAAAAACTATAAGACTGGCTGCCTTGGCCCAGAGCCCCTGGCAGAACAAGAAAAACATAAAAACAAAGGTCAAAAAAATCCGCGACAAGGTCAAGCGATTGGCTAAATTCATGAGCTTACCTCCCCTACTAGATCGTATTCCAAAGTATCCGTAATTCTTACCTTTACAAATTCTCCCGCTTTTAGCGCCTTATCCGAATTTACGTAAACTACGCCGTCAACCTCAGGCGCATCATTCTCGCTGCGGCCGATATAGGCCCCATTCTCTTTTTCCTCAATAAGCACAGGAATGCTTTTTCCCATCAACCTGTCATTGACCAGGGCGGAAATTTTCTGCTGCTCCGACATAATTATATCAAAACGCTCCTGCTTTTCCTTCTGAGAAAGCTGACCCTTAAAATTATACGCCGGGGTGCCCTGCTCCCGGGAATAAAGAAACACGCCCAGCCTTTCAAACCTTGCCTCTTTGACAAAGTTCAAAAGCTCGCAGAATTCTTTTTCCGTTTCCGAAGGAAATCCGGCGATAAGTGAAGTGCGTAAGGCCACTCCGGGGATAGTTTTTCTGATCTTTTTGATCAAAGCGATAATTTCATTACCGGTGATCTTGCGCTTCATAAGGCGCAGGATGCGGTCATTGATATGCTGGATGGGCAGATCAATGTATTTGCATACGCGCTTCTGGTCCCTTATCAAACCCAGCAACTCATCATTAACCCGTTCGGGGTTCAAATACAAAAGACGCAGCCAGCCGATATCGGGAGAATTATCCGCTATTTTCTTTAATAAGCCGCTCAAGCCGCTTTTACCCTGCAAATCCATTCCATAGCCGGTGATATCCTGGCCGATGATATTCAGCTCCGAGATCTTCTGCCGGTTAAAATCCCTGACCTTGCGGATGACCGCGCTTTCATCAAGGCTCTCCAATTTTCCCTTTATCCCGGGGATCACGCAATAGCTGCAGTTATTTACGCAGCCCTCGCATATTTTTAAGTAGGCATAATGCCCAGGGGTTAAAGCAAACCTTCTTTGCTCATGGTTAAGCCCAAGCGAGCCAACAAAGGCATCTATCTCCGGCAGCTCCTTGCGCAGTTGGTCTTTATAACGCTGCGTAAGGCACCCGTGGACAATTATTTTTTTGAGCTTCCCCTGTTTTTTCAGTTCTATCAGGTCCAGGATGGCATCAAGCGACTCCTGCCTGGCTTCTTCGATAAAAGCGCAGGTATTTACCAGGGCGATGTCGGCGGAAGCGATATCTTCGGTGATGGTATAACCCTTGGAATCCAGGCGGCCGAGGAGGAGCTCGGCATCCACCAGATTTCTCGGGCATCCCAGAGTTATGATTCCCAGTTTTTGTTTCATCGGGAGATCTTTAAACCTTCTTTATTGATTATAATATTTTTAAGAGGCTGGCCGCGCCTGCCCAGATTGGCAAAGCGCTGATCATTGACTTGCAGCTCTACTGCCCCGGCATCGCCCAGGGAGAGCTCTATCTTTTCCCTGGCAGACCAGCTTTCAGACCTGCCTGCTGCCAGGACCCCGTGAAAAACCACTTTACCGTCCACCTTTACGGAGACCCAGGATTTATGGCGGGCAAACAACCCAAGCATGAAACCCTGGGCTGTCTCTTTCTTTACCGCCTTGGCGGAAGTTTTGGCTTTAGCTGCTTTGGCCTTGGCGATCTTTGGCGCGGTCGCAGCGGGAATAAAAACCTGGGGCCTTGCCGGCCGCCCCTTGAACCTGGCTGAAATAAATCTGGCCAGATTAATGCCCAGGAAAATAACAATTACGGCTAATACCGCAAATACGATTATTTTCTTAAAGCCCGCGGTGGGCCGCATTGCTCCAAGTTTAATCGAAGCATCCTTGATAAAAGAAGATGAGGGCCTTTTTTCAACCCGTTCTCCTATATCCCTACCTATGGTAGCATTTAATACCGGTTTTTGCTGCTGGCTTCCTTCCCCGGTGAACTCCTTCGGGTCAAGACCAAGGTAATTGCAATAGATCTTGATAAAACTTTTAAGATAAACCGGGCTTAAGTCCGAAATGCTGTCCCCCTCAATCGCCCGAAGAACATTAAAATGGATCTTGGTCTTTTTCTGGATATCCTCTAAGGAAAGACCCCTCTCCTGGCGGATCTTCTTCAGGCGCGCTCCGGCTGACTCTATGTTCATAGCTTCTCCACTTCCTTGCCGCCTGTCAGCTCCTTAAGCCAGGCCTCCCGATCAACCAGGATCCTGCGCGGCTTGCTTCCTTCAAAAGGCCCGACCAATCCTTCCATCTCCATCATATCAATGATTCGCGCCGCGCGGGTGTAACCTAAGCGCATGCGTCTTTGCAATATAGAGACCGATGCCTGGTTGCTCTCCATGATCACCCGCACCGCCTCATCATAGGCCTCATCCTTTTCCCCGTTAGATAAACTATTCTTCTGCTGCTCTTTAAGGATCTCCTCGTCATAAACCGGTTCGCCTTGCGCCTTAATGAACTCTACAACTCTTTCGATCTCGGCGTCCTTGACCAAAGCACCCTGGATGCGGACCAGGTCCTCTTTTCCCGGCTGCAGGAAAAGCATATCCCCTTTGCCTAACAGGGTCTCGGCGCCGTTCATATCCAGGACTGTGCGGGAATCAACTTTGGAGGCGACCTTAAAAGATACGCGCGCCGGAAGATTGGCTTTGATCACCCCGGTAATTACATCCACGCTTGGCCTCTGGGTTGCCAGTATCAAATGTATGCCCACCGCCCGCGACAGCTGCGCCAGGCGGGTGATCGCGTTCTCGATCTGGTCACGCGCCACGCTCATCAGGTCGGCGAATTCATCCACGATAACTATGATATAAGGTATCTTCTCCTGTTTTTCATTATAGGCCTCAATGTTCCTGGCGCCTGCCTTGGCCAAAAGCTGGTAACGCTCCTCCATTTGAGACACCACCCAGTTAAGCGCTACCGCCGCCTTCTTGGCATCGGTAACTACCGGGCATAAAAGATGGGGCAGGCCGTTAAAAGGCATGAGCTCCACCATCTTCGGGTCGATCATCAGGAATTTCAGGTCATTAGGTGACTCTCTGAAAAGCAAAGAAAGAATGCAGGTATTGACGCAAACGGTTTTTCCGGAGCCGGTGGTTCCGGCGATCAATAGATGCGGCATATCATCCAGGTCCCCGAATACAGACCTGCCGGTGATATCCTTGCCCAGGGCCAAAGTTAAAGGAGATTTCTGCTTGTGATATTCAGTTGAGGTCAGCAGATCTTTAATACAGACCAGGCTGCTATGTAAATTAGGCACCTCCACCCCCACCCTTCCCTTGCCGGGAATAGGGGCGATGATTCTTACTGACTGCGCTCTTATCGCCAGGGCAATATCATCGCTCAATGCCTCTATGCGGTTGATCTTTACTCCCGGAGCCGGTTCAAGTTCGTAACGGGTGATCACCGGGCCGCGGATAATATCGGTGACCTTGGCTTCTATCCCGAAGTCCTCCAATGTATCTTCCAGTATCCTCGCGCTTGCCTCAAGGTCCTCCTTCATCTGCCTGGTATCCGGCTCAGGCGGCTGGTCCAGTAGATCAACCGAAGGAAGATGATAATCCCCGATCTTCAACTCCTGGGGCTTGACTTTTACCTGCTCTGATTGCTGCTTATTTTTAATTTGTATTTTCGGCCGCTGCTGTGCTGCTTCGGGCATGAATATCTTCGGCTTGGCCGCTGCCTGCTGCTTGACCCTTACCTGCGTAGCCCGCTGCCTGCCGGAAAAATTAAATATCCCGGAAAAAATCGATTTTGATCTTTCGAATGTTTTCTGGAAAAGGGAAGAAATAAGTATCTCGGTTACCAGGGCAAGCGAAAGGATGATAAAGGTGATAAAAACAATAAAACCGCCTAAGCGGCTGAAATAGGTGGTTATGAAATTAGAGGTAAGCGCTCCCAGGAAACCTGCGGTGTGGAATCTAAGCGGGTCATTGCTTAAATTGAACATCCCGATAAGCGAACTTATGGAAACCAGCAGCACGAACATACCCAACAGGCGCGGGATGCTTAAATAGGGCTTATCCTGGCGGAAATATTTTAGCCCCAGCATAATGACCAGGGCAGGAATAACGAAACTGGAGATAGCCCCGAAGAGAAAAACGATGACGTTGGCCAGATGAGCGCCAAAGATTCCTAATAAGTTTTTTGGGGGAAAATTGGGATGCGAGGTGTAAAATACAAGGTCAAGGCGGTCAAAACGGACAAGGCTGGCTAAGACCATCAGCCCTGCTGCTACTAAAATAACGCCTTTGACCTCATTTAATCTTCTTTCTCTCACTTCAGAAAATTAACCGGCTTGTTCCGCCTGCTTCTTGCTTAAATTGATCCTGCCCAGCTCATCTATGCCGATGACCTTGACTTTGAACTCGTCGCCGACCTTAACGACATCATCAACCTTCTTCACGAATGTCGCCGATAGCTCGGAAACATGCACCAGGCCTTCTTTGCGCGGGGCGATCTCCACGAATACGCCGAAGGGCATGATCCGTTTTACCTTGCCAATATAGATCCGTCCCACCTCAACATCCTCGGCGATCGCCTTGATCATCTTGATCGCTGCCTCTGACTTGGCGGCATCGGTAGAACCGACCAGGACCGTGCCGTCATCGTTGATATCGATACTGGCGCCGGTTGCGGCAATGATCGCCTTGATATTCTTGCCTCCCGGCCCGATCAGCTCGCCGATCTTCTCGGTGTTGATCTTGACCACGTCTATGCGCGGGGCAAAGCTGGAAAGCTCCTGGCGCGGGGCGCTTAATGCGGAGCTTAGCTTATCTAAAATAAATAATCTTGCTTCTTTGGACTGCTCAAGGCATTTTTTTAACAGTTCCAGGGATATGCCGTTGATCTTTAAATCCAGCTGCACGGCGGTAACCCCGCTGCGTGTGCCGGCAACTTTGAAATCCATGTCTCCGAAATGATCCTCTAATCCGGCTATATCGGTTAAAATAACCTCTTTCTTGCCTTCTTTAACCAAACCTAAGGCAACTCCGCCTACAGCCTCCTTGATCGGCACGCCGGCATCCATTAATGATAAGGCAGCGGCGCAAACCGAAGCCATGCTGCTGGAACCGTTGGATTCCAGGATCTCGGAGACCACTCTTACAGTGTAGGGAAATTTTTCTTTTGAGGGCATTACCGCAAGCAGGGCTTTCTCAGCCAAAGCCCCGTGCCCGATCTCACGCCTGCCCGGTCCGCGCACCGGCTTTGTCTCGCCGACGCTAAAAGATGGGAAATTATAATGCAGCATAAATGATTTCTTCTTTTCTCCCTCCAATGCCTCGATCAGCTGTTCATCCTCACCCGTGCCCAATGTAGTGATAGCTAAACTCTGGGTCTGGCCGCGGGTAAAAAGCCCTGAGCCGTGGGTGCGCGGAAGCACGGAGACCTCGCAAGCAATGGGGCGAATCTCCTTGAAAGAGCGGCCGTCGATGCGCTTGTTCTCTTCAGTGACCATCCTGCGCACCTGCTTCTTCTCTATTTCATGAAGCCCTGCCTGGATATCAGCCGCAAGGATATCTTCTCCGGCCAACTTGGCCTCCAGATCCTTGAGCAATAAAGCTATTTCCTCCTCACGCTCCTCTTTGGTGCTCAACTTATATACCTCATTCAATTTTTCCCTGGAGAGTGATTCTATCTTCTGTATCAAATCCGGGCTAACCAGCTTAAGATCAACCTGCGCCTTGGGCTGGCCGTAAAGACGGCAGAATTCCTCCTGCATGGCAAGGATCGGCTTTAAGCTATCCATGCCGAATTTTACCGCCTCAAAATATATATCTTCGGAGACCTCATTTGCCCTTGACTCAAGCATCACAACACCGCTGGCGTTGCCGGTCACTATTACTTCCAGGTCCGAGCTCTCCAGTTCCGTGTAAGTAGGATTCAAAACAAATTCGTTGTTTACCCTGGCTACCCTGCAGGCAGCCAGCGGCCCGTTAAAAGGAATATTGGAAATGGACAAAGCGGCGCTGGCGCCGAAAAGCGCAAAGATATCCGGATCATTCTCACCGTCGCTGGAGAGGACGATCGCCATTACCTGGACCTCATTTAATAAACCCTCGGGAAATAACGGGCGGATAGGGCGGTCAATAAGGCGAGAAGTCAAGATCTCGCTTTCTGATGGCCGGCCTTCGCGTTTAAAGAAACCTCCGGGGATCCTGCCTGCGGCATAAGTTTTCTCCTGATATTCCACGGTCAGAGGGAAGAAACCCTGGCCTTCCCTTAACTCCCGGGACATACAGGCAGTAACCAACACTACCGTCCCGCCGTAAGTAACCATGACCGAACCATTGGCCTGCTTGGCTAATCTGCCGGTCTCCAGGATAAGGTCATTCTTGCCGAATTTGATCTTTAAGCTCTTATTTTGCATTATTCAACTCTCTTCTTTCTTTTTTATGGATGAAACCTTAAAAAGGGATTTACTTTCTCAAGCTGAGTTTTCCCAGGAGCTCTTCATACTTCTTCATATCTTTATCCTTGAGGTATTTGAGGAGTCTGCGGCGCCTTCCTACCATCAAAAGCAGGCCGCGGCGGGAATGGAAATCCTTTTTATGTGATTTGAAGTGCTCCCCCAAACTATTGATCCTCTCGGTCAGAATAGCTATCTGGACCTCGGCGGATCCGGTGTCCCGGGAATGCACCTTGAAATCGTCGATCAATTTTGCCTTCTTTTCTTTTACCAAAACCAATTTCTCCTCCTTTTCGTATTTTTAAGATTATACGCTAATTAACCCCGCAAGTCAATTATCTTTTTTTACTTCCTGCCTAGGAGCTCGATTATCTTATCGAGCTTAGCGACTACCAGAACGCTGAAAACCACGAACCACACAGTCAAAACCAATGAGATCAACCCGCCGATAAAAGTTAAGCCATAACCCATATTTCTTCCTCCTTTAAATGTTCAATATTCTACCACAAGATATTCAGGGACACAATACTTAATTCTGCGTAAAAGGGAAAATCGGGAATTAAGTATTGTGTCCCTGAATTATTCCGGCATTATTCTTTTGCGGCTGGATTTCTTAAGCGAATGCCGGCGTTTCTGCTCAAGCATCCTTAGCTTTACGGCTTTGGGCCTTTTACGGTTCCGGCGCATTACCTTTGCCTTCAGCGACTGCTTTTTCAGGACATCCTGGCGCATCCTGTTTTCGATCTTGCTTAAAAGGATATGCCTGGCCAGGTTGCGGTTAAGCACCTGGGAGCGCTGGCGCTGGCATTTTACCTCAAGGCCCGTAGGCAGATGCTTAAGATATACGCAGGTAGAGGCCTTATTGACATTCTGGCCTCCGGGGCCGCTTGAGCGGATAAAGCTCTCCACGATATCCTCTTCGCGCACCCCTAAAACCGCCATCTTTTTTTCCAGGGCTGTTTTTTCCATCCCGTCAGCTGCCATCAACTACCCCTTCTATCTTTTTGATCATCTCTTCCAATTCCTTTACCAACGGCATAGGAAGCATTTTCAGAAGCTGAACTTCCTGCTTAAGCATGCGCAGCTGGCCGAGCAATCTCCGTAAAACAGCCAGCTTTCTCTTTTCCTGCGCCTCCTCCGGCTCCAGCTCCTGCCTCTGCCGGATGATCACCCCCAGGTTCTTCTTTAATTCCTGCGCGTCCTTGCCCTTTTCAAAAATCTCTTTTTTCAGATTATTGTAATCATCCTCATCCAGCGCTTTTTTGTTTTTCGCCTGACGCAGGATATCCACTGATTCATAACTGGGGATCTGGGCGGCCGGTGCGGTCTCGGCGTAATCCGTTTTTAAATACTGCGGCTCCTCCTTCTCCAGGAAATAATATGATTTAAGCAGCTTCATCGCCGTTTGCTTACGTATGCCTATCTCGCGGCTGACATAAACGTCGAAATTCACGTATCCCCAGTCCTTATACATCTTGTCTTTCCATACCGAATAAAGCGACCTGCCCAGCTCTATCCAGGAGCTCTTGAAATTTTTGGCGCTCTCCAGAATATGATAACGCAAAGAGCCCGCATCCAGGCCTTCCATCTTTTCTTCGATGTTCTTTAAAGATTTTGTTTTTACCTGCTCCATTCCATACACCTACTTTCCGAATATCTCCTTTAACCCTTCCCCAAAATCTTTGTATTTGTCTATTATATTGGTTACCTTGTCCACCAGCTCCTCCGGGGACTGGCTGCTCAAATTTGCCATTGCCGCTTTTAAGATCGTTTTCTTCAGTTTATCTCCGGATAAAGCCGGATTATCCAGCTTGGTATCGATATCGAACTTCAGCCGCAAATTTCCGTTCTTGTCGGTGAACAGGTCCAGGGTGTTTTTCATCAGGTCCGGAGGCGCAAGTTCATCGACCTGCGCGTAAACAAGGCCGGAAAGGTCAAAATCCGTGGAGATATGCAGATCGTTATTCTTGGCTTTAAAAGTTGAAAGCAGGTTGAGCTTGGAAGATAAAAGTTTCTTGTTGGAGATAAAGTTGCCGTAATAGGGTGAGAAATTAGTGATATCCATATCCTTGACCTCTAATTCAGCGTCCATGTTCTTGGCCGGAAGGTCGATCCAGCCGGAAAAAACCGCGCTGCCGAATGGCTTAAGGTCGGTCTTAGAGAAACGGGCGCTCATGTTGAAATTAGCGGCAAGCGAAGTGACCGGCAAGAGGACTTTAGAGACGCTTATATTCACTTTATCCGCGATGATCTGATAACCCGGGCCGCTTACCTTTCTATCCGTAAAAATTATCCTGCCATCGCGCACCTTAATGCTGGTCAGATAAACTTGCGGCGGCTTGCCCCCTTTTTGCTCCGGGACCGGCAGGTTCAATTTGCCGTCAGCAGATTGCTCAAGGTTGATCACCGGCTCAACCACGGTCAGACCGTGGATAACCACCTTGCCGAACAACAAACTGATCAGGTTCGGGGAAAAAGAAACCCTCTTTATACTGGCGAGATTGCCTATCTCTAACTTTTCCAGCGTAACGGTAAAGGGAATGCTCAAACTTATTTTGCCAACGCTGGCTTTAACCTTTAGATTCTGCCGGATCTGCTCCTCTACGATCTTAGGCGCATACATTCCGACTAATATCCCGGCGATCACAAAAAGAGCCAGAAATACCGCTAAGATTAAAAGCAAAACTTTATATCTTTTTCGCATCTATCCCCTCCACTAGCGTCCCAAGGTCAAGGCCAAGGAATTCCGGGTTATCCGGCAGGCTTAGATAAAAATCAGCGGTCTGGTCAAACTCCGCTTTAACTGTCCCGGTCAGGCAATCCAGCACATGCCCGCCTTTTTGCTTATCTTCGCTGATAAAATGCATATGATATCCGGGTACGCCGATCTTCTCCGCGTACTGCGGAGAGCGCCAGCCGATCATTGTCCCCCTGATATCGTGAAATTCAAAGACCTTCTGCCCTTTCAACGCCTGATCAAGTTTTGGATATGGCTGGGATTGCTTAGGCACGCTTCTTATTTTTACATATTTGAACATCCCGCTCACTTTCACGGCATAAAAAACATTCTTTGAGGACAATAACTTATCCAGGTACCAGGTCAGGTCCTCGTAATTCAGCTCCCGGTCGACAAAAAATGTTTTATCCGCGTCAAAGAAGGTTAGCTGCGCGAAAGGAATACCTGAAGAGCGCCTGACCGGATAAACCCGGCCGTCAGCTTTAACCTGGTAAAATATCCCCCTCAAAACCACCATCTCTCCGTCTAAACCCTGAAATGTACCGATGCCGAAATCTCCCTGTTTCTTAAGCCGGCAGAGGCTTGCCTCTCCGTCATAATCTCCGGCAGAAAGCGCCTGGATAGTTGATACCTGATAAAGTACCTCTCTTCTCTGAGCATGGCAGCAGCCAAATAATACAAGCAGAGAAAGAACTAAAAAAGGATAAAATTTATTTTTCATAATAATTTAAAGCAGGGCGGTTTCGATCCTGGAACGCACCTTATCCCTGAGCAGGGCAAAATCACCGGGGCCATAACCATCTATTTCAACCGCGGGAAGCACGATAAGCTTTGCCGACACCTTAGAACTGAATATCCAGCTGCCTTTGGGTATGGTATCCCGAGTGCCTTTTAAACAAATAGGCAGGATCGGCCTTTTTTCCTTAATTGCCAGTTTAAAAGCGCCGTTCTGAAACTCATTCATCCGATCATTATCGGAGCGCGTGCCCTCCGGGAAGAACAACACGGACATATCCTTCCGCAGCCAGGAGCTTGCCTGGTGATAGATCTCTTTTATGCTGGCGAAGTCGCCGCGGGTAAGCTTGATATGCTTGATCAGGCTCAGGCACCAGCCGACAAAAGGGACCTTGAACAAACTTGCCTTAGCCACCCATTTGAACTGCATCTTGGTCTGATAAAGTACGGCGATATCCGCCAAACTCTGGTGGTTGGAGATTATCACATAAGTCCTTTTATGGTCTATGTTCTCCAGGCCGCTGACTTTCAGGCTCCAGTAGGGATTCAGGCCGATCACCGCGTCCGACCACCAAAAGCACTGCGCGTGGGTGACCTTCTTTTTCTTGTCAAAAGGGAAAAGCAGGACGGTCAGGACAAGAACCACAAAGAAAAGCAGGATAGTCAGCAGAATACTGGCTGTCCATATCAAAATTGAGCTGATTATTCTCATTTATACACCTCTACTATAGCCCAAATACCGCGGCTTGTCAATTTTTAGATTAGCGCATTTCAAGCGGCTGCCGAGGCTTGCCTCACGCAGCACCGCTTGCTCGCCCCGGCGTGGCGAGCTGCGCTTCGGCAAAATTCTCGCTCTGCCTGACACTTTTAGCGGGCAACCCTGCCCGCTCGAATTTTGAGATGCTGCTTAGAGCCAAGCCTCGCCATCCGCTTGATACAAGCAGATAACTTTAGATATTTTACCGAGGGATATTGTTAAGCGTGCAATTAGTCCGCCACTAAATCAATGGCGGACGCACGCGGACAATATCCCGAGAGCGAAATATCGCAGATTAGCGGATTACCGCTGAAGGGCAGATCTGATTATAGGCGCAATAAGTGCAGGCTTTATATTCAGGCTTAGCCGGATACTCTTGGTTGCGGATACCGGAGGAAACTACCTCAATATCCTCTTTTACCTTATCCAACTCTTCATCTCCGGGCCTAGCCCTTCCGATTATCCCGGATTCCAGGAAATACAGCTCTACTGCCGCCGGCATCACCCCGAATATATGCTGATAAGCCAAAGCGTAAAGCGCCAGCTGCTTGCTCTCCTTGACCCGCTTATCCGCCTCCTTCTGCGCCTTGATCTCCGAGGTCTTAAA
>Ga0172371_10005624_pt1 | contig 18533 bp, 11 predicted proteins | sample Lak12m_FD_114543 | JGI IMG/M metagenome (GOLD analysis project Ga0172371, IMG submission 114543) | Freshwater microbial communities from Kabuno Bay, South-Kivu, Congo - kab_022012_12m | ecosystem: Environmental > Aquatic > Freshwater > Lake | place: Democratic Republic of the Congo: South-Kivu...
AGCGGCACCGCCATCTCGATTACCCAGGAGTCCGGGTTGGTCCTCACCGCTACAGCGGCGCCGCTGTCCCACGAGTCGTCAGCCTTGATCTGCCCTTCCAGGGTCTGGTAAGCGGTATCCACCACGAGCCGGCGGGGTTGACGATGAACTGGTAGTAGGTCTTGCGGTCACCGCTGGGGTTGAGGAAGATCTCGCCCGCACTGTCCCGCCAGGTGTCGGGGTGGTCCTTGGGGCGCGGCTCGAACTTCATGTCACCGGTCCGGTCCTCGAAGCACTCGAAGGCGAGGTAGAGCTTCTCCGGCGACCACAGCGTCCGCACCGCGGTCTTGGCCTTGAGTTCCTCCATCTTATTCAGCGGGGTCAGATACAGCGGCCCAGCCGTCTTCCAGGCAGCCTCGTTGAGGCCGCCGTCAATGCTGACCGCTCCCTCAGCCAAGGGCGTCGCCCGGTGGCGGATGCTCTCGGCCGTGATCATCGGCATGGCGCGCAGGTAGTCGAGCCGTTTCTCGACGAAGATCCGGGCCTTGTCCCGGTTCTGGGCGTCACCACGGCCGAAGCCTGAGGTTTGGGGCACGAAGTTCTCCAGGTAGCTTGCCCAGTTGGAGGCATAGCGTGTCAGGACCGCGGCGCGGTCGAAGGGATACACCTCGCCCTGGCGGCAATGCGCTTTGCGCAGACTGGGCTCCAGGTGCAGCAGGGCCGAGTCCACGGGAATCCGCTCGCGCTTGACCCGGGCCAGCCGCAGGGGATCGCCCACCACCGCAGCCTCGGCCGCGTCCAGGATCTTCTGCGCTGTGACGAAGAACTCCAGGTTCAGGTAGGCCTTGTAGTAGTCCTCGCGCCTCACGGTGATGAGCTTCCCCGGGCAGGCATTCTGGCGCCGCTCCAGGTACTCCATGAACTCCCGCATCTTCACGGCCGCCGGGCCGTAGTAGCCCGCAAAGAAGGTATCGAGCAGTTGCTTCTCATCCGCGTTGGGCTCGAGCAGGAGCTTGCAGCCGAGCCAGGTCTTGAGGGCGTAGAAGCTGTGCACCTCGTCGTCGAAGTGATTGTCAGCATGCACGAAGTCTGGGAAGCCACAGACCCACAGCCGCTTCACGTTGTTCTTGAGGAAGTACTCGAGATCCGGCTTGACGCAGGAGATGCTCGACGAGGGGATGTAGAACCCGGGCGTGTGTACCTGCAGCATGTTCCAGTAGTCGAAGACCGCGAGGTGCTTCGAGATCCGTGCCCAGGACTCCAGGGACTCGCGCATGTCCCGGTTGACTTCATGGGTGAGCGGCCGGAACCAGTCGGACTGACCGTAGTTGTCGCACCACATGACCATCACATTGTCGCGCGGCCGGACATGCTGCGGCGCCTTGAGCGTGTGGTTGTAGGCGAAGGTCTCTATCACGACTTCCGGGTAGTCGGCCCGGATGTCGTCGGCGATCGCGTTGATGAAGTCGAGCATCAGGCCGCTCTCGGCCCCCTCCCGCTCCACGATCTTCCGGCACTCCGGGCAGAGGCAGCCGTAGTCTGGCAGGCAGTCGTTCTGCTGGATCTCGTAGATGACGGGCGGCGTCTTTCCTTCCTTGGCTGCTTTCTCCCGGTCGGCCTGGATGTAGCCGCGCAGCTTGGAGATGAAGATCGCGCGCACCGCGGGGTTGGTCAGGCACAGATCAAACCAGCAATCCTTGGTTCCCCGGGCGTCGGTGTTGCGGAAGAGCGTGCCGTCGGCCTGCTTGTGCATGGCGAAGTACTCGGGATGCTCCTTGCCGTACTCGTCGGGGTGCATGTAGAGCCCGAAGGTATGGCACTGCCCGGGTGATCCAGTCATCCACACCCGGTGGTTGGAGTACTGGGTGTGCCGGTTGAAGTCGTCGTACTGTACGGTCAGCGGGCCGTTGCTGACCGAGCTGGTGTACATGAGCTGTTCCAGAAAGGGCGAGCGCACGCGGCGGTCGGGGGCGGCCACTTCGAGCGTGGGCCGCGCGGGCACGTCCTCGGAGAAGGTGTCGAACAGATGTACCCCGACGGCGGTCTCCAGGAAGTCATAGACGCCCCAGCGCGCGCCCCACGGCCGACCGCCGGTGATGACCAGATCGGCGCCAAGAGCCTTGACCACCCATTCCTCCGGCGCGCACGCCGCCGGGTCGAGCCCCTGGGTGGCGGCGTAGGCCGTGGCGCCGACGTAGATCGCCTTGGGCGGTTTGGCGGCCGGGTCTTCCGCCACGATCTTGAACTCCGCGCCCGTGACCCGCTTCAGATAGCCAGCCAGTTCACGGGCGGCCACGCGTTCATTGGGCAAAGGGGCGGCGGCCTCGACGATGACGTAGTCCGTGCGCCCGTCCCTGGCGAGCGTGATGGTCTTCTCCTCAGCGTTCCGAGGAGCGGGGCCACTTGCTGCATCGGCACCCGTTCCAGTGGCCGGAACTGACGCGAGCAGAAAGGCGGTGAGGAGAATACTTGGGAATCTCATGAGAGTATCCTTGTGTTTCGTGTGATTCTCCGCGAGCAGATTGCGTTCTTCCTACGGCCGATTGAGGCCGGGCACGGCCCGCACCAGCAGGACGCGGTCGACCCGGACGTGGTCCATGTCCGGGCTTTTCGCGAAGGACGGGTCAGCCGGGTAATGCAGGTCCCACACGGGACGAGCGTCGCCGGCCGGGCTTTTCGCGAAGGACGGCCCGGCCAGTTTGGCGGAAACGTACACGTCCCACTCCTCGGCCCTGTCCCGGGGGCTGAGCCGGCCTCCCGCATCGATCCCGCCGGCGAGCCTCCCGTTCATCAGGACCTTGAAGGAGGACCTTTTCACGTCCGTGTCGAGCCGCGTCCGACCGAGCTTGTAGATGTGGTACTTGCCGTCGCGGGGGAACTGCTCCGGCGTCAGGGCGAGCTTCAGGTCGGCGATCTGGAACTCGATTGGGTTCTTCGCCCAGCCCGGCGCCTTCTCGCGCAACCGGCCGGATTGGTAGTCCCAGCCCACACCGAAGGCCATGGCGAGGCCGGCGGCCTCGGGATCGCGCACGATGGCGCTGTAGTCGTCCACGAGGTGCCAAGGGACGAAGTACTGGTCGGTGACATCCACCAGATCGCGGGCGGGCAGACTCGCGAAGGGCTCGGGCAGCCGCGCGTCGCGCCAACCGGCCACCGCCTCCTCGATCGCCTTGGCCTTGTCTGCCTTTCCGTTCCAGGAGAAGCCTTCGGTTACGGCCTTGGCGTCGGCCGCGAAACGCTCGATGACCTTCGCCCGCTCGAAGGGCAGCGACTCGTCGTCCGGAAGTTGCCGCTCCAGTCTGCCCCAGAGATCGAGCATGGACTTGTCCACCCGCGGCCGTTCGCGCTTCACGCGCAGCAGCGCGCCGGGGTCGGCGGCGGCCGCGGCTTCCGCCTCGTCCAGCAGCCGCTGGATGGCCAGGTAGAATTCCGGGGTCAGGTAGTCCACCCGGCCGTTCTTCAGCGACTCCGCCGCGCGCGGCTTCGCCTGGTTGGCGACCAGCAGGTCGTAAAACGCCCGCATCGGCTTCGCGGCCGGGCCGTAGTAGCCGCGGAAGAAAACACCGAGCATTTCCGGCACGTTACAGGCCGGGTCGGCCATCAGGCGCAGGGTGATCCAGCGCCGCAGCGGCTCGAAGTTCTCGAAATTCCAGACCGCGCCCCTGACGCCAATGCTGCAATCGATGAAGTACTCGACGCCCATCTGGTTGTAGATCTCGTAGTTGCCGATGGCGTAGGGCGCGAACGTGGCCGGGATGCCGCCGCCGCCCGCGTACTCCATGTACTCCCAGACGCCCAGCCGCGCGCCCGTGTCGCGCCAGCCGCGCAGGGTCCCAAGCCGCTGGGCATTCTCGGGGGACGTGAGCGCCTGGTCCAGGAACGGGCCCCCGACCACCCCCGCCCCGCCCCAGTTGCACCATGAGACCAGCACGTTGCCGCGCGGCTTGACCGTCTGCGGCGGCGGCATGGTGCGTTGGTAGGCCAGGGTCTCGACCGTTACATCCGGGTACTCCTTCTCCACTGCGGCGGCGACCGCGTTGACGAAGTCAATGAGCAGGTCGCTCTCGGCGCCGTGCGTCTTGACGAAGTCGCGGCAGGCGGCGCAGGGGCACTCGGTCTTCCCACCGTCGTCATCCTGGCTCAGGTCGTAGACGCGCGGCGCCCGCGTGCCGAAACTGCGCTCGGCCAAGCGGTCCCGGCGGATCATGTCCATCAGGCTCTCGGTGATGATCCGGCGCACATCCGGGTTTGTCAGGCACACCCTGCCCTTGCCCGCGGTGGGCAGTTCCTTGGGCGCGTTCTCGCGGGTGAAACCGAAATACTCGGGATGCTCCGCGTAGTACTTGCCCGGCAACAGGTACCAGTAGAAGGAATGGCAGTGCGGGGGGAGCGGCTCGCCAATGTCGGCCCGGTCCCACAGCAGCGACCCGAACACAGGCGTGTAGCTCTCCCGCGTGTAGGGGTTCAGACCATACATCTCCTTCTTGCTGAACAGTGTTCCCCACCACGAGTGGTCTCTCGGCGCGCGGTTGCGCACTTCAAAGTGAAGTTGCTCCATCTTCTCACCCTTCGGGAACACTTTCCACCCGGACCAAGAGTCCTGGTGCCTGCCCGACAATGCCTGGCCGTCGTCGGAGCCCAGCCAGCGGAACCACGCTTTCGGTTTGCCGTGGCGGTCGGCGTCGGGCAGCGCCAGACCGGGGTTCCGCGGCACGAGTTCCGTGTCGCGGTCGAACCACCACACGCCGCAGTCGCGCTCCAGGAAGTCATAGACGGCCCAGAGCGTGCCGCGCGGGCGGCCGCCGGTCAGGATCAGGTTGCTTCCCACCGTCTTCACCGCCCATTCGTCCGGCTGCATCTTGGCGCCGTCCAGACCGTTGGCCCTGGCGAAGTCCGTCCAGCCGACATAGATGATCCGCTCCTTGCGGCCGTCAATCCCTTCCGGCGACGGCGTGGCGCCGTCGTAGAAGCCCTCGAAGGGGGGGCCCGAGTGATGGTGCCGGTCCAAGAGACCAAGTATTTCTAACGACTTACTGCCGCCGCCGGTCGCTCCCGTCACCCGGCCCAGGTAGCGGCTCAGCTCGACCACCGCCAGCTTCTCCACGTCGGTGGCATTGGCCCCGACCTCGATTCGGAACGCCGCCTGGCCGTTCTCGACGAACGCGGGCAACGGTTTCGTCGCCGCGGGTTCCGCGGCGGAGCAAATCGACGTGCTCGTCAGAATGACGGTGGCGGCGATTGACAGTCTGTTTCGCATGGTCTTGGTCCCTGTCAGATGTTCCTTGCGATTCACCAATCGAGTTGCTGTTGGGCCACGAAACGTTCGACCTTCCTGGTCCGCGCCTGGTTCTCGCGGTACTTCTCCCGCTGATACAGCGGGCAGTACTTGCCCGGCGGGTCGATATGCACCACGTCGTTCCCCTTGCGGATCAGGGTGTATTCCTTTCCCTGGATTTGCACCTTGTCGGTGCGCTCGAAGATCGGAAAGGTCAACGTGGCGACACCGTTCGGCTGGACCTTGCCCACCACGGCATAGCGGCCGTCCCAGGACAAGGAGCGCTCCGTGCCGTTCACTTGGCACTTGGCTTGCTCCGGCTGGACCCATTCCGGAATCCGCACCGAAAGTTCACACGCCTGTTTGATCTTGACCTCCACGCGGCCTTCGTAGGGAATCGAGCTGTCGACATCGGCCCAGGGCGAAGCGCGGTTCAACAGCAGGTTGACCTTGAGCTTGCCGTCCTTCGAGCAGAGGATGTTCTCCCAGACGTAATAGATCGTCCGGCTGCCATTGCCCGCGCAGCAGCCCGAGTGGGCATTGGCGTCGCCGCCGCAGGCCGTCAGGGCTTCGGTGAACAACCGGTCCGCCTCGAGGAAGAAATCGAGGTCGAGGTGGTGGCGGTACCACTCGGTATCCGGCACGGCGGCGAGAGAGACCGTCAGCTCCCCCTGGCGGCGCTCGAGATAGTCGAGATAGGCGCGCATGGGTTTGGCGGCCGGGCCGTAGTATCCCACGAAGAAGAGGTCGAGCAGGGGTTCGAGATCCTGGTCCGGATTCTGCGTCAGTTTCATGCCCAGCCAGGCGGAGAGCGGACGAAAGCTGTCGAATTCGCAATAGGAATTGCCCGGCTGCCAGTCATTGCCGCTGGCAAAGAAGCCGAAGATTCCCTGGTCCCGGTAGTAGCGCAGCTCGGGCTGGATGACCCGGATGTTCGACCAGGGGAGATGGAAAGCCCGGCGGATTGCGGCCGCTCCTGTATCGGCTCCAGTAGTCGTAGATCTGGATGTTCCGGGTCAGGGCGGCCCAGCCCTCGAACTGCTCGCGGAACGTGCGGTTGTTTTCGTGTGTGATCGGATGGAACCAGTCTCTTGATCCATAGGGATAGCACCACCAGATCAGGACATTGTCGCGCGGGCGCGCGCGCTTTGGCGGCGCCAACGTATGATTGTAGGCCAGGGTGCGGATGAGCACATCCGGGTAATCCGCCTTCACGGCGCCGGCGATGGCGTTGACGAAGTCCACCCACAGATCGCTCTCCGCGCCCTCGGGGCCGACCACCGCCCGGCAGTTCGGGCACAGGCAGCCCTGGGGGGGCAGGCCGTCCCCGGCGTCCACCGTGTAGATGAACGGCGCCGGCCGGCCGCGGGCTTGCGCCTCGCGGCGGTCGGCCTCGATATGCCCGCGCAGCTTGCGGACGACGACCTGCCGCAGGTCGGGATGGGTCAGGCAGTGGTCAATTCCCATGCTGCCCCAGCCCAGTCCCTCGACATCCCGGTAGAGCGTGCCATCCGCCTTGCGATGCAGGGCGAAATACTCGGGATGGGTCTTCCCATACTCGCCGGGACTGACATACAAGACCATGGTATGCACCCAGCCGCCGGAACCCCATTTCGGGACGATGCCGTACTCCTCGACATGCGTTTCGAACCGCTGGTCGGTCCAGAGATGGCTCGGGTGGGCCTCGTTCTTGTTGAAGGCGAAATAGCGCAACGTCCGCCGCCTCGACGCCTCGGTGCGGTGCCGGTCGGGATGCAGTCCCGGCCCCGCCGCCAGGTCGTAAGACAGCAGGTGCTTCCGGAAGGCGTGGCGCCCGCGCTGCGCCTCAACCCGGACCGTCAGGTCGGACCGCTGCGGGATCACGGGCGTGAATGGACACAGCTGGTGGACGCCGACATACTGTTCGAGGAACTCGAACACGGCGAACACGGTCCCGGCGTTGCGCCCGCCGGCCAGGATCAGGTTGTCGCCGACCGGCTGGATCAGCCATTCATCGGCCCCCAGCTTCGCGCCGTCAATCCCCTTCTCCGCGGCGAAGGCCGTCCAGCCGAGATAGATCGCCTTGGCCGGTTTCGGTTCGGTCGCGGACTCCGCAACGACCTTGAACTCCGCGCCAGTGACCTTCTTCAGGTACTCGGCCAGCTCCTTGGCAGCGGTCTGTTCGGCGGGAGTCGGGTTGGAGCCGGTGACGATCACGTAGGCGGTCTGTCCGCCTTCGCTCAGGCGCAACTCCGCCGCGCCCGAGACCGCGGCGACCAGGCCGAGCGCAACCGTCAACAACAGCACCATCAATAATACTGTTCTAGCTGATAGGAATCTTGATTTCATGTGGCTTGCCATGAATGACCTTCTATCTCCACGCCAGTTCATCACTAAGATCGAGATAGCGTTTGACCGCGTCATCGCGTGCCTCCCGCTATTCTCACAGCCGCGACATCCATCGCCTGGAGGCCGATGGGAAGCGTGCACTGGCCGCGCGCGAAGGCGAGGGTGCCTTTCGTCGCCGCGCCGTCGCCCTGGATGATCTCGGCCTGGCGGTTGCCGTCGCCGAATCCGCCCAGGCTCAGCGAGACCGAATCCACGTCGTCCGTGCTGGCATTGACGACAAACAGGACCGTCGAATCGTCCTGATCGAACCGGTAGAGGGCGAGATACGCGCCGCCTTCCGCCGTGGAGAGCCGCCGCGGCGCGTGCTCAAGCGACTGCAGAAGCCCGACGATCAGTTCGCGCCGGAGCGTGTGCAGCAGGCATGAGTTCGGCACGTTCGGGAAGACAAACGGCAGGACCAGGCAGCGCCGGTGGTAGACGACCGTCCCGGGCCCGGTGGTTGTACCATGGAACGACTTCAGTTCCGTCACGACGTGCGCCTCGGGAGCGTAGTCGAAGATCACGGCGCTGCCGCAGGACCCTTGCGCCGAGAACCGGGCGGCTGCGCAGCCCGACAGCACGGTTCCATCCGCCACGTCCTCGTAGGAAACGTCCTCGGAATTGACGGGCACGATCTTCCGCAACGAAGGGATGCCAGCCAGATGACCGAGCCCCAGTTCGTGCAGTGTCAGCGCGGCGCCGCCGTCGAGCAGGATGGCGTTCTCCTCGAACAGCCGCCGGATCTCCTCGCGCGCGAGGTTCCGCAGCCACTGTCCCGATATTGCGACGATCTGGCCGCTGTGGCGCTGCTCCGTCGTGACCCGGGTGGCCAGGCCGAAGGCGGAGAGCAGCGAGGCCCATTTGCTCTCGTCGGGATACAGGCGGTCCATGGCCGACGCCGCGGTCTTGCTCAGGTCGTAGCCCGAAGCTCCGGAGGCCATCGTCGGCGACGTGTCGAGGGTGTAGGAGGACCTCGGAGAGAAGGGGACCACGATGCCGTCCTGCCGGCGCAGCGCGAGACCGAGCCCCCGCACGGAGTTCAGGAAGCGTTTGGCGCCCGCCAGGGTCTCCTGGTAGCCCTCCTGCAGGAGGGGTCCGTTGCCGATCATGTCGAAGATGTTGAAGGTCAGTCCGGTGCTGCACAGGACGCCCGACAGCAGCATCTGGAAGCGCATCAGGGAACGTGACTTGGAGTAGAGCGAGTGGGGGCCGTTGTCGATCTCCGGCAGCAGCTCGACCCCCTCCGGCAGCAGCGCGGCGGTCTGCCTGGAAATGGTGAAGTTCCACAGGTACTGGCTGGGCGTGACCTCGTTGTAGGCAGGCAGATGCGGCCTGAACACGGCCCCGGCGACGCCGCCCAGGTTCTCCGCCATCCTGTCCCAATCCCGGCCCTCGGCACAGTGCACGGACGGCCCGGAGGTCATCAGGCCAACCTTGGTGTCTTGGGACACTCGCTGGACCGCCTCGCGGATGCGGCCCGCGTTGTCGGCCATGGTCCGGCCGTTCAGATCAAGCCACAGGCGGCGCAGCGGGTGGGGGGCGCCGGGCGCGGTGATGGCGGCCACGAGTTCCTGCCTCGCGACCGGGCGGCCATACGCCTCCGAGATGAGCCGCAGGTGCTCCTCGCAAAAACAGCCGCCCCAGACCAGGGGCGCGTGGTTGTGGAAGCGGAAATCGTCCTCCAGCCAGATCACGCGCGGCTTGAGTTCGGCGAAGGTCGCGTAGAGCCCGCGGAGGTTCGCCAGCCATTTGGGACAGATGGGGCAGGCTTGGGCGCTGGCGCGTTGTCCGTTGGCATCCACCATCAGGTTGAAGTTCTGCCCGGGCTTGAGCGTCCGGCCGCGGTCGGCATGGAGCAGCGTCTCCCACGGGTTGAGCGAGACCCGGAGGCCCGCGGAGACCAGCGCCTGACGGGCTCTGCGCAGGGCTTGCATCCAGGTCTGCTGCTCGGCCGCGGTCAGATGCCCCGTGTTCAGCTCCTCGCAGTTGGTGAACAGGATCACCTCCTCGACCCGCGCCTGCGAGCAGAACTCGACGATCCGCCGGAGCGTGTCGTCCTCGTGGAAACCCGGCGCGACCACGATGCGCAGGGCGTAATCGAATGTGTCGGTTGAACGGCTGCCTGGCGCGGATGATGCGGATCTGTCCGTGACATTGTTGAGCATCGTGTTCTTCTCGCTGTTCTGCTAATCTCGAGTCCGTTGGTGTTTGGATCTGCCGGCCGCCGCGCCGCTGAACATGCAGCAGAGGAACGCCAGCTCCGACCCGGCGGGCACGCGCTGGCTGTAGACTTTCATGGTCAGGCCGACGATCCCTTCCAGGAGGAACAGGCTGAACAGGAAGGCGACCCGCCAGCGTCCGCGCGGCGCGTCCGGCGCGCTCGGCCCCAGCGCCAGCAGCGGCAGCGAGAGTGCCGCCAGGCCCAGCCCCAGCGCCTGCATCAGGCTCGGAGTCTCGCCCCAGAACACGATGGACGCGGCCACCGGCAGCGCCACGCCGAGCCACTGCACCGACAGCGTGATGCCCACTCCGGCCGCGCGGATGGCGTGGTCGAGAACGAAGAACGCCGCCACGTAACTGGCGCCGCACAGCGTGCCCAGCACGGCGGCCGGCCAGTTCAGCGTCGCCGCGGGCTGCAGCCCCAGCCACACCCAGGCGGCCAGCGCGGCGAACAGGTAGTTCCAGGCCCCGACCCAGGCCATGTGGCGCTGCCGCACGTGCGCATGGCGCATGATGTGCCCGAACGCCGCGCCGGACAGAATGCACAACAGCATCCAGATCATCTACTGCCACTCCGTGACCTCAGAACGCGAGATCGCCTCGCCTGGTTCTTCATGGTTCGTTTGCACATAAGTCAACAATGGTATACACTATCGATGCTTCTGTCTCTTATAATGGACACTGAAGATGGCCTCAACGATCAAGAAACTGCCGATCCCCGTCCAGCGTGCCCTGGCGCAACTTGGCGAGGACATCCGCAATGCCAGGCGGCGACGCCGGGTCCAGACGCAGGTGATGGCGGAACGGGCGTCCATCACCCGCATGACCCTCTACCGGATCGAGCGTGGCGACGCCCGCGTGGCGATGGGCAGCTACGCCACCGTGCTCTTCGTGCTCGGTATGCTCGACCGCCTTGGGCAGGTCGCCGCCGCGACCGAGGATCGCCTCGGCATGGATCTGGAGGACGAGATCCTGCCCAAGCGAATTCGGAATCCCAAGCCCCCGCGTCCCGTGTAGCCCATACACGTGCTGTTCCGACGGATCGTCTTCAACATCCTGATCTCCAACACCGACGATCATCTCCGCAACCACGGTTTTCTCTTTCCTTCTCCCGCCGGCTGGCAACTGGCGCCCGCCTACGATCTGAACCCCATCCCGACGGACGTCAAGCCGCGGGTGCTCTCGACCGAGATCGACCTGGGGGACGCGACTGCCTCGCTCGATCTGGCCTTCCACGTCGCCGCGTACTTCGAGTTGAAGCCGGACGAAGCCCGCCGCATCGCCCGCGACGTCGGTCGGGCCGTCACGAACTGGCGCACCCGGGCCGCGGCGCTCGGCATTGCTCCGGGGGAGACCGACCGGATGTCGTCGGCCTTCGACCACGCCGACCTTGCCCAGGCAAGGGTCGGCTCCAGGTTGTAGCCGACCGACGCCCGCGCGAGGAGCACGTGCGGCTCGTGACGCGGCAGGTCCCGCCCATGATGCGCGTCTTCCATCGATGCTCGTGTTCATTGCAGGCTCGGATATGGCGGGCAAGCATACTCGTAAGTAGCTACCTATTAGTGTCTTGTACTGCCATTCCCAGGAGTGCCCTTACACCACCTGCTCCGCGCCCGGTGCAGGCAAGCGCCGGCCCGGGCTACGGCGCTGCGGCCCGTGGCCGGACGGAGATCAGGATGACCTTCTCGTCCTCGAAGCCGTCGAACGCCAGGCGCAGCCGCCCGCCTTCCACTGTGGCCTCCGACTGGGTGACGAAGGAGCGATAGACTCCCTCGGTCATGGCCCAGTCTGTGTTCGGTAACCGGCCGATCTCGATGTCCACCGGGCCCTCGGGCAGACCGCCGACTGTCAGCATCACGTCCAGCGGCGGCGCGATCAGGGGGCAGATGCGCGCCGGCTGGTTTTTCGGATCGGAAGTGTACAGCCGGGTCTTTGTCATGCGCGCCAGGATAAGGCGCAGGACGGCGGGGTCGTCGCGGTCCGGCGCGGCGAGGCACACTGCCGACGGGTCGCTACTCTCGACGGAGCAACCCACCGGCCCCAAAGTCGCGTAGAACACCCAGGCCCAGTAGGACACGCGGGGCAGCGGACCCGACCCCATGGCGTGGGTGCGGTTCGCATACACCCGCTCGGGCACGAGCCCATCCGGGGTGAACAGATCGTCCAGGGGCTCCACGCCCCAGATGCTCTTGGCGGTGAGGCTGACGCGCGCGCGCTCCATGTGGTACAGGTAGGCCATCTGCGAGCCGGTCCCGACTCCGGGCCAACCCCACTCGTTCAGGTGGATCTCCTTGACGCCCAGTCCGGGGTGCCTCTCGATGAGCCGCCGCACGAACGCCACCTGCTCCGGGATCTCCTCAGGCCGGTGATCGATCACGTGCCAGGCGACCGCGTCCAGCTTCAGACCGGCCTCGTCGCAGCGTCTGAGGAAATCCTCCATCAGGTCCGGCCAGAAGTGGTTCGAGCTTGGCGCGATGAGCAGAGCGCCAGGCTCCTCCCCGCGAATGGCATCATGGAACAGTCGGAAGGCGCGGAAGAAGGCCTCCATCTTCTCGACCTTCTCGCCCCGCACCATTGGCTGCCAGACATACAGGCCCTCTCCCTCGTTCCAGAACTCCCAGTACTTCATCCTGGCCCCGGTCCGCGCGGCCTCGTCGCGGTACTGGCGGTACTTCTGCTTCACGTATGCCACGTACGCGTCCGCGTTGTCCGCGGTGACCGCCACGTCCTGGTTGTCCACGACGTAGTTGAAGTGGACGCTCAGGTCCACCCCCAGCCGCGCCATCAGGCCGAGGTTGCCGAGGTCGGGGCTGCGCCAGTACCGCGGCCGCAGGCGCAGCATCTCGTCCTCGCTCGCCCCGTAGCAGCCGTGAAGGAAGCCGGTGAGCGGCAGGCGCTGGTGAGTGGCCCCGCAGTCCACGATCACCGTCGCGCGGGTACCCCGGGGGGCAGCCTGCCCGCCGTCAGCTTCGGCGGCGGGTAGCTCCGGACAGTGGCACAAGGCCACAACCGTGAGCACCATCCCAACCACATGTGTCACGTGGCGCTGTCTCATCTCGCTCTCCTCATGACAGCCACTTCGCCGCACTCCGATAGCTGAGGCCCTGTCCGAAAGGGATGGCCGGCTTACCCCAGGTATGCCTCGAGGCGGCACGTCTCCGCCGCCCGGAGAACGACGACCCGGTAGCCGCTACCCAGCGGCGATTCCCGCACCATCGCGCCGCTCTCGATCCGTAGTGGGGAGCGCGGGAACTTGAGGGCGATCTCCTGGTCGCGCGGCGACCGCAGTTCCGCGGTCAGCGTCCCGGCCGGCATGTCCCACTCGACCGACACCGTGATTCCGCCCCGGCAGAGCGCCCCGGCGAGGCGGCCGACCGGCCATTTCGCCGGCAGCGCCGGCAGCAGCTTGATCAGGCCGGGCCGCGAGAAGAGCAGCATCTCGAGGACGGCGGCGGTGAACCCGAAGTTGGCGTCGATCTGGAAGGGCGGGCGTTCGTCGAAGTTCCAGAATGCCGCCAGCGCCTGGCCGCGCCAGTCGCAGAGGGTGGTGAAGAGGTTTGGCCCGACGCAGGAGCGCGCCAGCAGTTCGAGGCACTCGAGCGCCCGGTCGCCTTCGCCCAGCCGGGCGTGCAGGCAAGCCAACTGGGCGTACGACCAGCCGCAGTGCGCCTGCCGGCCCAGGCCGAGCCGCTTCTCGACGGCCACGCGGCTGGCGGCGAAGAGCGCGGGGGCGGACTCGGCCGTGATGTCGTTGCCCGGAAAGAGCGCGTAGAGATGCGAGAGGTGGCGGTGCCGGTAGTTGTCCGGCAGTTCGGGAGGCAGCCACTCGCTCAGCGCGCCGTCGGCGTTGACCCGGTACTCCGGCAGCCTCGCCAGCAGACCCTGCCAGCGGCGGCGGCCCTCCGCCTCGATCCCCAACCGCGCGCAGGCCGCGCAGAGGCGGTTCAAGACCTCGCGGGCGACCGCCGCGTCCATCGCCGCGTTGACCGTGACGATCGAGGCGTCTGGAGCGTCGGGCGTGTTCTCGGGCGAGAGCGAGGGCGCGAAGACGAGCTTGCCGTCCGGCCCCGCGACGAGGAAGTCCTCGTAGAAGAGCGCCACTTCCTTGAGAAACGGCACGACGCGGGCGCGCAGGAACGCGTCGTCGCCGGTGTACTCCCAGTAGTCGTAGTACAACTGGGCGAGCCAGCCGGCGCCGGCGGTCCAGTTGACCCAGCAGCCGCCCAGGATCTTGCCGTGGGTGCTCTGCGAGATGGGCGCGAGAATACCGCGGCAGCCGTAGATGGCGCGGGCGTTCTCGCGGTAGTCGTCAAGAAAGCGGTCGTAGTAGTCGAAATAGGGGAGCGTTGCCTCGGCGAGATTGCCGGGCAGCGCGGCCCAGTAGTTCATCTGGACATTGATGTCGTTATGGAAATCCGCCGCCCAGGCCGGGGCGTAGTCGCCGTTCCAGAGTCCCTGGAGGTTGGCCGGCATCCCGCCCGGCGTCGAGCTGCAGACGAGCAGGAACCGCCCGTAATCGAAGAGCCGCTGGACGAGCGCGGTGGAGACCTCGCCGTCGCCAGCATCGAGCAGCAGCCGCTCGTTGCCAGCCGCGGCGTCGACGCCGCATGGCAGCTCGAGGCGCGCGCGGCGGAACAGCTCGCCGTGCAATCGCGCGTGGCGTTCGAAGAGCGCGTCGTAGTCGGTCGGCAGCGCGTCGAGCTCGGCCGCGAGGCGCGGCAGCGCGGCGGCGGCCGGCTCGTTGGCGAAGAACTTGATCAGCACCACGATCTCGGCGGCGCCGGTGATCTCCAGATACGGGAGGGGAACCCAGTTGGGGCCCTGCTCCACCAGCCGGGAGGCGCCGCCGCGCGTCACCACCTTGGCCAGGGCGCCGAATTCGCCGCCGCCGTCATGGTAGCGGCCGACCACCTGACTCCATCCTTCCCGCGTCTCCCGGCGGAAATCGACCGGGATGGGCGTCGGCGTCCGGGTCTTGCCCGAGCCCCAGCCGATGCTCGCTTCCCGATCATGGGGGACGAGGGCCAGGCGGCAGGTGGCGGGCGCGCCATGGTCGGCCGAGATTCGCAGCGCCACGACGCCGTCGGCCCGCGAGACGAACAGTTGCCGGCGGCGGCGGATTTCGCCTTCGCGCCAGCTCACGCACACCTCGCCGGTGGCGAAATCGAGCGCGCGGCGGTAGTCGGCGATCGGTTCCGCCGGTTCGGTCGTCAGGCGCAGGGCGCAGGCTGGATGACAGGGGTCGATCCTTGGCTTGTAGCCTGCCGCCGTCAAGGCGTCGGCCAGCAGCGTTCCCGCCTCGCGCCAGCGCCCCCGCGCCAACAAGGCGCGGAGCTCGGGCAGCCGCCCGCTTACGTCCGGGACCGGCGGCGGCGGCGTGCGGAACCACAAGGCGCCATGGTTGAAGACCGTCAGATCATTGTAGGCGTGACCGTAGACCAGCGCGCCGACGATGCCGTTGCCGGTCGGCGTGGCGTCCTCCCAGCGCGCCGCGGGCTGATGGTTGGTCATGCCACTGGCCGCGATGGTGGTGGCGGAGTCGTTCTTTTTCATCACTTCATCCTCACTTCCACCGGCTTCCAGATGCCGGCGGCGGCGGACTGCTTATTGACCATCACCACAAGCCGGTGCGTCGCGCCGGGCTTGACCGCATCCGTGCCCAGATCGATCGCAAATGGCTTGTCCCACATCTCCTCCGGCGGACGGAGTTGCGCGCCGATCTCCCGGCCGTCGAGCCAGACCCGGCAGCAGCCGTCCACCGCGCCGAAGAGGAGGTAGAACCGGGCCAGTTCGGTGTCCTGCCACCCTTCTTGCCGCACCACCGTGCGCGTGGCGGCCTTGGCGGCGTCCGCCGGTACGGTGAACTCGACGCTGTACCAGGCCGTGCCGTGGTAGTCCTTACCCGCATCCTGGGTGGTCCAGCTCCCCTCGGTGCGGATGTCGCGCCAGGCGGCATCGGGCGTCGCCTCGAACCACTTGGCCGCCATCCCTTCGTCCTTCGGGTCCTGGCGGAATCTCCAGGTCACGGGCAGGTCGCAGGCCTTGCTCCCCGCCTGGGCGGCGGCCAGCACGCCCGAGGCCCCCTCCGCGAGCAGCTTGCGCTCGTCCTCGGGCCGGTTGAAGCCGGGCACGGCCCGCACCAGCAGGACGCGCTCGACCCGCACGCAGTCCTTGTCCGCGCTCTGCGCGAACGACGGCCCGGCCAGCTTGGCGGAGACGTACACGTCCCATTCCGCGGCGCTGTCCCGGCGGCTGACTATGACCGCCAGATCGAGCCCGCCGGCGACTCTGTCATTCATCAAGACCTTGACGTTGGCGTCGTCGAGCAGGCGCGTCCGCCCAAGCTTGTAGAGGTGGTACTTGCCGTCGCGGGGGAACTCTTCCGGCGTCAGGGTGTGCTTCAGCCCGGCGAGCTGGAACTCGAGCGGGTTCTTCGTCCAGCCCGGCTCCTTCTCCGCGACCCCGGCGTCCTCCTTGCCTCGCTCCGTGCCCAGGCCAAAGACCATGACGCGGCCGGTGGCCGAATCGGGGTCATCCACGCTGATGTTGGTCCACGGAAAGACCAGGTGCCAGGGGGTGAACTGCCGCGCGGTGACGTCCACCCGTTCGCGGGCGGGAAGCGCGGCGAGCGGCTCGGGCAACTTCGCGTCGCGGCGACTGGCCACCGCCGCCTCGATCGCCTTGGCCTTGCCCTCCCTGTCCCGCCAGGAGAAGCCCTCGGTCACGGCCTTGGCCTGGGCCGCGAAGCGCTCGAGGACCTTCGCCCGCTCGAAGGGCAGCTTCTCGTCATCCGGCAGTTGCCGTTCGAGTTCGTCCCAGAGATCGAGCATGGAGAGGTCCACGCGCGGCCGTTCGCGCTGGACGCGCAGCAACGCGCCGGGGTCGGCGGCGGCCGCCGTCTCCGCCTCGTCCAGCAGCCGCTGGATGGCCTGGTAGAACTCCGGAGTCAGGTAGTCCACCCGGCCGCCGCATAGCGCGTACAACCCGCGCGGCTTCGACTGCTGGGCGACCAGCAGGTCGTAGCACGCCCGCATCGGCTTCGCCGCCGGGCCGTAGTAGCCGCGGAAGAAGACATCGAGCATTTGCGGGACGTCGCAGGCCGGGTCAAACATCAGGCGCAGGGTGATCCAGCGCCGCAGCGGCTCGAAGTTCTCGAAATCCCAGACCGCGTCCCGGTTCCAGATGGCGGCATCATAGAACCATTCGACCCCCGTCTCGTTGTAGACCTGGTAGTTGCCGATGGCGTACGGCGCGAACGTGGCCGGGATGTTGCCGCCGCCCGCGAACTCCATGTACTCCCAGACGCCGAGCCGCGCGCCCAGGCCGCGCCAGGCGCGCAGGCTCTCGAGCCGCCAGGCGTTGTCGGGATGCGTCAGCGCCTGGTCGAGCACCGGACGGCCGGAATACGGGTTCCACCAGTTGCACCACATGCCCAGCACGTTGCCGCGCGGCTTGACCGTCCTCGGCGGCTTCATGTTGAACAAGTAGGCCAGGGTCGTGATCGTCACGTCCGGGTACTTCTGCTCCACCGCGGCGGCGGCCGTGTTGACGAAGTCGATGAGCAGGTCGCTCTCCTCGCCGTTCTTCTTGACGAACTCGCGGCAGGTTGCGCAGCCGCATTCCATGGTCCCGGGGCTGTCCATTGCGCTCAAGTCGTAGAAGCGGGGGGGCCGGGTGCCGAAGCTGCGCGCGGCCGCCCGGTCACGGCGGATGAGGTCGAGCAGGCGCTCGATGACGATCCGGCGCACCTCCGGATGCGTGAGGCACATCTTGCCGTTGGCCGCGTTGGGCAACTCCTTGGGCGCGTTCTGCCGGGTGAACGTGTAGTATTCGGGGTGCTCCGCGTAGAACTCCTTCGGCGGCAAATAGTCGTAGAAGGAATGGCAGTGAGAGTGGAACGGCTCGCCGTTGTCGGCGCGGTCCCAGAGCACCGAGCCATAACTGGGCTTGTAGTTCGCGTCGTACATCTCGGTTCCACGCCACGTCGCGGTGTCGCCCCGCCAGAAGGTGGTCCGCCTGGGCGCGCGGTTGCGCGCCTCGAAGATCCACTGATGCATCTCCTGTCCCGCCGGGGCCTCCCACGCCCAGCCGTCGTTAAAGTCGAGATTGCGGAACCACGATTGCGGCTTGCCGCGGCGGTCGGCGTTGGGCAGCGCCAGGCCGGGGTTCTGCGGCGCCACTTCCGTGTCGCGGTCGAGCCACCACACGCCACAGTCGCGCTCGAGGAAGTCATAGACGGCGTAGAGCGTGCCGCGCGGCCTGCCGCCGGTCAGGATCAGGTTGCTGCCGACGGTCTTGACCGCCCACTCCTCAGGCGCCGCCATCTTGGCGCCGTCCAGGCCGTTGGCCCTGGCGAAGTCCGTCCAGCCGACGTAGATGATCCGCTCCTTGCGGCCGTCAATCCCTTCCGGCGACGGGCTGCCGCCGTCGTAGAACCGCGCCATGCCCGGCCGCCCGTCAAGCCCGGTCACCCGCGCCAGGTACGTGCTCAGTTCCGACACCGCCAGCAGTTCCGAGTCGGTGGCGCCCGCCCCGACCTCGATCCGGAACGCCGGCTCGCCGTCCGCAACAAAGGCCGGCCTTGCCGCCGCCTTCGTGGGTTCTGCTGCGGAGCAGAGTGACGTTGCCGCCAGCATGATGGCGGCGGCAAGAGGCAGTCTGGCTCGCATCGTCTTGGTCCCCTTTCATTATG
>Ga0172371_10005625_pt1 | contig 18532 bp, 11 predicted proteins | sample Lak12m_FD_114543 | JGI IMG/M metagenome (GOLD analysis project Ga0172371, IMG submission 114543) | Freshwater microbial communities from Kabuno Bay, South-Kivu, Congo - kab_022012_12m | ecosystem: Environmental > Aquatic > Freshwater > Lake | place: Democratic Republic of the Congo: South-Kivu...
AAGCCTCGATACGAGGGCGGCAAGTCCAGGTTCGAGGTCTTCCGGGAAGACCGGCTCCTCGGGGAGATCGATCTTCCCATGGCCGGGATGCACAACATCCTCGATGCGCTGGCAGCGGTGGCGGTTGCGGACGTGTTCGACGTGACCTTCCAACAAACCAAAGAGGCGTTGGATACTTTTCCGGGAGTTCAACGCCGATTCACGCTCCGCGGCGCCGCGGCCGGAGTTACGGTCATTGACGACTACGGCCATCATCCTGCGGAGATCCGGGCGGTGCTCCAGGCCGCAAAGCTCGTTGCGGATCGCAGAATAGCGGTTCTGTTTCAGCCGCACCGGTACACGAGGACCAAGGCGCTCTTCGAGGAGTTCCTCACGGCTTTCCATGACACTGATCTGCTCTACGTCATGGAGATCTACCCGGCCAGCGAACAACCCATCGAGGGCGTCACCGGCGAAGCGCTCTGCGACGGGATACGCAGTCGCGGCCACAAGACGGTACGATTCATGGCCGACCGGGAAACGATCGCAGCAGTCGTGGCCCGAGATCTGGAACCTGGTGACATGATCATAACCCTCGGCGCAGGTGATGTGACCCAATTCGGTCCCATGATCCTGGAGGAGCTGCGGAAGAACCGACAGGGTCGAGAGGGGGGGAACAAGTGATGGGAACACCCGGTCACGCTTCCTTGGCACACTGTTTCGTAAGTTCGGTCACGCATTTGGCGCTCCCTCGGTTAACCGTTCCGAGCGGAGCTCCGATTGGGGCTTCGGTGGGACAGGCATCTTGCCTGTCATTTACTGACAGGCAAGATGCCTGTCCCACCAAGATGGACGGCGAAGTTGACTTGTCAGCGACGTCGGGTGACACGGGAGCCGGAATACGTCACCGTATTCACGAAAACTTGAACTTAGCGCTGCTTTTCGACAGTTCGGAACTGGATTTCTTGTCCAAGAGCCGTCGCTCTGAAACACGTACGAGTCTGGGCAGCACGCTGCAAGGGGTGTCTTGCGGCCGAAGAACACGTTTCGCAGAAAGTGCTTCCCTACTGCCCTTTCCTGCCACGGAGGTGCTCGGGTGAGTCTTGGTCGGCGCCATGTTCAGGAGATATGCGGGCTCGTGTCAGGCCCGGTTCAGGAGAATTTTCCCCTGAGCAAGGTGACGTCGTTCCGGATCGGCGGCCCTGCCGATGCGGTGGTGGAACCGGGAAGCGAAGCCGAACTGGCGGCGGTCTTGAGGTACGTTGATGAGCACAACCTGCCCTGGGTAATTCTCGGAGCCGGCACCAACGTTCTCGTCGGCGACTCGGGATTCCGCGGGGTCGTCGTGAGAACCACGGGCCTGACGGGATTCGAGATTGAGCCGGATGATCCGGCCCGTGCCCGGGTGGTGTGCGAGGCAGGCGTCCGACTGGCCTCGGTTGTGGCCAGGACCTGTCGGGAAGGTTTGACCGGTCTTGAGCCGCTCTGGGGCATTCCCGGAACGTTCGGCGGAGCGGTGGTGTGCAACGCGGGAGCAGGAGGAGCTTGCATCGCGGATTTTCTCACGGAAATACGAATCCTGAACGATCGGGGAGCCCTCGTCCCTCTGCATCGAGGCGACTTCCGGTACGGGTACCGGTCCATTGAGCTTCCCGGCCGATCCGTCGTCCTCGGCGGGACTCTCAGGCTGCGGCACGGCGAGCCCGATGCCATCAGGATCGCGCTGGTGAAGGCCAAGATGGCTCGCATGGAGTCCCAGCCGTGGGATCGACCCAGCGCTGGATGCGTGTTTAAGAACCCGAGTCCGGAACGCCCGGCAGGCGCGATCATAGACGGCTTGGGTTTGAAAGGGATGACGGTTGGGGACGCTGAGGTCTCGGAGGTTCACGCCAATTTCATCATCAATCGTGGTGACGCTTCCGCTGCGGATGTGTTGGCCCTCGTGGAAGCCGTTCGGAGCCGGGTTCGGCAAGCGGAGCACGTCGATCTGGAACTGGAAATTCGCCTGATGGGAGAGCGCAGACCGCATGATGAATAAGAGCCGCCTTCTGATCATCGGTCCTGAAAAAACGGCTGGTCCGACGGACCGATCGGAGCTTCGCAAGAGGAACCGCGTCGTCCTCAAGGCCGTGCTCTGGGTCACGGTCCCGATAGACGTCGCTCTGGCGCTGCTCTTGATTTATCTGCTGTTCCTCCATCTTCCCTATTTTGATCTCCAGCAGGTGGATGTAACCGGGAACCACCGCCTCTCGAAGGCGGAAGTCATCGAGGCCGCGGAAATCGAGAACGGAACGAATCTCCTGACCGTGGATCTCGTGGCGATTTCCGGAAGGCTCAAGAGGCACCCGTGGGTGCGGTCTGCTTCGGTGTATCGGCGGTTTCCCGGGCAGCTCATTCTGGAGATCGAGGAACGCAATCCTCGGGCCGTATTGGCCGCGGGAAAACTTTACTACATCGACGAACAGGCCGAAGTCTTCACTCGATTGTTGCCGGGCGATCCCGTGGACTATCAGTTGTTCACCGGCGTTACGGCCGAGGAGTTGGGCTCCAGGGGGCCGGAGATCCAGGACATGATGAGGCTGGGGCTGAGTCTCATCGAGCTCATGGGCCGCGGCGGCGGCGAGCTTGATTCTTCGCAGATAGCGGAGATTCGTCTGAATTTCGAGGACGGTCTGAGTCTCCACTTGAGGCAGGGAAGAGTCATTGTCTTCGGCAAAACCGACTTTGAATTGAAACTGCATCGATACCGGCAGCTAAAAACATTCTTGACCCAGAGAGGAGAATGGAATAACGCCCGTATCATCAATCTCGACTTCGAGGACCGTGCGCTGGTCCGATCTTCGGACAAAGCACACCTCCAGGGGTAGAAATATGTCACGAAGTGAGAGTATCGTCGTTGGCCTTGACATTGGGACGACAAAAATATGCGCCATTATCGGCGAGGTCAATGCCGAGGGCATGATTGACATTATCGGAGTCGGGACATCTCCTTCGCGAGGGCTGCGCAGGGGGGTGGTCGTCAATATCGATCACACGGTCTCGAGCATAAAGAAGGCCACGGAGGATGCCGAGCTGATGGCCGGCTGTCGTGCCGAGACCGTCTTCGCAGGGATCTCCGGCGGGCACATCAAGGGGATCAATTCCCACGGCGTCATAGCCATCAAGAGCCGTGAAGTTACACCGGTGGACGTCTCGAGAGTCATCGATGCGGCACGCGCGGTTGCCATCCCCATGGATCGGGAAATGATCCACATCGTGGCCCAGGAGTTCATGGTAGACGATCAGGAAGGCATCAAAGAACCGATCGGCATGGCCGGCGTCCGGCTCGAGGCAAAGGTTCACATCATCACGGGTGCGGTTTCCGCTGCCCAGAACATCATACGGTGCGCGCATCGGAGCGGTCTGAGGGTCAACGACCTCGTGTTGCAGCAGATGGCCGCGGCCGAGGCGGTGCTTTCTTCCGATGAGAAAGAGCTGGGTGTGGCTCTCGTGGATATCGGGGGAGGCACGACGGACATTGCGGTATTCGCTGAAGGCGCGGTGCAATATACCGCGGTGCTGCCCGTGGGTGGAGATCAACTGACCAACGACATCGCGGTGGGGCTGAGGACTCCGACGGCCGAAGCGGAAAAGATCAAGAAGCGATACGGTTGTGCGCTCGGCGCTCTGGTGAACAAGGAGGAAACGCTCACCGTCCCCGGCGTGGGAGGCCGTCAGCCGCGGGTTCTCTCGAGAGCGGTGCTGGCCGACATCACCGAACCGCGGCTCGAAGAGATCCTCGGTCTCGTGAGACGCGAACTTGAGAAGTACAACCTGCTTCAGACCGTGGCGTCCGGCATGGTGCTCACAGGAGGGACCGTCGCTATCGAAGGCATGTGCGAGCTGGCCGAACAGCTCTTCGACATGCCGGTGCGGCTCGGGTACCCCATCGGGATCAGTGGGCTCGTGGACGTTGTCAGCTCTCCGGTCTACGCGACGGGCGTGGGACTGGCTCTGTGGGGAGTGCACAACAAGGGGTCGGATCTCATTACCCCCTACGAATCGACGGGCATGTTCGACCGTGTGGTCGGAAGAATGAAGCAGTGGTTTGCAGAGGCGTTCTAGTGCATGGAAACGGATGGATTCCTGGTAAGGTTTGATTCGGCCGGAATGAATTCGGCATCAGGAGGTAAGGGCTCATGAGGGATATGGACGCGGAATCCAGATCGAATGCTTTGATAAAGGTGGTCGGAGTCGGAGGGGGAGGCGGCAACGCCATCAACAACATGATCAGGGCGGGTTTGAGCGGAGTGGAATTCATCGCTGCCAACACCGACGCTCAGTCCCTCCAGAACAACATGGCGGAGATCAAGATCCAGATCGGCGGTCAGCAGACCAAGGGATTGGGAGCAGGTGCAGATCCGGAGACCGGGCGGATCGCCGCGAACGAAGACTATGAAACGATTCGGGACGCGCTGGAGGGCTCGGACATGGTGTTCGTCACCGCGGGCCTCGGCGGCGGCACCGGAACGGGCGCAGCGCCGATCATTGCGCGGGTCGCACGGCAGGAATTGGGGGCACTCACCGTCGCGGTGGTGACCAAGCCGTTCCTCTTCGAGGGCAAGCGCCGGATGCGCCAGGCTGAGGAAGGCATTGAGCTGCTGAAGAAAGAGGTGGACACCCTCATCATTATCCCGAATCAGCGGCTTCTTTCCTTGAAAAAGGACATCTCCTTCCTCGACGCGTTCCGGAAGGCCGATGACGTGCTGCTCCAGGGCGTCAGAGGCATATCGGACCTCGTGACGGTCAACGGACTCATCAACCTGGACTTCGCTGACGTCCAAACCATCATGCAGGAAAAGGGCGTGGCCTTGATGGGGACCGGCTCCGCGATCGGCGAAGGTCGCGTCGAGGAGGCCACCCGCATGGCCATCAACTCCCCGCTGCTCGAGGACGTGTCCATGTCCGGCGCCCGGGGCGTACTGATCAACATCACCGGATCTTCCGGTATGACTCTCTCGGAGATCAACGACGCGGTCTCGATCATCCAGAACGAGGCTCACGAGGATGCGAACATTATCTTCGGCGCGGTCATCGACGAAGAGATGAACGACGCGGTGAACGTGACCGTGATCGCCACGGGTTTCGGCAAAGCGGCCAGTTCCGCGCAACCGGTCCGGGACGAAAACCTCTCGACCCATCGCTCTCTTGTCACGCCACGGGACGAGTGCGCATCGGAAAAACTCGTGGCCCGGACGGTGATACCTCCCGAACCGCAGGACCTGCGCCTGCCGGGATTCTTCCGTCGCAGCCAACGAGAGAAGAACAGCCGTCACCTGGCCGTCGTGGACAACTTCGCCATCGAGACCGACGAAGACCTCGACATCCCCACCTTCCTGAGAAAACAGGCGGAGTGACGCGGGAGTGCAGAAGAAGGACGGGGGAAGACCTTTTTGAAAAAAGGTCCTCCCTCCGCACCCTCCTTCCAAAAACTTCAAATACAGTGGCGGCTCCCACTGGTCGCCGCCTGATGGCTGCCAAGACCGGACGCGGGTGCAAGGGTAGCATTTTCATGCTTCGTGGTGCCTGACACAAGGTCCTCCTCCCGCGGCTTCCTTCCAAAAGCATGCATGCCCACGATACAAATTGGGGAGCGGAGAACGTGGCGCCAAGCGTGATTTGACCTAAATGCGGGTCATCGGACGTGCTCTTCAGCAAGAAGCAGGAGCGTTACATTTGTGAGGACTGCCGGCATCTCTTCCAGCCTGAGAAGGTCGGCATCTTGCGACGCATCTTCATCAGTTACGGCCATGATGAACATGCTGCATTGGCCCGGAAGCTCAAAGTCGACCTTGAGAGCAGGGGACACGAAGTCTGGTTTGACCTGGAGCGCCTCAAGGTAGGGACGGACTGGGAGCGGTTCATAGAGGCTGGGCTCGAATGGGTCGCGGAAGATCCCCGAAGGGGTTGCATTCTTCTGGTCATGACACCCCATTCTGTTCGGCGTCCTGACGGTTATTGCTTGAACGAATTGGCAAGGGCCTTAGAAAGAGGGGTAGGCATTGTCCCCATCATGGCTGTATGGTGCGAGCCGCCTCTCTCCATTTCCCGTATCCAGTGGCTGGACATGCGGGACTGTATCCCCATTGTCCGCAAGGAGGATAAATACGAGGCCAAGTTTGAGCTACTGGCCGAGGCTCTGGAGAAAGGCTGGCCGGACTTCGAGGGCGGTCAGGCGAGACTGTTTAGGCTATTGGAGCCGCTTCCTTTCGACGCAGACCTCACTCACCATCTTGAGAGGTTCACAGGAAGACAATGGCTCTTCCACCGGATAGATATCTGGCTTGCGGACCCGAGCGCTTCGAGGATCTTCTGGATTACGGGAAACCCAGGGACAGGCAAGACTGCTGTTGCGGCCTGGCTTTGTCACAACCGCCGCGAAGTCGCCGCGTTTCATTTGTGCCGCCACGGCCACCGTCAGAAAGCCGACCCGCGACGGTGCGTTCTATCAATAGCTTACCAACTCAGTACTCAGCTTCCGGATTACGCCGAACGCCTAAATGCTCTCAACTTGGACGAGAGCATTCCCGAGTCCGATGCCCGGACGCTCTTCGACAATCTCATCATTCAGCCACTCTCGGGGAACTTTCCAAGGCCCGATCGAACCGTTCTCATAGTGATCGATGCTCTTGATGAGGCGACCGAAGCCGGAAAGAATGAGCTGGCAGGGTTTATCGCAGCAGAATATCACAAGATGCCGCCCTGGCTTCGCCTGATCATCACAAGCCGGCCGGACCCGGAAGTTACTTATCCCCTTCAAGGGCTTGATCCGTACAGTCTTGGCAGATCGTGCGTCGAGAACGAGAAGGACATAGCCACATATCTGGCACGGCAGCTCAGGCCCTATGCTTCCGGACAAGCGGTCCCAGAGACTGCCATCGAACGGATCGTGGAGCATAGCCAAGGTGTGTTTCTCTACGCGGAATGGGTGCGTCAAGAACTGGCGATGGGGCGCCTCTCGTTGGAACGGCTTGACGAGTTTCCCCAGGGTCTTGGAGGTGTGTACGCTCGATTTTTCGAGCGGCAGTTTCCGGACTTTCATGAATACGAAGAGCAAATTCGTCCGGCTTTGGAGATCATTTCGGCGCTGCGTGGGACTTTGAGCCTCCAGTCGATTGGAACTATCCTCTCCTGGAATGAATACGAGCGAGCTAGATTTCGGCGATCAGTCGGCTCGCTCTTTCTTATGACAGAACGTGGTGTGCAGCCGTTTCATCGGTCAGTCATCGAATGGTTGACCGACGAGGACAGGGCAGGACCCTATTTTCTCAGCGAAATAGAGGGACGCAAGCTTCTGGCCGATCACTGTTGGATGGAGTACGGAACAAATGCGTTCAAGGCTTCCGATTACACGCTCGCGCACTTGCCGACGCATTTATGCGACCTCGAACGATGGGACGACTTGGAGGCCGTTCTTACTGACCTGGGGTTCATCGAAAAAAAAGTCGCTGCCGGGATGACTTTCGACCTGATTCGAGACTACCGTTTCGCACTGGATTTTCTGCCGGAAGCAAGGGAGGAGAAGGGACTACAGACCGAAAATGAGGAACGTGTGAGAAAGCTTGCATCGGACCTGGCAGCCTACGCGCGAAGAGAAATCGAGCTGCCGGAATTCAATTCGACAAACAGATCCGGGAGTAGGCAGGCATTGATAGCGGCTTGCCAAGGGACGCCCTGTGAGCCGACCCGTCATGAGCGGTTGCGAGCTTTCTCTCAGTTCATCAACTCTGAAAGTCATCTGCTGGCCAAATTCGGACGCGTACCGGGGTATTGCGTTCAAGAGGCGTTCAATTCGGCGAACGGGGGTCCTGTGGCGACTGCGGCCGAGCAGCTCTTGGCCAAACAGCAACTTGGGGTACCGTTGCTGAAGGCATTCTCCCAGCGCGGGGACTTCACTCATCGTGTGGCCCTTGTCAATACTCTCGAAGGTCATACCGGGTCGGTTTTCGGAGCCAGTATCACCTACGACGGAAGCCGCGCTGTCTCGGGAAGTTTTGATAACAGTGTCCGAATATGGGACCTCGTGAATGGTATATGCCTTAAGACCCTCCACGGGCACGAAAGCTCCGTGAGGAGCGTGGCAATAACTCCCGACGGCAATTGCGCAGTGTCGGGCGGTGGTTCGGACGACCCCTCCATTTGCGTGTGGAATGTTCTCACCGGGGAACTGATCGCCCGATTGACAGGTCATTCCGGAGACATCGCCGGCATCGCTATCACGCCCGATGGCAGCACGGTCGTTTCGACCAGTGATGACAGAACGATCCGTGTGTGGAATGTGCGTGACGGAGAATGCAGCCGCATGATGCGAGGCCACAAGAGCTGGGCCAGAAGTGTGAGCGTTTCTGCTGACGGCAAGACGGCTCTCTCCGGAGGGCTCGATCGCACTCTGCGTGTATGGAACCTGGAAAACGGGGAGTGCACAAAGATCCTCGCCGGGCACACGGATTCAATTTACGCCACAAGCATGACTCCGGATGCGTCAAGAGCCGTTTCAGCCGGCAGAGACAGAATTGTCCGTTTCTGGGATCTGGCGTGCGGTGAATGTTTGCGGACTCTGAAGGGGCATACCGGTTTGGTTTACAGCGTTCATATAACCCCTGACGGCAAGAGGGCTCTTTCAGGTAGCAACGACAAATCCCTGAGATTGTGGGATCTGGACAGTGGAGAATGCATAAGAACCCTGACCGGTCATCCGGGTTGGATCTGGACTGTAAACATGACACCGGATGCGACAAGAGCGATATCGGGAGGCTTTGACCACGTCATCTGTTTGTGGGATCTTGAGGCCGAAGCGTGCTCGCCCCCGAATTTCGGCCACTCAGACGCGGTTTCAAGCCTGAGACTTACCCCAGACGGCGCAAGGGCCATCTCAGGAAGTGACGATGGTACGATGCGGTTGTGGGATGTGACGAGCGGAAACCTACTCAAAACCGTTTCCTGTCACGGGAGGCCGGTTAAGAGCCTGAGTGTGGCCCCCGACGGAGCCAAGGCTGCCGGGGGAACACGTGGCGGAACGATCCTCTTATGGGATTTTGAGAACGGAGAATCCCTCGGAGAGTTGCAAGGGCATACTGCGCCGATCAAAGGGCTAACCATGACCCCTGACGGAAGGGGACTCGTTTCAGCCGGTTGGGATCGGACGGCTCGATTATGGGATGTGGCGAACGGAAATTGCATTCTGACTATGGAAGGCCACCAGAATAGAGTGGAAGCTCTGGCGATCTCCTCGGATGGCACGACAACCGTGACGGGAAGCTACGATGGGTCGCTTTGTGTGTGGGACCTCGCTTCGGGAAAACTTCGAAACCGCTTGGCAGGCCACGCCGGGACTGTCCTGAATGTTTGTCTGGTTGAAGATGGAAGACTCGCGGTTTCAGCGGGTTACGACCAATCCCTCCGATTGTGGGATCTGGAAAAGAGTCGGTGCGTCCGCACTCTGGCCGGACACTCGAGCCCGGTAGAGAGCCTCCGTATTTCACCGGAGGGAACGAGAGCAGTCTCAGGCGACGGGGACGGGTCTGTTTTCTTGTGGGACTTGAGAAGCGGTCAACTCCTTTCTACGTTTGATGGTCATGCGGGTGCGATCGTTGACCTCCAGATGACGACCGATGGGAAACGGGTGGTGACCGCAAGCACGGACCACACAATACGCTTGTGGAATCTGTGGGACAAAGACTGTGCAGGGGTCTTCACCAGCAGCGGTCCTTTGACGTCGTTGTCGCAAATACCACCTGCTGGCAAGTTCGGATGCGGAGGGCTCTCAGGAGAGGTGATTCTCTTTGCTCCGCTAAACCTGATCTTGGAGGCCCCCATTGTGACCGCAGTCCGGATTTGGATACATGGGATGAGGAACAGGAAGGGTAAGTGGGAAAGGCGAATTACGGCCTCGTGTTCATGGTGTGGCAAGCGCTTTCCGGTCGCCGATGATTTGCTGCAAGTGATAAGAGAGCTGGGCTGTGACTGCGGTTTGTCCCCCGATATGGCGCCATGTTTGGAGCTTCCCCTGAATGCCTGGGATGAACCGAGGCTGCTGTCCGAATGCCCGTTGTGTCACAAGCCGATGAAATTCAATCCGTTTATTGTGGATAACCGGGGTCGGTGCTGAAGGGGCCACGGGCCGGGCGCGAACATAGCGGTCAGGATGGTCTCGGAATTGGTAACCGTTCAGCGGGAAAGAAGAACTCACCGCAGAGAGCGCCGAGCACGCAGAGATTTGAAAGGAAGATCTCCTCTACGACCTCCGAGCTCACTGGGGCGAACCGTGTCTTGTGAGAGATCCCGCACTTTTCAACGCGGGCGCCATAGCAGTATTCAGCCCGCACGAGCCGAGGAGGGATCATGCGCCGGATTGCAGTGTGCCTTGCCATTCTTTTCTTTGCGGTCTTCCTCTGCGTTTCGTGCTCATGGAGCGGCAAGGTTGTCGGCGTGTCCGATGGTGACACGATCAAGGTGATGCACCGCGGACGTGCGGAAAAGATCAGGCTCTACGGCGTGGATTGCCCTGAACGAGACCAGGACTACGGAAATCGAGCGCGGCAATTCACGGCAAAGATGGTATTCGGCAAGACGGTTCGCGTCGAGGAAGTCGACCGGGACGCGTACGGTCGCACGGTGGCGTGGGTGTGGATAGACGGGACGTGCCTCAACAAGGAGCTCGTCAAGGAAGGGCTCGCCTGGTGGTACCGCACCTACGCGAAGAAGGAAAAGGAGCTCGCCAAACTCGAAGCCCGGGCGCGTTCAAAGCGGATCGGGCTCTGGTCCCAGTCGCACCCGATTCCACCTTGGAAATTTCGCCGGGACCACGCGGACTGAGTGCTCTGTTGCGCAAATGCGCCGGCGCATTCGAGTAAATTGTAGCGAACGTTCCTGGGCGGCACGCCCTCAAAGGCTTCGGTGGAACAGGCATCTTGCCTGTCATTCTGTGTTAGCTGAGATGCAGTTGGCCTGGACGCGTAACGTCCAAGTGCCGAAGGCACAGGAAGTCCGGACCTCCTGTCGCTGCGCGACCCGGACGTATAACGTCCGGGCCACCCAAAGCCGGGTTTGGGCATTCTTGGTAGCACGATTTCCACCCGGACGCGGATTCTGAGACGATTTCAGCTTGCCAGCCATTCGGAGACTGAAAGCATATTGGATTCACAACAATATCGATGGATCAAAGGCTATTTCTTCGTTCTGGCCGCAACCGCGATCTGGTCCGGGAACTTCATCGTAGCCCGGATGCTGGCCGATTCGGTGCCGCCGGTGACGCTCGTGGTTCTGCGCTCCACAGTCGCCGCGATTCTCTTGCTGCCTTTTGTCATTCGTCCATTGTTCCGTGAGATCGGGGTAATTCGTCAGCATATTGGCTACCTTAGCGTGACGGCCTTTCTGGGGATGACGATGTGCAATACCCTTCTGTACGTCGCGGCCGCCACTTCCAACGCGTTGAACCTCTCGTTGATAGCCATCTGCTCGCCGGTCTTTACCGTCTTGTTTTCACGCCTGTTTCTCCACGATACCCTTACGATCCGGAGATTCGTCGGTCTCGTCACCGCGACATCCGGAGTTGTACTGCTCCTCATCAGGGGTGATTTCTCCCGCTTGGCTCACTTGACCTTTTCTGAGGGTGACCTGTGGATGTTGGGTCAGGCGAGCTCTTTTGCCCTGTACAGCATCCTGGTGAGGAAGAAACCTGCGGAGCTGAGCCCCCTGGTATTTCTCTTTTCCTTGTTCATCCTGGGGATGTCATATTTGGTGCCGTGGTTTGTCTGGGAACAGCCCTGGACGAAGATGATCGAATATTCTCCGACGATCATCGGGGCGATTCTCTATCTGGGTATCGGTCCGTCTCTGATGGCTTATCTCTGTTGGAACCAATCGGTTGCGATCATCGGCCCCACGAGAGCCGCATTCGTCTACTACTGCCTTCCCTTGTTGAGCGGAGCAGAAGCCCTCGTATTATTGGGTGAACCGGTGCATGTGGTCCACCTTGTGAGTGGCGTCCTGATCCTGGGAGGTGTTGTCGTAGCAACGAGGGACTGATTTCGCGCGCGACTCCTTGTCTCCATGCGAGCCGGTATGCGACAATCACCGCCGCGTACGCCTTTCGCTGCGCAAGACCAATGCACTGGAAGGGAAGATGGCCTTACTGTTCCCGAAAGACAAGACCAGGGCCCTGTTTGAAGCCGTCCAGAAGGGCCAAGACGGACAGGTGCGCCAGCTCCTGGGAAAGGGAGTTGATGTCAATTCCCGTGACGAAACCGGAGCCACCCCTCTGATACGCGCGTGTCTCGGGGGCAGCCAACGCGTGGTCAAGACGCTCCTCGATGCCCGCGGGGACGTGAATGCCGCGGACGATCGGGGAGTGACGAGCCTCATGGCTGCGTCCCTCAAGGACCACAGAGGCATCGCGCAGCTCCTTCTGGCCAAGGGGGCGCCGATAGACGCCGCGGACGCGGAAGGAAACACCGCCCTCATATTGGCCGCCCAATATGGCCACAAGGAAATGGTTTCTTTCTTGCTCGACCAGGGAGCGAGCGTCCGTTCGTGCAGCGCGACGAGCAAAACAGCCCTGTGGGCTGCTTTCGCAGGGGGGCACTCTCTGGTGATGGCTCGACTGCTGGACCGGGGAGCTGACGTCGACGCACGGGACCGGAACGGTTCCACCTGTCTAATGAAGGCCGCGATTGACGGGCACCTCGGTACGATGAAACTCCTTTTGAAAAAAGGAGCCGCCCCGAACGCCCAGGATCGCTTCGGTCGGTCCGCCCTGATGAAAGCCGCATACCGGGGAAATCGTGAAGCCGTGGAAACGCTGCTGGAACAAGGGAGTGATCCGGACTTGCAAGACCATGCGGGCTGGTCGGCGCTGATGGTGTCCTCGGACAGAGGGCATCTTCCCTTGGTCAAGGCCCTGCTGGACGCCGGCTGCACCGTTGACCTTTGCGACCGGGCCGGCAGGACGGCCCTCATGTGGGCGGCTCGCGCGGGCAGGACGCGCGTGGTAAGCCTGCTGCTCGATCATGGAGCGGCCGTGGACGTCGAAGACGCGGCGGGACTCTCTGCCCTCGTCTGGGCTTCCCAGGAATCGCACGCGGAGGTAGTTGAGCTTCTCCTCGAGCGGGGAGCCAATCTCACCGAGGATGCCGAAAAGACCATTGAAGCGATGATTGTGGCCGCAGACGACGGTCGAACCGAAACGCTCGAGCTCACGCTCGACCGCGGCTTCCTCGTGGAAGCGGGTGACAAACAAGGTCAGCCGGATCTCATCCAGGCAGCGGGAGCGGGCGAGCGGGAGCTCGTCGGGCGGCTTCTGGACCAGGGGTCTGATGTGAACGCGCGCAATAAATTCGGTTTGACACCGCTGATGAGGGCTGCCCACGGCGGTCATCGAGAAGTGGTGGAACTGCTCCTCGAGCGGGAAGCCGACGTGGATGCGCGTGACAAAGACGGAAAGACGGCCCTCATGAAGGCCTGTTCATCCGGACATCTCGATGTGGTGGCCGCGCTGCTCGCGCACGGGGCTGACGCCAACGCGGGAACCGCTCACGGCCTGACACCACTGATGAGAGCCTCGTACAAAGGCTTCAGCGGCGTTGTGAAGGTTCTTGTGGAACACGGAGCGGATGTTGATGCGAGGGACAGCATCGCACAGACCGCCGCGGACTGGGCCGCGATGAAGGGACACACCGAGGTGGTTGAGCTCCTGACGAGCTCACGAGAAGACGCGGAAACAACGCTTCGCCGCGCTGCCGAGATCGGCCCTGACGAAACGGAACTGGATTTATCCACCCAGCAAATCGACCAGGCTGCTCGGGAAGTCGAGCAGCTCATTGAAGCATGCGCCTGCGGAGATCTCATGGAGATCGAGAGGTGCGTGGCAGCGGACTATGACGTCAATGCTCGGGACAGCAGCGGCAGAACAGCGCTCATGTGGGCTTGTTTCAAGAACCGGCTCGATGCGTCGCGGCTGCTCATGAGCCGCGGGGCCGACCCGAACGCTCAGGACGCGGGCGGCAGAACCGCCCTGATGTGGGCGGCGCTCTATGGAAGCCCTGAGGCCGTGGAATTGATGGTAGATGAAGAGGGAGACATCCACTGCACGGACAACAACGGCCGCACAGCGCTCATGTGGGCTTGCGTCGGCGGAAAGCCGGACGTCGTCAAGGTCACCCTCTCGGCCGGCTCTGAAGTGGATGCGCAGGACAGGGAAGGAAGGACCGCGTTGTTCTGGGCGTGCGAGAAAGGGAACGTCGACGTTATCAGGATGCTTCTCGCCTGGGGCGCGGACGCCGGCATCGTCGATCGGCAGGGGAGAACGGTCCTGGCCAACGCTGTGCTCCGCGGTCGTGAGGATATCGTAAACGTGTTGTCTGAATGAAGAACCGGCCGCAGATGGAACGCGGCTCAAGCGGAGTCTGCTCGTGGAGATAATGAAAGCGCTCGTGAAGTCCAAACCCGAACCGGGCATCTGGCTGGAAGAGATCCCGGTTCCTGATGTCGGCATCAACGATGTGCTCATCAAAGTTCACAAGACAGCGATCTGCGGCACGGACCTCCACATCTACAACTGGGATCAATGGGCCCGAAGGACCATCCCGGTTCCCATGACCGTGGGGCACGAATTCGTGGGTACGGTCGTCGCGATGGGGTGCAACGTCCATGATTTCAGCATCGGCGACCTCGTCTCGGGTGAAGGGCATGTGGTCTGCGGCCGCTGTCGCAACTGCATGGCAGGCAGGCGGCATCTCTGCGCGAAGACCTCGGGAGTCGGAGTGAATCGGCCGGGCGCGTTCGCCGAATATCTGAGCCTCCCCGTCACCAACGTCTGGTACTGCGATCGGGCCATCTCCACCGACGTTTTGTCATGCTTTGACCCGCTGGGGAACGCGACGCATACGGCCCTCTCCTTCGACGTGCTCGGGGAAGACGTCCTCGTCACCGGCGCCGGACCCATCGGCTGCATGGCCGCGGCTATCGTCAGGCACGCGGGCGCTCGTCACGTGGTGGTGACGGACGTCAACCCGTACCGGCTCGAACTGGCGAAAAAAATGGGGGCTACCCTCGCGTTGGACGTGCGCCATGACTCCATCGAAGAGGCCCAGAAAAAGCTCGGGATGAAAGAGGGCTTCGACGTCGGCCTCGAGATGTCGGGTAATCCCGACGCATTGCAGGCAATTTTTGCCAACACCTGTCACGGGGGCAAGATTGCCATCCTGGGAATCTTCGGCAGAGAGTCTCTCGTCAATTGGGACCTCATCGTCTTCAGCGGGCTGACGATCAAGGGCATTTACGGGCGGGAAATGTATGAGACGTGGTACAAGATGACTTCCATGATTCAATCCGGTCTCGACATTACTGCGGTCATTACCCACCGGTTTCCGGTCGCCCAATATGACAAGGGCTTTGAAGTAATGCGCTCCGGGCTCTCGGGAAAGGTAGTCCTCAATTGGGTTGACGATTGAGCCGGAGTAACCATTCACCGAAAATGAGGAATTCACCGCAGAGGACGCCGAGCACGCAGAGATTTGAAGCGACGATTTCCTCAGAGTGTTCCGCACATTTCTCAGATGACCGCAGGCTCAGAGGGGGGACGCAGAGACGTGAAAGGGACATTTCCTCTGCGACCTCTGCGTGCTCCGCGGTGAAGTTCGCAATCCGGATAAGATCGGGTATCGGTGAAGCGGGTCCGGATTTGACGGGGTGAGGTGAATGTGTACAATGGATGAAAGTTCATGGAAAACATGACCTCGACAAGAAAGAGCGCGAATTGGGCTGCTCCGAAATTCTGCGACATTTATTGGTAAGGAGATGCGAACATGTGTGGAATAGTAGGATACATAGGACCTTCGTCCGCGTACTCGGTGTTGATTGAAGGCCTTAAGAGGCTGGAATACCGCGGCTACGATTCGGCAGGTATCGCTGTGCGCGAAAACGGCGATGTGGTTATCTCCCGCGCGAAGGGGAAGATTCGAGTTCTCGAGGATATGCTGAAACAATCGCCGCCGAAAGGCAACATCGGCGTGGGTCACACGAGATGGGCCACGCACGGACGACCTTCGGAGACGAACGCACATCCGCACCGAGCAGGTCGGGCGGTGGTGGTTCACAACGGGATCATCGAGAATTATATGGCTCTGAAGAAGGCTCTTATCGCTTCGGGTCGCACGTTCGCGTCTGAGACCGATACCGAGGTGATCGCTCAACTCCTGGACATGCACCTTGAAGAGGGATTGGAACCGATCGAGGCCATCCGAAGGACGTGCAACGAGCTTGAGGGCTCCTTTGCCACCGCTATTCTCGTGGATAACGATCCCGACACGCTCTACGGAGTCCGCAAGGAGAGCCCACTCATCGTGGGGATCGGCGACGGAGAATCGTTTCTCGCCTCGGATGTGCCGGCAATCCTGAACTACACGCGCCGCATCATCTTTATGGAGGACCGCGAGATAGCGATTCTCAAATCCGACGGATACTCGTTTGTCAATTTCGACGGAGAGGTTGTGGAGAGACTCCCGAAAACCGTTACCCTCAATCCGGTGATGGCCGAAAAGGGCGGGTACAAGCATTTCATGCTCAAGGAAATCTTCGAGCAGCCTCGTTCGGTCACGGATACGTTCCGGGGAAGAATCTCGGAGGAGAAGGGGGAAGTCTACCTGGACGACCTCAAGCTCACGGACGAAAACATCAAGCATCTCAATCGGATAATCATTATCGCCTGCGGAACGAGCTACCACGCAGGGCTGGTTGGGCGCCGCATCATCGAGGGGCTCACCCGAATCCCCGTAGACGTCGATCTTGCCAGCGAGTTTCGCTACCGCGATCCCATTCTGTGTCCGAACACCCTGCTCATCAGCATCAGCCAGTCCGGAGAAACCGCAGACACGATTGCCGCCACCAAGGAAGGCGCTGCTCGGGGGGCGAAGGTCGTCGCCATCTGCAACGTCATTGAATCGAGCCTCGCACGGCTCTCCGCCAACGGCGTCATCTATACCCACGCGGGCCCGGAAATCGGAGTGGCCTCGACAAAGGCATTCACCACGCAGATTACCGTGCTGTACCTCCTTGGACTCTACCTCGGCTGGAAACGGGGGAAGCTGGATGTTGACGAGCGAAGGCAACTGATCGGTGACCTCGTCCGCCTGCCGGGGATGATGGATAAGGCTCTCGAGACTTCGGATCAACTTGCGTCCCTGGCGAAGACCTATGAAAAATACTCGAGCTTTCTCTATCTTGGCCGGGGAATCAACACGGCCATTGCCTATGAAGGCGCTCTCAAGCTCAAAGAGATTTCTTACATTCACGCGGAGGCCTACGCGGGCGGAGAAATGAAGCATGGGCCCATTGCCCTGATCAGTGAAGAGATGCCCGTGGTGGTCCTTCTCTCCCGCGACCACGTGTACGAAAAGATGCTGAGCAACATGGAAGAAGTACGGAGCCGGGGCGGAATGCTCCTCGTGTTCGCGGCAGGGGACGTTGACCGACCATGTCGGGAGAAGGCAAGGGAGGTCGTCCAGGTGCCGATGAACAACCATTACCTCACGAGCGTTCTGCTGACGCTTCCCATGCAACTCCTCGCGTACCACATAGCGGACTTCAAGGGCACAGACGTGGACCAGCCGAGGAATCTTGCCAAGAGCGTCACGGTGGAGTAATGGGAAATTCCTATGAAAAGGCGAATGCGGGGGGAAACCTTTTTGAAAAAAGGTCCTCCCCCCGCACCCCCTTTCCAGAAACTTCAAATATATTGGCGGCTCCCGCTGGTCGCCGAAAGAGCATCAACGCAGAGTCAAATTTCCGTCGTCCCCGCGAAAGTGGGGACCCAGTGATGGGTTAATTGCAAAGCCAACTTCCGGATCTCGGCTTTCGCGAGGCTGACGGATTGGACGGGAGTCACAAGCGGTTGCTTTCAATGGACAGTTTTCGGTAGAGAAAGTCCGCGGGACATTCCCGCTCGTATCGTTCAAGGGGTGCAACATTGCTGCCCAAGCGACAAATCAAGGCTATCGAAGTGGTCGCCGACATCAGGGCCGGCCTGACCGACACCGATTTGATGGACAAATATCGACTCTCGTCAAAGGGTCTCCAGAGCATTTTCAAGAAGCTCATGGACGGAGATGTCCTCTCGGCTTCCGAACTGGAGGCCCGGGTTCCCGTTTTCGACGACACCGCAGCTCTCGACTATATCCGCTTGTCACCGAAGCAGGAACTTGTCTGCCTGGTTCCGGTCTATGAGGCGAGCAGCCCCGATGTGATCGGCACGGTCTGCGACCTCACCGAGAAGAGCGTTGCGGTAACGGGCATCGGAGCCAGAGTCGACCAGGAAAAGACTCTGGTGATTCCGGCGGATGAGTTCTTTCGGATCGAGCCTTTTTCGTTCGACGCGGTCTGTCGTTGGGTCAGGCAAGGCCCATCTTCTACAGTTGTTGGCGCTTTTGGGGGCCTTTAAGGGGTTAAGTTGTTGAAATAACATTGGCTGGTTTTTCCCAAAGTTGGAAACATGGTGCCACGTAACCAGCAAATAGAGCTT
>Ga0172371_10005629_pt1 | contig 18523 bp, 16 predicted proteins | sample Lak12m_FD_114543 | JGI IMG/M metagenome (GOLD analysis project Ga0172371, IMG submission 114543) | Freshwater microbial communities from Kabuno Bay, South-Kivu, Congo - kab_022012_12m | ecosystem: Environmental > Aquatic > Freshwater > Lake | place: Democratic Republic of the Congo: South-Kivu...
ATGATGGGCTTATCCGTGTCCGACCAATCCAGACAGTACTGATAGCTGTAGTTCCCTTCGAAAGCCTTATTGCCCGTTTCTATGTAATCCGTGCCCCAGCAGGTATGGCCGGCAAAGGTTGGCTGCCATTTGGAGCTTCTCTGGCGCATGAGTTCAAGGGCGAGGACCGTCAAGGGTTGATCGTAGTCCGGCCCGTTGAGAATGTAATCAACCTGGGCCTTTTTTAGAGCCGTAACCTGGGCCTTAGCGTCGGTGATGCTTGGAGCGTGAAAAGTGTGAACGGTGAACTCACCACCGAGTTTCTCTGCGTAAATCCGGGCAGCTGTGGCGGCCTCGTGTCCGTTTTGCGTGTCACAATTAAAAGTTCCAAAACGGGGTTTTCCGGTCTTACCCTTCTTTTGCCAATCATTCATACAGAATTTGACCAGGATGGCCATTCTACTCGCCACAACCGGGCTCATTTGGAAGAAATAATTGTCCCTCTTGGCTTCATCTTCGGGAACCATGATCGCCTGCGTCACCGCGCCGGAAGAGCCTATTGTGGGCACCTTTCGACGATTCGCTACTTCGGTGGTAGCCGGAACGGTGTAGGCGACACCACTGTAAATCAACACCTTGCCGTCATCGATGAAGCGGTTAAAGGTGTTGACCAGGTTTTGGGAATCAAATTTCGTATCAACCACGTCAGATGTGATTTTGTAGCCTTCAACTCCTCCGAGATATTCATTCTGGTATCTGAACCAATCAGCCAGTCCTGCGGACATCTCAGTGGCGCTCTTGGCAGCCGGCCCTGTGAGGTCGCTAGCGTCGCCGATGGTTATCGTTCCTTTGAAGTTGACATTCTTGGGTTCAGTCCACGGAGCATTTATCCCGGGGCAGACCTCGGTAGCCGCCTTGGTCTGGGCTGCCGCAGGAGTCGCTGCAAGGCCCCAGGCAATCAATGGAACGACAGTGAGCAACACCACGACGACAACAAAATCCCAGTTTCTTCTAATCATGACATTTGCCTCCCTTCATCAGTGCTTAATGTCCTCGACCATCATTCCTCGGAAGGTAGATCGCCGACGGAAACCCCCAAATCAGGCGTTTCTTTTAACCCGCCTTTCAAATGATGATGCGAACTCCGGACCGGCTTACAAGACCCTACTCCAAAGCTGTCTCACCTCATGACCTATTCTGCCTCCTCCCTGGACTCGTTGTTCCTAACTTGCGTGAATTTGGTGCCTCATACCGCTGCGCTTTCAAACGAGTAACATGAAGTGCTTGGTTCACTGCCGGGACCGGCTTCCCGTATTGTCGCTCCATTGACAGCGCACTCATATAGAAATCCGTCAGGATTTCTATCCTTCGTTGTGGCCTCTTTCGCCATGGGAGTTGGTATTACTTGTATGCTAGCGGCCAGATACGATAGTACCCTTTGAACAACTCCCATCTGTGATTAAGGCCACGGGGATCGAAGATCAGTATTAGAATGATCACAACGCCAAAAGTGACATCCGTCATGGGCAGAATATACTGAGCCATTTCCGTGCTCACCGGGAGCCGAATTAGAATCTCTTTGATGGTTACGAAAAAGATCACTCCAAAGTAACAACCTGTTATGCTGCTGAGACCTCCAACGATGATGTAGCCCAGGTACCATATACCGTCCATCAGCGGGAACTGGGTAGGATGGATCATGCCGGTGTAGTGGGCTGCCAGAGATCCGCCGCATCCGGCCAGGAAGCACCCCACTGCAAAGGCGAGAATCTTGGTCCGATATACATTTATGCCCATTACGTTGGCTGCCAGGTCGTTGTCACGGACCGCTATGAAAGCCCTGCCCCATCTCCCGCGGATTATGTTCTTGGCCATGACGGTCATGAGGAGAAGAAAACTCAAGTTCAACCAAAACAGCTTGGGTCCCGTATCAAATACTATCGGTCCAATGGAGGGATAATTCGCTTTATGGCCGACCATACCACCTGTAAAATACATATGGCTGACCAGGTAGATGATTATAACATGGCCGGCCAGAGTGGCCATGACAAGATAGAAGCCTTTCAGCCTGAGGCTCGGTATTCCCAACACCGAACCGACAGCGGCAGCAATTAGACCGCTCAGGAAGACGCTCAGGATAAATGGGACCCCCAAGTCGTTGACCAGAATGGCTGAGGCATATGCGCCGACTCCATAGAAGGCCGCCTGCCCAACGGATATCTGGCCTGCATAACCCGTCAGAATCTGTATTCCCAGGGTGGCTATGATAATACAGCATGACAATGACATCACATTGATCACGTGCTTTGGCAGATAAAATGGGGCCAAGACGAGCAAGATCAACGCTGATATCAAGATCGTCCATTGTGTCTTAGTCCGGACAATGGACATGTCGTCCAAATAGCTGGTTCTGTAAATTCCCGCTGGATCCACGGCACTAAACCCTTTCTATCCTCTCTTCACCAAACAATCCGTATGGTTTGAGAATCAAGATTGTCAACATGAGGACTAGCGGCACGACGTTAGTGATACCGGGCAAGGTCACTTCGAGATACGCGCCGGCCAGCATGTTCACTACACCGACAATGAATCCGGCCAAGAGGGCGCCGACAAAGGACTCGAGACCACCGAAAACGAATACCGGGATTATGGCCATCAGACCGATTTCTCCCAGCATGTAGTTGACTGATCGCAGCATGCCGAAGAGAATCCCGGCCAGACCTGCGCAACTTGAGCCGATAATCCACGTGAGCTGGAGAACTTTGCTCACCCGGATACCCACTGAAGCAGCCAGTTGCTCGTCTTCCGATGTAGCCCGCATCGCTGTGCCCTCCCGGGACTTGCGATAATAAAAAGTCAGGCCGATGCAAACGATCACGGCAATGACGAGCCCGTTTACGTAGGATGGCGACAGAAGAAGCTCGCCTATCTCGATGTTGTCCATCGGGACAATTTCTGTCGGGTAGATGTAAGGTAGTGTTCCCCAGACGGCCATGACGATACCGTATAAGATGCTCATCAAACCCACCGTGGCCATAATCTGCGTAAAGGGAGACTCTCCGGCCAAGGGGCGCATGACCAAAAGGTTTGTGATGAGACCCATCAAGGACATCGCCAACATGCACAGGACCGCGGCGGCCCACATGGGCAGGCCCCAATCGACCGACAACGACCCTGCAATGAACCCGCCGACCATCATCAACATACCCTGGGCAAGGTTGAATACGCCGGAAGACTTCTGTATGACCACAAGCCCCATGGCTCCCAAGCCGTAAATCGCCCCGATGCAGATTCCATCCAGAAGCGCTTGTATGAGCACATTCATAGAGACATTTCCCTTTCCTGCCCGCCCCCTATTGTTCAGGCCAGCCACCGCTTGCGCCGTTTGTAGAACTTTGTGTCTCTGAAGCTCTTTCTTTCCCCGATCTGGGTCAACCCAAGATAAAATTCCTTGATGTCTTCGTTGGCTTTCAGCTTCTCAGAATCCCCATCCAGAACGGTGCGCCCGTTTTCCACCACAAATCCGTAGTTGGTAATGGCGAGAGCTGCCTTTGTGTTTTGCTCGACCAAGAGTATCGCCACCTGTTCTTCCTGATTTATTTTTTGGATGACCTTGAGTATCTCTTTGACCATAAGCGGGGCCAGCCCGAGAGATGGTTCATCCAAGAGCATGATTTTGGGTCTGGCCATCAGTGCTCTACCGATAACCATCATCTGCTGCTCCCCGCCGGAGAGATATCCGCTGATCCGGCCTCTGAGCTGCGCAAGCCTGGGGAAATAATGGTAAACCATGTCGAGTCGGAGTCTCACTTCCGCGTTTGAAGTCAAAAGGTACCCGCCCATTCTGAGGTTTTCCTCAGTGGTCAGGTGTCTGAACAGCCGTCGGCCTTCAAAACACTGAATGATACCCATCTCGGCAATCTCTTGGGGTTTGCATGAATTGATTCTTCTCCCTTCAAATTCAATGACTCCGCCGGTGATTTCTCCCCATTCCAGCCCCAGCACTCCTGAGATGGCCTTCAAGGTCGTGCTCTTCCCAGCCCCATTAGAGCCCAAGAGACAGACCATACCCTTTTCCGGCACCTCCATGGATACTCCTTTGAGTACCCAGATCACGTCGCTGTAGACCACTTCCAAGTTTTGGATAACTAACAGCATCAGCTTCGTTCCTTTGAGCTGTATCAGATTCTCCTGACTCTGACTTCGGCTTGGACCGATCCCGTTCGACCGTCCCGATATTTCACCTCGGTTTTAACCGCGACCATGTCCAACCCAGCATATATGCCCTCGATAATCTCGCGGTACTTCTCAAATAAAGGTGCCCGACGCAGCTTCCTTGTGCGGGTCATTTCAGCCTCATCCGCGTCGAATTCTTTGTGCAGATTCACGAAGGCCTTTAACCGACTATGGTCGGGAATCCTGGTGTTAATAACCTTCAATTCGTTGCCAATCAGGTCGTACACCGGCTCCTTCTGAGACAAATCCACATAGGTGTTGTAGGCAATGTGTTTTGATTCAGCCCATTGCCCCACAGTTTTCAAATCGATCTGGATTAGTGCTGCTACGAAATCCTTCCCTTTACCGACTACCATGGCGTCGGCAACATACTGGCTGCATCGCAGCTCGCTCTCAATGTATGTAGGTGAAAACGTGTTGCCGTCGGCCAAGGCCATCATCTCCGATATCCTGTCCATGAAGAAGAAGTGGCCGTCATCGTCTATGTAGCCGGCATCGCCGGTGTGGTACCACCCCTCCTTCACAGCCGATTCCGAAGCCTCTTCGTTCTTGAAATATCCGGAGAACATCATGGCGTTGTCTGCTCTGACCAGCACCTCATTTTCCCTTCCCGTAATCTTCACCTCTCTGCCGGGCAGAACCTTGCCGCACGACCCCCTCTTTATGTCGCCGGGCTGTTGCATGGTTATGAAACCGGCTTCAGTGATGCCGTAGTAGGTGTAAAGAGGAATGCCGACCATCTGGAAGAAAGTGAACAACTCAGGGCTCATCATGGCCCCCGCGACCAGGCATACCTTGGATCGGACATATCCCATTCTGTCCCGCAGGGACCGAAAGGCTATCTTGTCGGCGAATTTATAGAGCGCCTCCCACACGACGTTCAGCTCGTTGGCCTGCCTGCGCTCCACGTAACTGCGACCAATAGCCATGGCCGCCCGGTAGGCGGTTTTCTTTAACCAGTCCGCGTCGTTGATGCGAATGAAGAGATTCCGGTATCTTTCCTCCCACATCCTCGCGCCTGCCAGCTCCATGACGGACGAAATCTCTCGAGCATCCTCGACGACCGTAGCGGGGCTTTCCGGGAAATTGACAACGAGTCCCTGTTCCAGGCATCCAAGGAAGCCCAGGATCTGGTCCACAGCCCACGCAGGGCAGAGAAAGGAGAAGTAATCCTGGCCCAGGGCGACCGGGTAGTATTTCCAGAGAGTGTAATTCCAGGCGATCAGAGTTCGGTAAGACAGTTGAGCGGCTTTCGGCAGTGCGGTTGTACCGGAAGTATAGGCTAGACAGCTTATATCGTCGACGTTTCCCAGGTTAACCGTATCCTCGAAAGCGTTGGGATGCGATTTTTCGTACTGGCGTCCAAGTTCGAGGACCTCTCGAAAGTCTATGAGCCAGGGATCCGTGTAATTCCTCATCCCCTTCGGCTCCCAGTAGATCACTTTCCTGACTTCCGGGATCTCATCTTTGATGTCTAGAAATTTATCGCACTGCTCCTGATCCTTGGCCACTGCGAACGTTGCCGTAGAATTCTGAACGAAGTACTTGACTTCAGGCGGTGTACAGTCAATGAAAACCCCAACTCCGACCCCTCCTGCACTCTGGGCGCCCAGTTGGCAGTACCACCACTCCGGGTCGTTATCGCCGAGGATGATAAGTTTTTCATCTCTCTTGAAACCCAGGCTGACGAGGCCGAGAGAGAAATACTTGACATTGTCCAGGTACTCCTGCCACGAGTAGGTATTCCAAATGCCGTAGCGCTTTTTTCGCAAGGCCGGCTTATCCCGCCACATCGCTGCGTTTTGCACCAACAACTGGGGAGATGTCTTGAGGCGCCATTTTTCTCCATGATGACCCGAGACCTCACCAATTCCCGTTTTCAATTGGTCTATGGACATTCCTTCTCTTTTATGGGGTCTGTCTAACATAACTCATCACTCCCCATGTAAGCTTCGACGACCTTGGGGTTAACGGCAATCTCTCTGGGCGGTCCTTCCGTCAACACGATACCGTTATCTATGACGACGAGCCTGTCGGCCACATCCATGACCACTCCCATGTCATGCTCGACTAGTACCACCGGGAATCCTCCGCTCTCGGCAGCGTCCAAGACGAATCTTGCCATGTCTTCCTTTTCTTCCAGGTTCATTCCCGCCATCGGCTCGTCAAGCAACAATATCTTGGGTTCCAGGGCCAAGGCTCGGCCCAGCTCTACCCGTTTCCTCAATCCGTATGGAAGCATCCCAACAACCTGGTTTCTTATTCCTTGGATCTCCAGAAAATCAATTATTAGCTCCACACGCTCTCGATGGCGGACTTCTTCGTTTCTGGCAGGCCCGTACCAAATGGCCTGTGACACAATAGACTGCTTCATCTTGGAATGCCTTGCGGCCATGAGGTTTTCCAGGGTTGTCAACCCGGCATAAAGCTCGACGTTCTGGAAAACCCTGGCTACTCCCATTGCGCAGATCTTGTCGGGTGCCATGTTGGTAATTTCAATACCATTGAAAAGGATCTTTCCTTTCTGAGGCCGATAAAACGCATTGATGCAATTAAGGATACAAGTCTTGCCCGCGCCGTTAGGACCGATAATGGCCAAGATTTCACGCGGCCTGACACTAAGACTGACTCCGTGTAATACATGGACCCCGCCGAAGCTCAGGCGGATGTCATCAACCTTTAGAACTTCTTGGTTCTCCATAGGGTTTTCTCGATCTCCGCTGCCTTCTCTCACTCTTAGCTGCCCAGTTCCTACGAAGATTGAACTCGGTTGTTACAAATCATTTCCAACGATCGTAATACCCGCGACGCTCATGAGCGGGGCCCCTCCCACATTATGTGTCAGGCCGATATGTGGATTCCGGACCTGTCTTTTTTGCTCCACGTTTCCCTGAAGCTGCTTGTAGACCTCGTAGAGCATCCTGATGCCGGAAGCCCCGATGGGATGACCGAAACATTTGAGCCCGCCGTCCGACTGACACGGCATCTTCCCGTCCAGATCGTAAAATCCGGATTCCACATCCTCGATGGCTCGACCTCGCGGTGATATCTGGAGATCCTCATAGGTACAAAACTCGGTGATGGAGAAACAATCATGAACTTCCAGCATGCTGATTTCTTCCCGCGGATTGGTAATCCCTGCCTCTTTGTACGCACGGATGCCCGCCTGGTATGTCGTCTCGACGTGAGCGCTGTCCCAGTTCGTGTAATAGAGTTCTTCACCAGCGGTCGCCGCTATCTGAAGAGCCTTCACATAGATTGGATCCCTTCGATATTCTTTAGCCTTTTCCGCGCGGCAAATGATGGCACATGCCGCACCGTCGCTGACGCCGCAACAATCGAAAAGACCCAACGGCCATGCCACAATCGGTGCATTTACAATCTGCTCCATCGTCACATCGCGCTTGAGATGGGCCTTCGGATTTAGGGCGCCGTTGTGATGACTCTTGAACGACACGCGGGCGAGAGCCCTCTTACCCACTTCTGCAGTAAGTCCGTATTTTGCAAAGTAGGCGGTCGCCATCATTGCAAATTGACCCGGCGCAGTAGCATTCGGGAACATAATGCGACTTTGCGTTCCCCAAGAGGTCGCGAAATCGGGCAGTCCGCCATACCCTATATCCTTGAGTTTTTCGGCGCCCAGAGCCAAGGCGATATCGCAGGCCCCAGAAGCCACTGCGTAACAGGCGTTCCGGAAGGTATCCGTTCCGCTCGTGCAAAAGTTCTCGACCCTGGAAACCGGAAGATTAGAAAGTTTTAGCGCCTTTGTCAGCGGAATACCGCTTTTCCCGAAGTTGATCTCTTCAAAGTGGGTGCTGAACCAGCACGCGTCGATATCCTTTTTTTCAATGCCCGCGTCTTCAAGGGCTTCCTGAAAGACTTCCACAGCAAGATCGGTCCCGCTTTTGTCCCATAACTCGCCGAACTTCGAACAACCCATGCCGATGATTGCGACTTGATTTTTTATTCCTGTAGGCATCTTGTATTACTCCTGAAAAATCCCTTCAGACCCGTCCTCGGCAGCCTGCGCCCCTTACCGATATCCGAAAATTCACTTACAGTAGGCTTCACGCCGGCTTGGCCTTCCAATAATAGAGGTGTATCCCGCGCCGCAAATCCGTATATTTCTTCCGAAAGGTCATGGCTACCGGCATTCCGACTTTCATCTCTTCCATCGTACAGTCCGTCAAATCCAAGTAGAGCCTTCCTCCCGCCGCGAAATCCACAAGGCCGTAAATGGCAGGCGGATCAAGGCTGAAAGCCAAATTGTCTCCCGTATAGGACGCCATCGTTCCAATTTGGTCTGAAAAACTGCATGGTTCCATGTTGTCCACGGCGCCGCAGTCCGGGTTTACGCAGACCCTCTGGGGCGGATACTGAGGGGTTCCACATGCACGACACCTGGAACCGACCAATGCGGAAACCGACTTCCCTTCCCTGAACAACACCGTCATAGACGTCGGCGCAGGATCTTCACCACGAATGCCGACTTCCACGGGAAGCAAGTTCCGAAAGACAAGATATTTGCTGTAGCTCCGGAATTCCTTTTTCAGGGCAAGATGTCCCTTGATGCCCTGCCTGTTACGCACCTTCTCAATTTCGGGAGTGACCTGGAACCAGAGGGCATCGCTGCCGCTGCCGTAGCTCAAGACAAGGATATTATCGCCGGGTTTTGACTTCTCAAGGGCCGCTACAAGCATCATCAACGGCAACGCAGTGCCGGTATCGCCAACGCCGGCCGACAGATTATCTTCCAACTGCTCCGGCTTGGCACCCAGGGTCTTTCCAAGGCTCGCCACAATCGCCGCTGCAGGACAGCCGATTACGATCCTCGCGAAATCCTCCATCTTCAGGCCATGTTTTCTTGCCAACCCCTCCGCGGCCTCGGGAATGATCTTCCCGTACCCCTTTTCTCTGATCCACCGTTCTTCCCAGCCGTGTTCGAACCTCTCTCCAGTCAGACGGCGGTAATCTATGAAATCGCGGGACACTGAATGAGAGCCCTTGTACTCGGCGATGACACCTTCGCTACCGATCAGAAGTGCCGCCGCACCATCCCCGAAGGTATGTTCCTGATTGCTCCCGGGCTTTCCTACCCTCGATTCACTCGCAGCGACAAGGAAATTGGAGACCTTTCCGCTGCCGGCTGCGTCGAGGGCTGCCAGGAGGGCGGTTGTGCCTGCCTTCAGCGAGCCGCTGAAATCGGCTGTCCGCACGTTTTCCCGAAGATCAAGGGCTTCTGAGACGATGACGGCATTCTGCCGTTGGGCATACGGGAGGGATACTGATGCGATATAGAGCCCATCTACCTGGTCCCTCCTTGCGCCGTTCAGACAATCGACAGCCGCTGATACGGCCATCGTGATACTATCCTCATCGAAATTCGCAATGGCCTTTTCTCCCTTCGCGACACCGGCAGTTGCTGAATTGAACCAACCCATATGCTCAAATATTACTTTGCGATTCATTCTGTAACGGGGGATGTAGGCTCCATAAGATGTTATGCCGACCATGGCCTCTCACTCCTTCTTGAAGCGGTATTAATGCTTTTCCTTGGTCTGTCGAAAGCTACGCCTTCCCCGTATAATCGTAGACGCCTCTTCCTGTCTTACGCCCGTAACGGCCGGCCCTAACCAGCTTGACCAAGAGAGGTGCGGGCCTGTACTTGTCGCCAAGTTCCTTGTGAAGGACCTCCATCACCCGAAGAAGGGTTTCAAGGCCCACCAGGTCTGCTAGGGCCAACGGTCCGATGGGGTGATTCATGCCGAAAACGACCCCTCTATCAATGTCTTCCGCACTTGCAATTCCTTCACCGAGTGCGAAGAAGGCCTCATTAATCATCGGTGATGTTATCCGGTTAACCGTGAATCCGGGGGCATCATTCACCACTATGACTTCCTTTCCCAGCTTCGCGCCCCACGCCTTGGCGATTTCCATAGTCTCATCCGATGTTTCGTGCCCTTTGACAATTTCCAGTAGTTTCATGATGGGAACGGGATTGAAAAAATGTGTTCCCACGAATTTGTCGGGTCTGCCCGTCGTCGCAGCCATCTCCGTGACACTCAGACTGGACGTATTACTGAAAATGAGGCAGTCGGGTTTTATAATTCCTTCCAGGTCCTTGTAGACCTTCTTTTTGACATCCATGACTTCGATAACAACTTCAATAACAATGTCCGCATCTTTTGCAGCCTCTCCGAGGTCGACCGTCGGCCTGATCCGGCCGAGAATCGCCTCGATGTCTGTCTGCGTTCGTCTTCCCTTTGCAACGTCGCGGTCCAGGTTCTTCTTAATCGTGCTCATTCCTTTGTCGAGAAACTTTTCCTCTATATCCACCAGGCTGACTTCATAGCCTGCCTGGGCACTCACCTGAGCAATGCCGTTTCCCATCAAACCTGCGCCTATTACGCAAATGCTCTTAATCTCCACGTTCGTCCTCCTTAGCCAACCATTGTTCCATATCTTCGGCTTGAGCCGCTCATCCGGTCTTGGCCGGCACCTCCGGGCATCGCTCTAAGCCAAATTATTCGCCCGTGAAGTTTGGGGCTCTCTTTTCCGCAAAAGCCCTCATCCCCTCCTTCTGATCTCTGGTTGCGTACAAGCTCGACCACGCAATCCCCTCGAATTCTATTCCAGACTGAAGATCGAGCTTCGATGTCATATCAATACATTTCTTCGCCATCTTCATGGCAATCGGTGGCTTGAGAGCCAGCTTCTCAGCAAGCTTCAAGGCCGCATCCAACGGATTTTCGGCAATTTCGTGTATCAGTCCGTACTGCAAGGCCTTGCTGGAATCAATTATAGCTCCTTGAAAAATCAGTTCCTTTGCGCGACTGATACCGATCAAGCGAGGAAGCCTTTGTGTCCCTCCCGCCCCAGGGATAATACCCAAATTTATCTCAGGAAGACCCAATTTGGCATCGGCAGCAGCGATCCTCAGATCGCAAACCAGAGCCAGCTCCAATCCTCCTCCCAATGCAAATCCCGATATCGCGGCAATTGAGGGTTTCGTCAGATTTTCGATCTTCGCAAATGTCTTGGTAAATGCAAAAGCCTTCGCTTGTTCCGGATTGATTTCAATCATTTCTTTAATGTCCGCTCCTGCTGCAAAGTTGCCATCGCCATTGATGACGAGAGCGCGGATGGCCGGATCAACAGAAATGGCTTCAACGGCATGATCCAATTCTTCAATTACCTTTGAATTGAGTGCATTCAGGGCTTTTGGACGTTTCAGCTCAAGAACTGCTACCTTACCGATTACCGAGAGATGGATATTTTTAAAATCCATAATGATCTCCTCATCCAAATCATCATTTGTCTCCCGGGGGAAGAGGTGTGCACCAAGTGTGCCAGCTTGGCCGCACAGCGGCCGGCGTTCAATAACATGCGGATATTATTGGAGCGTTGTCTTTTGTTTTGGGTTCGTTGAATCAATGGTAATTAGTCGAGGCAGCCCTCGCTGATGCATTTATGACTCAGCCGGGATTCTTCACGTTTCTGAAACTCTGATGGTCTTTCGTGCAATTACGCAGACTTACACCCCGTGATGCATTTCTGACTCAAGCGGCCAATTGAGACTCATCATAGTCCGGTCCAAAAGTCTAACTGAAAGCCGCCGGCCGTGCCGGCAGGTGTCGGACGTTACAGAGCAGGCGAGCCTTGGCGGTGCCTGGTAAAATCGGTGGCGATCTTCTCTTTTCTAACTGACTGTGATGGCTGGCGATTCCCAATTATCCACCGCATTGACATCTCTCAGGACTCGACCTACAATCCTGTTGGGTGCGTGTCACGTAACCGGGAGCCTTCATGGGCAGAAACTGAGAAGGCTCTGCCCCACCAGAGTGAGGCCAACGTGGATCGAAGAGATGCAGGGGCGCGGAGTCCATCCGGTCGTCTCTCGATGGCGAGCGCCTCGCTGCCCCCGCTCCTCACGTCGTCACGACGTATGTCCACCCCCGGAAAAGGCCTGCTTCTGGTTCAGGTCCAGAGAAATGTCGCTTGTTGCCGTTGCTTTGCTCATACGTCACCATTCAAGCCCTCGCGGTCTGCGGTTGCCGAAAACTGATTCATTTCTGCATCAAAATGGACCAATCCTTGCAATACCAAAAAAGAAGAAGGTCAAGATGGGACCTGATACGCGAATCTCATCCGCGCACGGAAGCGACCCGGGGATATCAGAGAAGAGCTGCCGGCCGCCCGAAGTTGTCCTTCTGACGTGGCGGCTTCATACCATTTCGCGTTCATACGAGTGGCTTTGTTTTGCCGGCGCGGTTCCTCCGGAGCGAAGTCAGGTCGTCCGTTCGAAGCGGAGGACGTCCCCCGCCGGTTTCACCTACACGAAAGCGCACTGGTATTAACCAGGCTTGGAGGACAATCACATGAGCTCCGAATTCGAGGGCTGGTTTCTAAATCAAGTCAACGATTTCTTGAAAGATTACCGACGGTCAACCACGAACGTCAAAGTCCGAGATTTTATGCATCCTGATCCTTTAGTCATAAAGGCTGATTCCAAATAGAAGGACGCTATAGAGATAATTCTTGAAAGCGGAATAGGCGCGGTCCCCGTTGTGGATGATGCTAATGATCTAGTCGGCGTGGTCACCAAGAAGCTTGGTCTAAGATCCGTCTGCGCAAACGGTAATATTGAAAGAGGTATTCAAGAGGTTATGAAAGCGAATCCAGTGGTCACGGGCCTGGATGCAGACAGCCTTGAATTACTAAAAATCTCTGTCGGCTGCATTCCCGTGGTGGAGAATGACCATGTGGTCGGGGTTGTTACTATGCCGGACACCGTCAGGGCATGTTTCAGCGCTCTTTATATGCTGCAGGAAGAACTCAAGACGGTCATTCATTCGGCTCGCAGTGGAATCATCACCGTCGACATCGATGGAAATATCGGAATCATCAATACCGCTGCAGAAGAAATGCTGGGCGTGTCGGGCCCGGACATATTGGGGCAGCCAATATCTAATGTTTTCCTGAACTTAAGAATGCGCGACGTCATAAATACCGGGAGAACGGTGCTTGGGGAAAGATTTTGGTTCCACCAGAGAATCTTCATCACGAACATAAGTCAGTTGAAACATAAGAATAAGGTTATAGGAGCAGTTGCTTTCTTTCAGGATATTTCAGACTTTGAGAACATATCTCAAGAACTGACGTATACCAAACAGCTCAAGGGGGAATTGGATACCATCCTCGCATCTTCATTTGACGGCATATACTTAACTGACGGCCATGGTAAGATTTTGCGCGTCAACGATGCGTTCGCGCGAATCACCGGAATGGACAAAGAGAAGCTCATCGGTAAAACGGTGACTGAGCTATGCCGTAGTGGTCTCTTCAAGCAACCTATACCGCTGCATGACATAGTCAAGGGCAAACCCGTAACAATTTCGCAGGAAGTCCGAACCGGGAAGACGATCCTGGTGACGAGCAATCCAATCACGGACAACAACCGTAATGTTATCAGAATTGTCCACAATGTCAGAGACATAACCGAGCTAAACAGTCTAAAAAGCCAGTTGGAAAAGGCCGAAGAAGTAAGCCAGCACTACAAGGAACAACTAAAGATAGTGGAGATATCCCGCAAATATATAGTAAAATCACAGAAGTCCAAAGAACTTATCAGGCTCGTGATGAAACTTAGTAAAATAGATGTAACCGTTCTCGTTCTCGGCGAATCAGGAGTCGGCAAAGAGATCATTGCGCATATGCTTCATGAAAACAGCCTGCGAAAAGGCAAATCTATGATTACAATTAATTGTGCAGCCATCCCTGAGAGTCTGCTGGAATCCGAACTGTTTGGTTACAAGTACGGGGCCTTCACTGGGGCCCAGAAGGGGGGTAATCTTGGGGCATTTGAGCTGGCCAACGGGGGTACGTTATTTCTGGATGAGATAGGAGAACTGCCGTTGACATTACAGGCCAAACTGTTGCGGGTCATTCAAGAAAAGGAAATTTCAAAAATAGGCGGGCACTTATCTACAAAAATCGATGTACGCATCATCGCTGCTACCAACCGAAATCTCGCGGAAATGGTTCGAAATAACGCCTTCAGGGGAGATCTGTTCTATAGATTGAATATTGTTCCTGTTACAATTTCCCCGTTACGGGAACGAAAAGAGGAAATTCCGGATCTGGTATTTCACTTTGCCGAACGATTTAACAAGAAATACAAGCTCGACAAGCGCTTCGATGAGAGAGCAATATTTGAATTATTGGAATATGATTGGCCTGGGAATGTTCGAGAATTGGAAAATGCAGTTGAACGAAGCATTATAACCTGCCCCGACAATGTCATAAGAGAAATAGAATTCCTGAACGTCAATTCTCATGAGTCTCAACAGGACTCGGACGAAAGCCACCGCGGTGTCCATTACAAGAAGACAATGATGGACGTGGAGAAGGAGCTGATTGAAGCCGCACTGAAGGAGTCGGGCACAACGCGAAAAGCGGCCCGACAATTGGGTGTCAGTCAGTCAACAATTGTTCGCAAGGCCCTAAAATATAAAATAGATTTATCGCATAAGACGTGATGGTTGACAGTGAAATGATATGTGAAGATCGGGCACTCGAAGCAGATGGAGGTCGCATCGAGGCAAACGAGGCAGGGCACGAAAATAGATCGTGTGTCCGCATATACAGCTCCTCCTCAATCAAGCTCTCCTTCCGCACCTTTTTGGGGCCAAATTGGGGTATTTTTGGTCTGGAGTAACCGGATGATATCGTTAAGAACCATCCCGATCCTTCCTATTCCTTAACACCGTACTCGACGAGGAATTTCACCAGCTCCTCATTCTTGTTTATCTTAGCGGCATCGAGAGCGGTATTTCCGAATCGGCTTTTGGCGGCCACATTCGCTCCGCCTTCGATAAGTGCCTTCACTGTGGGCACACGCCCTGTGCTGGGTGTTGTACACCCCACAATCAGGGGCGTGGCGTCCAGGTTCCCCGGCTTGTTAACGTCCGCCCCATGCGACAGGAGAAGCTTGACCAATGCCTCTTCGCCCCACCGTGCCGCAACGATCAAAGGCGTGTCATCAATTTGGCCGGAGAGGTTAGGATCGGCCCCTTTTTCCAGAAGCAGCTTTATTGTGGCCATGTTTCTCCAACCCTTTGCAGCGACGAGGAGGGGCGGGTCACCCAATCCGTCTTTGAGGTTGGGATCGGCCCCTCTGCTCAAAAGAAGCTCCACGATTGCCGGTCTGTCCATGTTGCAAGCATTCGTCAGGGGGGTGCTGCCCGATTGATCTCGACCGTTCACATCAACACCTTCATCCAGCAACAGCTTCACTTTCTCGACGTCGCGGCCGCGACACGCTTTCGAGAGCGCGTCGATCTTGTCCGAGCCCGAGGCAGGAAGGGTGCAAAAAAATATCCAAGCCAACAGTCCTATGACGAGCATCACACCTTTGTTGGATTTCCGTCTATCAATCGAAAAAAACATCGTTATCCTCCTCGTTCTTTTGAGTGCAAATGCCCATAGGTCAGCTTTGGCCGGTTCAAATCACTCCATTTTCAGACAAGTGATCCCGAGCTGAGAATCTAGTGGCATGCCGATTTTCTCGTGTAACTGCAACAGCTCAACGTATTCCGTCGCTGTTTCTTCGGCTATGAGCCTCCTTACAAGCCCGTCAACAGATCCTATCGCCAGTATCCCCTGATGGTCAAGAAGGTTCCGACTGCGAGCATCGTTGCTGAAGAAACGATCAAGGGGACAGGGCTTCCCGTGTATGAATACCATATTCTAAGCGACGGCCCCGGCAAGACAACTAGAGCAGCCCCTTTCACAACGGTTATCCATCCCAGAATTGTGATAAGTACTGGCCAGCGAGGCTCCCACGTATTTTGAAATTGCAGCACGATAAGCCCCAAGAGAAGTGCCATAAAACCAGCCAGATAACATAGCGCGAGACTATTGCTAAATTCCTTTATCAAGCCTTGATAGGCTTCCAGGTTGAGCAGAATTCCTGCCGCAGCGATAATGAAGAGCGGCCCGATTACCCTGGCTAGAATCTTCGGGGGTTCCATTATCTATCTCCAGTACCCCTGGCCGGCGCACTCATTTGACGCGGAATTATGGGGCGGTCTCGCTATTCGGCCCGTTTTGGCACCCATGAGGGGTGGAGGGATTGCTCCGCCGGCCCGAAAAGGTGTGATACCGACACGCATTCAAACAAGTAATTCGAGGCTGGGGCAGGCGGTCTCCCTCACTGCGGACGACGCAGAGCCGTCAGACCTACGTTCGGGAGAGCACCTGCCCGCCTCATTGAGAATATCACTCCTTTGACGGCGCATTCGTATGACCGGAGTGTCCCAAGCGACCCGAAAGAGGCAAGACCGTCCTCAGGTTAATGAAGAGGCCCTTCTTTGTCCTCTGCCTGAGCGTACCCCATCCTCCCGGCTCGGTCAAGCATCACCAGAGCAGGGGTCAGGACAGGCGCCGAACGCCCGGCAGTTGATGCCTAATGGCCGTGGCGTATAACGGCTCGGTCGCGAGGTCTCGTGTGATTCAAGAGCAGCGGTGATCCAATTCCCCATTCCAAGATCTCAAATCAGCCGTTGACCTATGGGGTTAATCCGGAGGTGCTGATCCGTAAAGCGCTCACAGAGCTAGTGTTTATACATTTTTCATTTAGGTGAAGTGGAGAGCAAGGAACTCCACCATGATCCAATACCCCAGCGGCAGGGCGGTAGAGGAGTAATAGATTTGTGGCCGGATGAACACGCTGACGTGGTCCCTTACAGGAGGCTTAAGAAGCGATGAAGAAGACATTGGCTCAACTCTTTATGAAATGTGCCGGGCGGCCTGTTGAATATGAGGGACTTACCGTCCATGGCGCGGTCTTTAAGCAGGTGCACAAGCCCGGCAGATTTATCGTGCGATTCATCAAAGCCGTTACGATCCCCATGCAGGCTTTACGTATTCGCATTGATCCCGGAAAGCTTCTTGTCGAAAACACTGAGTCCGCTCAAATACTTCTGCGTCTTGACACGTGCCCTGACGTAGTAAACGTACGGTTCCGGCCGTCCCCCGAGGGCAGCAGAATCACTTTCTATAATGCATGGATAAACGAGGACGGCGGAGTTGACGCCTGGTTGGTGCATGCCGGGATGCTTGTAGAAGAAACGGTCAACAAGATGCTCCTGCGCTGCAGCGATGGCCGAGGTGAGCCCACTTTCGACGATTTGATCGTGGAAATTGAATTTCTGGAGGATTAGTCTTGTTGTTGGAGAACCCGTTTGGCCCCGTCTGCAGATGTGACTAGAGGGGGTCTGAGAGGGGGTCAGGTCTACTTTTGCCTCAACAGGCGCGACTCGGAATTCGTGGATTTCGAATTCGGAATTCGGGGGAAACGACAATGATTTTGTTGACACGTGGGCCGCTCTCTAATAGCCTCGCTCTATGCTCGTCAGTAGCGTATCGTGGTCCACGACTATCCGCGTCATGTCACGCACTGTTGTGTTCACTCGGAGGAGGGCTTGTTGCCGCCGAAAGTGAGGGAGCTGATCGAGGAGTTGCAGAGGGCCGGCTTCGTGTTTCGTGGTGGAAAGGGAAGCCACCGCAACTTCGTCCACCCTAAGGTGTCAAAGCCAATAACGATTTCTGGGAAACCGGGAGATGACGCGAAGCAGTACCAGGTTCGAGCGGTACGCCGAGCGATCGAGGAGGCAGAGGAATGAAAGACAGTGCTCGGTACGCCAAGATTGTCGAATGGTCTGATGAGGACGCGTGCTATGTTGGGAGCGCACCAGGCTTGATCCTTGGGGGCTGTCACGGCCTCGATGAGAGAGAAGTGTTTGCCGAACTGTGCGAGATCGTTGAAGAGGCCATTGCCTTGTACCGAGCCGACGGAAGGCCTCTTCCACCAGCGACGGCCGGCCGGGACTTTGCCAACAAGATGCAGGACGCGGCATGCCAATCGGCTTGAATATGGGACAGGGCTACTCTTGTCTCAGGCGAGACATCGCTTGTTCCCCTCCACTTTCCTCCTCAAGCTCGCGTCGTTCGCGATCCTTTGCTCTATGCGACAAACCACGCTGCTGATGCTGCTGTAATGGTCCAGTCCATAGGCTTCCAGGACTCGCCGACAGTCATCCAGCCCTGGGAAAATCGCTTCACGGCGCCTGCCGCTGTTCATCACCCGCAATCCACCACCTCTTTTTTCGGGGGATCGTTTGTAGTCTTCTCGGACGATGAATTCCCCCTCGATGATGCCCCCCGCTCGTGCGAATCGGCGTAGTGGCACGTCAGCCTGATTCGTATGCCGAATTCCCCCTGTTCGGCTGGTTTTCAGACACACTAC
>Ga0172371_10005630_pt1 | contig 18519 bp, 15 predicted proteins | sample Lak12m_FD_114543 | JGI IMG/M metagenome (GOLD analysis project Ga0172371, IMG submission 114543) | Freshwater microbial communities from Kabuno Bay, South-Kivu, Congo - kab_022012_12m | ecosystem: Environmental > Aquatic > Freshwater > Lake | place: Democratic Republic of the Congo: South-Kivu...
AGGTCGGGAAGCCGTCTATTGACCTCACCCCGGCCCTCTCCAAGGATGGAGAGGGAGATCTGAGGAAAGTGGCTTCCCGACAGCCTGGATATAGCTCGTGGGTCTTTCAAAGGAATAATTCCGTAAGTTTTTTCCGGCCATTCGTGATGGCCGTTCTCAACCTGATGGAAACGAATCGGCATGAGACTGAGTGACCACATTTCGATGTGCTGGAACCTTGTCATGAGAAACCGCAGGAGGTACAAGGCGGTTCTGGCTGCGATAGCGTTCGGCACGGCAGGATTCATAATTGTCAGGACCATGGGAGACTCCGTAGAAAAGAACCTCGGCGAACACCTGGAGTTGCTCGGAGAGGCCACGGTCATCAAGGTGTACTGGGACAACGAAGATAGCTACCACCCGGGAAACTACAAGATGAGCGACGTCTCGAAATTGAAAAGGATTCCTAACGTTGTGGCCGTGGCTCCCGTGGTTTCCTTGTTCAGGATAGAGGCCAATTTTCTCACCAATGCATGGAGCCCCGGCCTCCTGGGCGTTGATCACGCGTACTGGCGAACCCAGACGCCGACTGTCATGAGCGGGCGGCTCATAGGTCCTTCCGACGTGGTGGCCAGGAAGGCGGTGTGCGTGCTGGGTCAGGATGTGGTCAAGAACGTCTTTGATTCCGTGGATCCGGTTGGAAAGGAAATCTCGGTCGGGAATCTTTCATTCAAAGTCATAGGCGTCCTGGGCGGAATTCAACACTCGGAGATCCGCCGGGCCGTGATCATACCGATTTCAACTGCTCAGAGCTTCTTCCCCGGTTTGTACTTGATCAGCGTAATATACGTGAGGGCGGACAGCTGGAACGATGTGGCACAGGTCCGGGAGAATATCATTCGAGTTCTGGAAGAGTCCCACAAAGGCTATGAGAGGGGGATAAGGGTCACCTATTACCCCGAGAGGATCAAGAAGGTCACTGCAACGGTATTCATGGTGAAGGTCTTCATTTATTCGTCGCTAATTATTGCGTTCATCCTTGGTAAAGTGGGCTTGACAAGCGTCATGCTTGCCGCGGTGCAGGACCGGACACGGGAGATCGGCCTCCGGAAGGCCCTCGGCGCCAAGGAAGAGCTCATCCTGATGCAGTTCCTGACGGAAGCGGTCCTGGTGAGTCTCCTGGCCGGCAGTTTCGGGGTCATGGTGGGCGTAGCGGCGGTCCAGGTCCTCAAAGGTCCCCTGGGAGTTGAAATATCGAGCTACGTCATGTCGTCCAGCATTCTGTTGGATCTCGTATTCACCGTGTCGGTGGGCATAGTGGCCGGGCTCTACCCTGCCAGAAGGGCGGCAAGCCTCGACCCGGTCACTTCCATGCGATTCGAGTAGGATAGTGACGTACATAGATTTTTTTCAGGCAGGGGCATTCGGGCCTCTGCACTCTGTCCGCCGGTAGACTCCATGCCCGCAGATCCCTCCAAGGAATACTACCAGAGCCGCAGCATCGAGTACTGGAACTCCGTGGCTCTCAACACCCACACCGAATCGGGATGGGGCCGGTATTATTATAAGAGAATCACAGAGATTTATAGACTCTGTGTCATGCCGGGGCTGCGAGTAATCGAGATCGGGTGTGGTCAGGGCCACCTCCTCGCTGCCTTGGAGCCCTCTGCCGGCGTGGGGGTTGATTTTTCGGAGGAGATGATCCGGAAAGCCCGCGAAAAACACCCCCACCTGAGGTTCATCCACGCTGACGCGCACCAACTTGAACTGGACGAGACCTTTGACGTGGTCATCCTGTCGGATCTGCTAAATTACGTCTGGGACGTTCAAAAGGTTTTCGAGAGACTCAAGCCTCTCACTACCCCAACCACGAGGCTGATCATAAACGGTTACAGCAAGTTATGGGAACTGCCGCTTAGTCTGGTAAGACGCTTGGGTTTGGCCAAGCCCGCAGTGGACGAGAACTGGCTCACCGTGGACGACATGAGAAACCTCCTGGATTTGACCGACTTCGAAGTCATCCGTACCTGGAGCGAAGTATTGCTGCCGTTGGAGATCCCTTATCTCGCTGATTTCTCGAACAGATTTCTTGCCAAGATCTGGCCGTTCAGATGGGTCGCCCTCTGCTATTTCATAATCAGCCGCCCCAAGGTTCTCGGCAAGAGGACTTCCGGCACTCCCAGCGTCTCCGTCGTAGTCCCTGCCAGAAACGAGGCGGGAAACATACCCGAGATCTTCCGGCGCGTTCCGGAGATCGGCAGTTCCACCGAATTGGTCTTCGTTGAAGGGGATTCCCGGGACAATACGTACCAGGTGATCGAGAAGGCCGTCAGCGACAATCCCGACCGTGTGTGCAGGCTGCTCACGCAAAGAGGCCAGGGCAAGGGGGACGCCGTAAGACTTGGATTCGCCGAGGCCACCGGCGACGTTCTCATGATTCTTGACGCGGACCTCACGGTGCCGCCCGAGGATCTGGCAAGGTTCTACGAGGCGCTTGTTTCAGGAAAAGGCGATTTCATAAACGGGGTGCGGCTGGTCTACCCCATGGAACAGGGTGCGATGCGCTTTTTCAATCAGATCGGCAACAAGTTCTTTAGCTTGGCCTTTTCATGGATGCTGGGGCAACCCGTCAAGGACACACTCTGCGGAACCAAGGTCCTGTGGAAAAAAGACTATGAAATGATTGCGGCTAACCGCTCCTACTTCGGCGACTTCGACCCCTTCGGCGACTTCGATCTGATATTCGGTGCTGCAAAACTCAACCTGAAAATATTGGATATGCCCATCCGATACCGCGAACGAACCTACGGAACTACCAACATCCAGCGCTGGAAACACGGACTCATGCTCCTAAAAATGGTGGCCTTCGCAGCCCGTCGCATCAGATTCGTGTGAGAGACAAGACAGCGAGGCGGCCTTATAGCCGTTATCGCAATTCTCGACGGAAGCTTTGCTTGCCGAGCATCCTGTGGAATGATAATGTTCCCGGTAAGCGCCATCCCATATGGGGAAGACCCGGGACGTCATGGGCGGTTGAGTCCCTCGTCCGTTCCAGACACCGGTTGATCGCTGCAACATCCGAGAAAACTTCCCGTACGGAATACGGATCATGGAAACGTTGACCGACCTTCTGGCCGTCCTTTTACAGTTTGTGGATCTCGATTTTGGTCCGGAAACGTTCTCCGCCAGCCGCCGGGAAGTCTGTCTAGCCGTGGCTGCCGTCCTGGGGCTATGTCAGCATTTTTGTCCGAATTTCTGCCGAGTTACCCAATGCATTCCAATCGGGATGCCGCCGTGGCCGAGTCTCCTCTCGTCCATTCAGAACGGTTCCGCTTCTCCGTGCCTGACGTCCCGCGGCATCTGCAGTCCGCACAACGGGACAAATTATCTTTTCTGCGGCCTGGATCTTTCCGTTCGCAACAACCGATGAACGCGTCGCCTATCCTGAGGCCTTTTCAAGGGCTTTGGAACCCTTCATCGAAACTACTATCTGTTGTTGGCCTTCGGGAGGTGTACTATGCTGGGCGTGCAAGAACTTCTTATCATACTGGTAATAGCTGTGGTGATATTTGGCGGAAAACGGATTCCCGAAATCATGGAAGGCATGGGCAAGGGAATTAGATCGTTCAAGAAAGCGGTCGATGGCGAGGAAGATTCCAAATCTTCAGCACACCAGGAACCGGCAAGCTCGAAGAGACCTGGCAGCGCTTGAAATACTGAACAACTTTGTCCGAGCGACCTCATACTGAGTTCCCGGCTAACGCCGCGGTATCTAAGACCGCGGCCGAGGGCCTACCAAGCGAAGCATGGCTGTGCGGTTCGCAGCGACGGAGATACTCCGCCGCCGGCCATACTGCGGGCCTCTTGGTATTTGCGAACGCAAGTTCCTATGAAAATCCTTCTCTTAATCTCACGGGATTTTCATATTCCTTTGTGTCGTTTGTCCCCAAAGGAGTCGGTATGAAACTCGGTCCCTCATCGTTCCGCGTCCGGAGATCAATGAGAAACGCGCAATTCATGCCTCAACGGAGTTCAATTCACGATGCCCGGATTTTTTGACCTACTGAAATCTGGATGGAAGAAGCGGCACCCGCCACGGGATAAGCTCGATCTTTCAAATCCCAATTTCCTCGATGTAGTAGTAGACCGACGTCGTTATTTTCTGATCGCTGTGGCTCTGGCCACAGGGATACTGGCAATCTTCGTTCCAGGAATGCAGGCCGATCCCACTCTGGAATCGGGGGTTGACAAAACATCGGAAGCCTACCTACAGCAGCAACGATTCGTCAAGGATTTCGGGAACGAGGAGTTTATTCTGGTAGCAATCAGGAGCCCGCGCGTCTCCGACGAACCGGCCATGCTCCAAGCGGTTCAGGAAATCACTTTGAGATTGGAACATCTGGACAAGCTGGTGGAAGTGATAAGCCTGGCGAACCTGAAGATTTTTCAGAAGCGGGGCAACGTTTTCGGCAATTATCCAATATTGCGGTCACGCGACGGTGAGTTGACCTTTCCGGACGCCTCACAATTTGATGCCATAAAGAACGCTCTTCCTGTGATGGATTTGCTCATTTCGGGGGACCGGAAAACTTTCGGCGTGCTCTTAAGAATGGAGGAGCGCTGGAAGCACGATGTGGAGGCGGCAAAACTTCTCCGCGAGGAGATAGCCGGGATTGTCACCCCTCTCTTGCCTCCAGGCGCCCAATTCAGGGTGGTAGGGGCACCGTTCATTAGGCAAGCCATAGTCAGGTACAACATCCAGACTGGGATCATTTTCGGGACGCTTTGCATATTGATAGGTACCGTAGTCTCCGTGTACGTGTTTAGGAGCGCCAAAGTGGCAGCAGTAACCAATCTGATCCTTGGTATATGCGTTCTGTGGATCCTGGGTCTAATGGCAATCTGCAACGTCCCGGTAAATTCAACCACCGTTCTGGCTTTCGGGTTCATTCCTATCACCACCATCGAAATAGTCATTCACATTGTGGTGCGGTACCACCTGTACTATTCGCCTGATGACCAGGACAAGAATAATGCGCTCAAGAAGGCGGTGCGCTGGTTGGCCCGCCCTTGTTTCATCTGTATTGCTACTACCGCCGTTGGATTCGGAACTCTGATGGTAAGTTCCATCCCGATGGTGCGTCAGTTGGGCTTCATAATGTCAGTCGGAGTCTTGATCTCCTATTCCCTGGCCATGGTCTTGACGCCGGCCTTCTTCGCCGAAATGAGAGCTCCGCAGGGAACCCACGGGGTCGGCAGCGTGAGAGGGTGGCTGGACAAGGCCGTTGGGCGGATCGAAAGCGCCATTTTCAATCATCACAGGCTCTTTGTGGTCATCGGCTTTGCCGTAACTGCACTGTTGCTCTCGGGGGCCCCTTTCATAAAGAGTGATATGCAGTTACTGCGTTTGTTGAGTGAAGATACCCCGGAAGTCAAAGACATCCATTTCGTCGAACAGAATTTGTTCCCGGTTGCTTCCGTGGAGCTGCTGGTCAAAGCCAAGCCTCAGGACTTTTCAAACCCAGCCCTATGGTCTCAGGTGGCTGAAGTGGAAAAATCGTTAAGAAACCTTCCTACAGTGGTTGGCACCGATTCCCTGCTCCCTCTGCTCGTGTATCTAAACGGTATCATCTCCGATGAACCTGTCTCCGAAAATGACTTGTTTGCCAACCAATCCCAGGTGTCGCAGGTTTTGAATCTGATTTCCATGAGCGCCGACGGCAAGAGGCAGATCAGAAGGTTCCTGGACGCAGATCGAGGGATTTGCAGGATTACGGTGCGACTCAAGGATGCTGCTTCGCAGCCGATCGTGGATCTCGTCAACCGGATTAATGAAGTCGCGAATTCGGCTCTGAACGGTGAAGCAAAGGCTATCGTCACAGGTGATCTTGCGGTGATAGCTCAGCAGACATCGGCCCTGATAAGCGATCAGGTCCATTCCATGTTCTTGGCCGCTGCACTAATAGCAGTCCTGATGATCTTCCAGATGAACTCTCTATGGCTAGGTCTAATCAGTATAATCCCGAACATTCCTCCCGTGGCCGCGGCATTTGGAATTATGGGGTGGTTTGGTATCACTCTGGATGCAGTGACGATTTTTGCGGCCACAGTCTCTCTGGGCCTGGCGGTGGACAACACGATACATTTTCTTACCCAATTAAAGCGCGAAATGGCTGTGAATCGCGGCCAAACCGTCGAAGAGTGCATTAGCAGTGCTTACAGACTGACGGCGAGACAGATTTCCGCGTGGTCCACGATCACCCTGCTGGGGCTTCTGGCGCTAACTGTTTCTCCTTTCCGCCCTGTGGTATATTTTGGAATTCTGTGTTCAGCTGCGCTGTTCTTGGGATTGTATGGAGATCTGGTCTTCATTCAATCGTTGCTTCTCTCGTCAAAATTCCTCAGAAGGGTCATGTCGAGGCTGGTAGACAGGGAGACAGGTTCACAAAGCGATTCCCCGTAGGCTCTCCTGAAGTCACCGACGGCCTAATTGCGCTTTGTCTTATCGGTCCTCGAGAGCTCCCCGTCATCTCCTCGAATTGCGGCGCGGATGTCCCTCCGAAGGTTCGCTGAAAGCTCTCTTGCGGCCCCATTGAGGGCTTTGACGATTGAATCGGGCTGAGTGTCCACACTTGGCGTCTCAATGCGGTAAGTCTTCTTCAAGACGCTCTTCGTGGCTCCCATGGGCGTCTCAAAATCTATCAGCGTGACCTCGGCTTCTATAAGAGCTTTTGCCTTTCCGTCTGCCACAATCCCCTGAAGGTTCCGGATCGTCCCTTCCAGGGCGTAGCGATACCGCGCGTTGCTTAACTGATCCACGGTTTTATCAAACAAGCCCGAGCTATCCAGGTCACGGATTATGAGTTCCGTAACCATATTTGCCGGATTCTCTTCCCAGCGATGCACAAGGATCGAGCGATCCTTTCCGCCGGCTTCCGAAATCACCAGAGCGTGGGTCTCCACCGACGGAGCCGGCAGAAACCTGTAAACCATAAGGGTCTCGTGGATGGGTTCGCCTGATGTGCCTTCACGGCCAGGCAAAGGATAATCCAGGGAGTGGTAACTGATTGTGTCCCGGTAAGTCAGGGCGCATCCCGACAAGAAGACCGCCAGAAATAGAGACAAGCCGGCAGCATTAAGTCTCTGGCGACATGAGCTTGAGAAAGCGCTTGGGAAACCTTTCATACTGGCTGTTCGGGATCTGTTTGGACCTCATGGCTCCAATACGTTTAATGTGTTGCCGAAAACCCTCTACCTTTTGGGGCTCGCCTTTTCGTCGGGCCCGAAGATTATGCTGGAAGGCTTGAGTTTGATCATCCTGGTGAAATCTATCAGATTGTCGGCACTGCGCTCCAGTTTCTGGCTCAACTGATTCAAATTGTTATCGGCTCTCCGTATGAAGCGATCAGCGCTCCTTGTGGTCTCTGTTCCTTCCTGAAGCAGTTCCGAGGCCTTTTCGAGCGTCTTGTTCAGCGATTTGATTGGCTGGCCGCGGGTTATCTCGTCGTTCATCTTTTTCGAGGTTTCCTTGATCTCCTTTAGGGTGTCGGCTATATCTGTGCCCAGAGTGTCAAGCCTGGAATCCGCAAGCATTTTGTCAAGCCTGGCCGATACCCTTAACATGTGGGCGGAAATTTTTTCCACGTCAACCGTCTTGAATCTCTGAAAAATCAGCTCAAGGGCGTTCCCGATCTCTCTTATGTCCGACGGGTAAGTAGCTATTACATGATATGGGGGCTTGAAGTCCAACACAATCGGCTCTTGAGCCTGCTCGGGCCTGAAGGTGTCCATCTCGATGTATTTCAACCCCGTAAGCCCCAGCAGGTTCATTTTGACCCCAAGATCCTCAGTCAGCTTGAAATTCTTGTTCAGGCTCATGAACACTTCGATGAGTCTTCCGTCAGGAGCCATGCGTATAGCTTTGACTCGACCCACCGGCACGCCCCTGAACTTAACCGGACTGTCCGCTTCCAGCCCCTGGACGCTCTCGGTGAAATATGCCGCTGCAACCTTGGAATCTTCGAAAAGCCGTGACGCTCCCAGCCAGATGACAATTCCTACGGCCAGCAGAAGGCTGATTACCACGAAAAGTCCAATCTTCAGTTTTGTGACCTGACTAGACATTTTCTTCCTCTGGAGCAATTGTTCGGACACAATACCCAATTCTCGGCGACGAGTCGAGATCACTCGGCATACTGCGCCGTGAATCAGGATCTGTCGAAGAACTCTCGTACCCTCGGGTCCTCCGAATGTTGCTTCAGTTCGTGGGGATTCCCTTCCGCTATGACGCCCTTTTCTTCGGCGTCCAGCATGATGACCCGGTCAGCGATGGCCAGAATGCTGGGAAGCTCGTGAGTCACCATCACAATGGTGGTTCCCAGCGTTTCGTTGATCTTCATTATAGTGCGGTCCAATCCGGCACTAGTGGCTGGATCCAGCCCGGCGGAAGGCTCATCGAAAAAAAGGATTCTAGGGTCCAAAGCCATAGCTCTGGCCAGAGCAGCCCTCTTCTGCATTCCGCCGCTCAGTTCCGACGGCAGGAGCTTCTCCCTGCCGGCCAACCCAACCTCGGACAGCTTCAGGAACACAATTTGCTCGATGTTGCGCCTTGGAAGATTCGTGAACTGACGAAGCGGAAAGGCCACGTTCTCGGCCAGGGTCATCGAGCTGAACAGCGCACCCGACTGAAAAAGAACCCCTATCCTACGCAGCACTCCCTGGGAAACCCCCTCCGACATGGGCATCACCCTTTCCGCGCCAATGAAGATTTCACCCGAGACAGGCTCCACCAGCCCGATCATAGCCTTGAAAAGGGTGCTCTTGCCGCACCCCGAACGACCCAGCACCGCAAGAACCTCGCCCTCCCCCACTTCGAAGGAAATATTTCGCAAGATGATCGTCTCACCATAACCTACGGTAACTTCTCTCACGGAAATGATCGGTTCTCCGGAACGCTTTTCATGAAGTGAGGCTGTCTCTGCCACGGCTCGATACGAAACCCTTTTGTCCAAATGACATCCCGCGCCTGCGTTAACGCGCGCCTGGCGCATAGTAAAAGAGCATGGAGAAGATGGCGTCCGTAATGGTCAGGACAAAGATGCAGGTAACCACTGCGGATGTGGTCGAGACTCCAACGCTCTCAGCACCTCCCCTGACCTGAAACCCTCTTAGGCAGCCCACCATGGCTATCTCGATTCCGAAAACGAAACTCTTGGTGAGCCCCTTGAGCACGTCCGTCAACTCCAGAACCTTGTGAACCTGATTGAAAAAGGCGGTAGGAGTCAGGTCCAGAGAGAAGACCGCCACCAGGCAACCGCCGATTATGCCCACCAAATCCGCCACCAGCGTTAGGCATGGCAAAACAAACGCAATGGCAACTATTCTGGGCGAAACCAGATAGCGTATGGGATCAATACCCATAACCCTCAGAGCGTCCACTTCCTCGGTGACCTGCATGGTTCCGATCTGGGCAGCGTAGGCGGCTCCGGAACGACCAGAGACTATCAGCGCAGTCATCAGCGGCCCCATCTCCAGAGCGATGGACAGGCTTACCAGATCAGCAACGAAGATGTTGGCCCCGAATTTCCGCAGTTGAATGGCCGCCTGAAAAGCCAGGATCCCCCCCATAAGAAAGCTGAGGGTGGTCACTATGGGAACAGCGTCTGCACCGGCCCGCTCGACTAGTTTCCAGAGGCTGTCCCACCTGACCTTGGACGGATGGCCGAGGTCCTTTACCAGCGCTTCTACAGCTGCACCGATGAACGTCATGATGTCAATGAACGTCCGGTAGACTCCCTCTGCCCCTTCTCCCACCTGGACCAGCAGTCTGGGCTCGGGCCGGGGCCGAAGAAGCCCCGCGCTCGCGAGGTTATCAAAGTCCGCCAGTTCCATGAAACTCTGCATCCTGGCAGGCACGTTGACCAGCCTGAACGCGTTGTCTCGGCTCCGGCAATGCTGCTGAACGTCCATGAGTATGGCCACGGCCGCGCTGTCCAGATAATCCGCGGCGGAAAGGTCAACGGCCACGTTCTTAAGAGGCTCTGTTTCAAGGATTCTTATGAGGTCCCGCCCGAGCAGTTCAGCGTTGTCCACCGAAACCTTGCCCGCCACAACGATTCGAACCTCGTCGAATACACTGTCGTCCACCCTGACTGAATAGGCCTGCACCACCTCTGCTTCCACAGTTTGATGGCCGTCTCGGCCTTCCGGCTTTTTCCCGGCCCGAGTCCCGGACATTGTCCTGACAACACTCCTGATCTAGACACGCGGGGGTAGAGATCCTCGCCGCTGCCTCGTTGCTCACCCTTCCGAGTAACGGAAATAATCCCTTTTCAGAAAAACCCGCCCCGGAAGCTTATCCATGCAAACAACTTACCACATGCGGTCGCCGGAGCGGTCGGCCTCCGGGCCCTGGGGCTCAACGGGAACGGTTTGGGCCTGCCCTTCCCTCGGCGCGGATCTCAACAGTGTTTCGGTTTCGGCCAGCAAGCGCTTCACTGCCTCAACGCGAGCGGGTTTAGTTGTAAATTTCAGCGCCTTGCGAAAGTCGTCCGCAGCCTGGGTATAGTCCCCTTTTTCCTTGCGCGCTAGCCCCCGATTCGCGTACGCGAGCCCGTGGGACGCATCCGTTGCAAGCACCAGGGTGAACGTATTGATGGCCTCGTCGAAATTGCGATTCAGGAGATACGCCTTTGCAAGATTATAAAGGATTTCCGCATCCGCTTTCTCGGGCTTAGCTCCAGCAGCCTTGGAAAAATCCTTAAGCGCGGCTTGGTATGACTTGAGGCCCTCGTGGGCCATGCCCCTGTAAAGGAGAGCCTGGGTCTCCTCCGGGGAATCTTTCAGCACTGAGTCAAGGTCGGCAAGGGCCTCTTGGTAACGTCCGGCGAGCACATTGGCTCTGCCTCTTAGCAGCAAAATGGCCGGATCGCCCGGTCTGGCCTTCAGAGCCACGTCAAAATCTCTGATCGCTTCGGAAGGGCGATCCATGTCCAGAAGAGTGAGCCCCCGGGCTGTTTGAATCTCAGGGTCGGATTCCTTCAAAGCCGCCAAACGATTGTAGTCCTCCAGCGCGGCATCGTTCCTGAGCATCTTCCTATATACGGCGGCGCGATTGGAATAGGCCCTGACAAATTTTGGATCCATCTGGACAGCTTTGCTAAGGTCCGTTACCGCGGCGTCCAGGTCGCCCAGGGTGAATCTTGCCCACCCCCGGTTGTTGTAAGCTTCCGGGTTGTCGGGTTCCAGCCCTATGGCGCTGTCGTAATCTGCAGCAGCTTTCCTCGCATCACCTTGGGCGAGATGTAGATTGGCCCTCTTCAGCAGCGCCGCCACGTTTTTGGGGTTGAGCTTGAGCGTCTCGTTCAGTGATTCCAGGGCCTTCCGCCCGTCGTTAAGCTTCAGGTAAGCCAGAGCTCGAAGATAATAGGCCTCACTGTCGGCCGGGAACTCGCTGATAACGATGTCCAGATCGGCCGGCACATCCTGGGCCTTGCCCATACCGAGCGAGGCCTCCGCACGGCCCCTGAGCGCTCCCGCATGTCTTGGGTCGGTTTTGAGCACTCTGGTCATGTCGTCGTAAGTCTTGTCGTACCTTTTATGTTTCAAATTGAGGAGCCCACGTGCAAAGAAAGCCTCCGCGATGGTGGGATCGAGAGCCACGGCCCGGTTGAAGTCGGCAAGCGCCCTTGATTCATCGCCTTTGGAACGGTACGCAACCCCGCGGTTGAAATATGCTCGTGCATTGTTGGGGGCCAGAGCAATGGCCTTGCCGTAAAGCCGGATTGCCTCGTCGAGATCCCACTTCCAGTGAGCTTCCACCGCTTCCGCGTAAATGGTTCCCGCGTCTTCCGCCGTCCAAGAGGTCCCAGGTGAGGCCCAGGAAGCCAGGAGGAAGAAGACCGTCAATGTGAAACACCGAAAGAGTATCAACTTCTTTACTCCGGAACCCTATGGTCGCCCTTCTTGAATTCCCGGGCTCACAATCTTCATATCCAGCTCAGCGATCGGCATTGGAGCCGGCGGCAAGCCGCACCGGGAATATCTGCGCGGAGGAAATCATCGCGCGGAAATCATCTCCTTTATCAGGGAGGTGTTTACCGGCTGCCGGATCATCCTGGGGTCTTCCTTGGTCTCCGGTAAACTCATGGCGCGCGCAAAATCCGCCCTGGACCTGGATGTGTCGCCGGAGAATTCGAAAACTATACCTCTTCTGAGGTACGCTTCCCGGAATTTCGGGTCTATTTGTATGCTCTTCGTGAAATGCTCGATGGACTCTCGAAATCGGCCCTGTTTCCCCAGGACCACGGCGAGATCGAATTGCGACCAGGCGTCTTCGGGATTCATGGCCACCAGCCTGTCGAATATTTTCGCGGCGGCTGCGTAGTCGCCCGCCTGTTCCTTGAGCAAAGCAAACCGGTGCAGGAACTGAGGATCGTCCCGCCCTATGTCCGCGGCCTGTTCCATGTCTCGGAGAGCGAGGTTGGCCTCGCCCCTCTCAAAGTAACATGCCGCACGGTAAGTCAGAACCTCCGGGTTGTTGGGGTCAAGCTCCAGTGCCTTGTTAAAGTCCTGGATCGCGCGAGGGCACTCGCCGACGCTCTTGTGAATCCATCCTCGATTGGTGTAAGCCCTGGCAAGGTCGGGGTTTAGGGAAATGGCATGAGAGATGTCTCTCAGAGCCTGTGCGTTGTTTCCTTTCTTGAAAAAGGCCCAACCTCGATTGTTGTAGATGTCCGCGAACGACGGGTTTATAAGGACCGCCTTGTTATAGTCAGTTATGGCCTTTTCCAGATCGCTCTTGTTGAAAAAAGCATTGCCCCGCTGAAAATAGGCCAGCGCATATTGGGGGTTCAATTCAATGGCCTTCGAGAGATCCCGGATGGACTCTTCCTGGTCTCCAAGCCTGAGCCTCGCGTTGCCACGATTGTAGTAGGCCAGGGCATATTGCGGATTGAGCTGAATCGCCCTAGAGAAGTCCTTTATGGAGTTCTCAAGGCTCTTCTTCTGAAGAAACGCCCAGCCCCTGTTGTTGTACGCGTCGGGATCATCCGGGTCAATTTCCAGCGCCCGGGTGAAGTCCTTAATGGCACGGTCGTGGTCGCCTTTGCCGTGGTACGCGTTGCCCCGGTTGTAATAGGCCAGAGCGTACGAGTGATTGAGCTCGATGGCCTTGGAATAATCCGCAACCGCCTTGTCGAACTCACCGAGACGGTAATAGGCGCTCCCTCGATTGTTGTACGCCGTTTCCATACGAGGATCGAGCTGGATTGCCCGCGAGTAGTCGTTTACGGCCTGTTTGTTGTCACCCAGTTTCTCCAAGGCCAGCCCCCGGCGGAAGAAAACATCGGCATTGCTCGCACCGGCACGAATAGCCTTGGAGAAATAATCCAAAGCCTTGGCGTAGTCGCCGGTCTTGTACGCAAGATTGGCATTATCAAGGTAGCCTTTGATCTCCTGTTGGGCGGCGGTCCAGGTGGCTGCGAAGATGACGAGAAAGCCTGCGATGGCGGCAGCCCACTTCTTAGGTGTCATGGCTAAATTCCCCTTTTTCACAGGGACATGGTCGTTACGATGTTACCACAACATGAAATATTTTGTCTAGCTTTATGTTACTTATTGATTTTTATGGTTATAGAAGCCGGAACGCCCGCCCTCCCCATCACTCCACCGTCCGTCTTCTACGCAGTTTCTCCTTTAAATGACAGCCGGTTATCCTAAACTGTTTCTATAAAAGTGATTCCGGGGGAAAACTTTTCTGCAGAAAAGTCTTCTCCCGGTCCCCTTTTCCAAAGACTCCCAACATATCAGCGGCTTCCGCTGGTCGCCGCTCCTTTGCGGTCCAGGTAGGGACTGGACAAGCGCGGCCTTGCGGCTTAACATAAAACCCAGCTATTGATTTTCCCGGCCGGAGGGATGCCGTGTGTAAGGACGGATCATGTGAGCCGATACTGAACGATGAGACCGTTCAGGCCATGATGGCGAATCCAATTCTGGACATTATTCACAAACAGGTCTTGATGACTTTGTATTCCCTGGAGGTTAGCGGCCGCCTCAACGACTACAGGGAGCTGCTCCCCGTGTATCTCGGCGCGAAGTGGCCCGAGTGCAAAGCCATTCTTGAAGCTATCGAAAAGGCGGGTCTGCTGAAAAGGACCGAGACCGGGATAGAGCTGACTTACAAGCTCAAGTCCGGACACGCGTTGGATTCCTGTGGCTGTTTCGCCTGAGGCCTGTGGCGCAGTCTAATACCCTTTCTCGTTCAAACGAGTGACTTTATCCTGCCGGAGCGGGTACCTTCGGAGCGAAGTCAGGTCCTCCCTTGGAAGCGAAGGAGGTGCCCCTCCGGTTTCACTGGCTCGGAAGACCACTGGTATGATGTGATACTCCGGCGATCCTGCCGCTCGAATCAGTTGTCCAGCGCAGGGTCGGGTTCAGGCACGGGAAGAACCATATTTTCAGTAACACCCTCTGTCCCGTCAGAGACCACGCAGCCGTCTCGGATACGGATGATGCGGTCGCAGGCATGGCCTATATCGTCCTCGTGAGTCACCAGCACCACGGTGAAGCCTTGCCTGCTGAGGCTTCTGAGCTGATCCACGACTATTTCCGTGTTCATTTGATCCAGCTGACCGGTCGGCTCGTCGCCGAGTATCAAAGAAGGATTATTGACCAGTGCTCTGGCGATGGCCGCTCTCTGGCGCTCGCCTCCGGAGAGTCTGTTGGCCCAGTGATCCACGCGGTGGGTCAGCCCCACCAGCTCGAGGGCGTCCAGGATCTTTTTTCTCCTGCTCTGGCGGTCCGATTCCGCGTAGATGAGAGGAAGCTCAAGGTTCTCAAACACCGTGGAATTGGGCAACAGGTCGCATGTCTGGAAAACGAACCCAAGTTCACGGTTTCGGAAATTAGCCTGCTCTTCTCTCGTATACTCGAGGATGTTCTTACCCTTAAAGAGATAAACCCCCGACGTGGGTGGATGAAGCAGTCCCAGCACGTAAAGAAGCGTGGACTTGCCTGACCCGGACGGCCCCATAATTGCCACCATTTCACCCCGGTATACTTTGACGCTTGCGTTTTGAAGCGCCCGGATGACGTTGGTGCCGTCTTGATATTCCTTGCTGAGATCCCTCGTCTCGATGATCAGTTCACTTTCCGTTGCCAAGAGCCGCTTTCCTCCGGAGAATCTCTGAATTTAGGACCCATTATAACTCATCGCGGGACCAAATCCCACGCGGTTGTCGCGTGCCCGACTATTTTCCTCTTATTGCAGCTCTGCTGTGATATATAAAAGGGTCGAACAGGTTGGTTGCGATACGGAATGGCAGAGATGTTCCAAATAGCGAGAGAGGCCGCAGGTAAACGTGGCTCCTTCGTCAAGCTGGTGAAGCTTGACTCGGATGATTACACGGTAATCGTCCGATCTTCGGAGGATGGCAGGCTCCATCACCGATACATGGGGCCCGACCTGGCCAAGGCCGAAGAAATATTCAACTTTGAAGTAGGGAAGCTGGAAATTCCCGGGGGCTGATCGCTGAACACCATGCCTGCGGGCGCTGCAGCGAACAGCGGATGGTACCGTGTTCCGGGTGCGCGCATTTGGTGGATCACGCGGCGGATGGGTAACTTCCGGCAGGAGAATACTTAATGGCAAAGCTTCGTTTCCAGGGCGAATGGAAGATGTGGATAGGTTTCGGGCTGTTGGCCGTGCTCATTATCGGCTACCTCTATGTGGCAAGTCGGCCTCCCATGGAGGGAGGCGAATACCTATGGAGGGTCGAGAAGGTCACGGATGCCAGGAACCTCACTCTAAGAGGCTCGGGTAATGTTATCCAGTTCAGGTTGACGGGCTTAACAATCCCGGAATCCCAGTCAGCCACCGCAAAAGAATTTGTGACAAAGACCTTGGAGACCCAGTGGGTCCGCGTCAAGACGCTGCGGGAAGACAAGGAGGGCACTAAAGAGGGGTTCCTGTATCTGTCGGGGGAGGACGTCCTGGCCAGGATGATAAGGCAGGGACTGGGTCAGGTGGACCGGGAAGATGAAGCCTTCGACGTCAGACCCTACCTCGAGCTTGAGCAGGAGGCCAAGAGAGAAAAGCGAGGCCTGTGGCGAGGATCAGGAACCGGAGAAAAATAAATGAAAATCCTTATCATTGGATCGGGCGGGCGGGAACACGCTCTTGCCTGGAAGATATCGCAATCGGATCTTGTGAAGGAAGTCCTGGCTGCACCGGGAAACGTCGGGATAGCAGCGGAACCCAAATGCAGGTTGGCCGGTGTTTCGGCACAAGACGTCCCGGCTCTCCTGGAGCTGGCCAAGAAGGAAAAGGTGGACCTCACCGTGGTCGGCCCGGAAGCCCCTCTTTGTTCCGGTCTCACCGACAAGTTCGTCCAGGCGGGGCTGAAAGTCTTCGGACCGTCCGCGGCGGCTGCCAGGCTGGAGGGGAGCAAGGTCTTCTCGAAGGAGCTCCTCCGGAAGTACGCGATTGCAACCGCGGATTTCGAGGTTTTCGATGACAATGACGCGGCCGCCGGCTATTTGAACCACTTTTCCGGGCCCGTCGTGGTGAAGGCGGACGGCCTGGCCGCGGGCAAAGGTGTGTTCGTCTGTAAGGACAGGGCCGAAGCACTCGCCGCGCTGGCGACAATAATGAAGGAAAGAGCCTTCGGCGACGCGGGCAATCGAGTGATCGTCGAGGAGTGCCTCACCGGAGAAGAAGCCTCGTTCATAGCCTTCACGGACGGCAAGACGGTCCTCCCCCTGGCAAGCTCCCAGGATCACAAGGCCATCTACGATGACGACAAGGGGCCCAACACAGGGGGTATGGGCGCTTACTCCCCTGCCCCGGTGGTCACCCCTGAAGTTCATGACCTGATCATGGACCAGGTGATGATCCCCGTGGTGAATGCAATGGCAAGCGAAGGAGCGCCTTACGTGGGGTTCCTGTACGCGGGATTGATGATCTCGGATTCCAAGGCGAAAGTGCTCGAATTCAACGTCCGCATGGGGGACCCGGAGGCTCAACCGCTGGTATTCCGCATGGTGAGCGATCCTGTGCCGCTGATGCTCGCTTCCCTGGAAGGAAAGCTCAAGGGCATGGAAATCCAGTGGACTCCGGAAGACGCGGTGTGCGTCGTAATGTCCTCGGGCGGGTACCCCGGCTCCTACGAGAAGGGCAAACCCATCTCCGGAATCAACGAGGCCGACGCGATGGAGGGAGTAAAAGTCTTCCACGCGGGGACCGGCAGCGTCAACAACGGGTTTGTTACCAACGGCGGCCGGGTCCTTGGCGTTACAGCATCCGCTCCCGGGATTGCAGCGGCCATCGAACGAGTTTACCAGGCCGTGGATAGAATCCACTGGGAAGGCGCGCACTTCAGGAGAGATATCGGGAAAAAGGCGTTGGGGAGGCGGTAGGCTGTAGCGGGGGTGGAATCCTAATTACTTGACGGCTGAGGCCGGGGATATGGCCCTAACCTTTGGTGGAGCAGGCATCCTGCCTGTTCAGGAATGGCGGGCAGGATGCCCGCCCCACCCAGGACATCTTCATTGTCGGCGATCGCTTCTGGAAATCATAAGTATTCTGTGGTGTCAGTCTGGTCTCATATTCGGGTGCCACTGCTAGCTTGCTAGCAGTGTTTTCCGGAGGCACGGCCGGACAAGCCGGCAGTGGCACCCATGGTGTGACGTACCCGCAGGCGAGGACCTGTCTCTGAGGTTACCGGAAGCAAAGAGTCCCGCACCGTCATCCCGACGAAAGTCGGGATCCAGATAGGGATCTCGCTGCTGCCTTTCCTGGATACCGACTTCCACCGGTATGGCGTACATGCGCAGAGGTGATCTAAGTTAACCCCTGGACGGGGATTTCTTGATGGTGTGAAGCCCCGATTCGGCAAAGTCACCGCCAGTTTTCTTCGGACCATTTGTACGGCGTGCGACTTCCGCAGTTCCCGGCGAACTCGTTTACCGCTTCAACCGCTGGCGGACAGCCAGAGCAAAAAGACCGATGAGAATAGGACCCACGACACTGTCAATCGTGAAAATGACCTGGGAAAATCCTAGAGGGAACGCTAAGTCATCGGGCTTCACTAGGGTCATCACCCGAAAAGTGTAGTGGGCGGCGTGCAGCCAGTCCCCCCAGCTCATCAAATCCAAGGCTCGGAAGGGATTATCCTTGGGACTCAGCCCGAGCCATAGATAAGACCCCATAGACACAAAGAAAACTACTGCTGCACAAATCAACGGTCGAAGGACCCTCTCGCCGTATCCGCTTGCGAGCCAATACAGGGTCAGCAGACAACGAAGACCCAAGGGCGTCTCTGGATTCCTGCGGCGCATCTGTTTTTCGCCGTAATGAAAGTCAGAGGCTCGTTCGTAATCCCGGCGGTCTTCATAATTCTGTTTGAGCTGGCGGTAGACTTGCTCGATTTGCGCCCACGGGCGCACATTCTTGTTTTCCGATTCGGCAGCAATCTCATCGTAAATTACGTCCCGGCCACGTAAGCGGGGCCAGGTCGCGTTGGTAATCTCCACCTTGCGAAC
>Ga0172371_10005634_pt1 | contig 18510 bp, 12 predicted proteins | sample Lak12m_FD_114543 | JGI IMG/M metagenome (GOLD analysis project Ga0172371, IMG submission 114543) | Freshwater microbial communities from Kabuno Bay, South-Kivu, Congo - kab_022012_12m | ecosystem: Environmental > Aquatic > Freshwater > Lake | place: Democratic Republic of the Congo: South-Kivu...
GGTGTCGCTCCCCCCGTGGGAGCGTGGATTGAAACTGGGTTTCCCCCCCCCAGCTTAGAAACAGGTTCTCGGTCGCTCCCCCCGTGGGAGCGTGGATTGAAACTCAATGTCTGGCTTGGATCCATTTAACCATTGGTCGCTCCCCCCGTGGGAGCGTGGATTGAAACGTGATTATCTATTGAAAAAAATGGGAGAACGCGGTCGCTCCCCCCGTGGGAGCGTGGATTGAAACCATATATTATCCCTACTGTCAATAGTTATATAGTCGCTCCCCCCGTGGGAGCGTGGATTGAAACTGATCAATTCCAGTATGTTTATAAGCTCACTAAAGGTCGCTCCCCCCGTGGGAGCGTGGATTGAAACTATCATCTCTTTTACACTTGTAAACTAAAATACGTCGCTCCCCCCGTGGGAGCGTGGATTGAAACCGTTGCAAAGGCAGCATGGACGTTATCTAAAAGGTCGCTCCCCCCGTGGGAGCGTGGATTGAAACGATCATGGGGTGATGACGGGGCATGTGCGGGATGGTCGCTCCCCCCGTGGGAGCGTGGATTGAAACATCTATCTTGCCAATGAAACTGGCGGCTTGCACGTGTCGCTCCCCCCGTGGGAGCGTGGATTGAAACATCTATCTTGCCAATGACGAAGGCGGCTTACACGTCGCTCCCCCCGTGGGAGCGTGGATTGAAACCCCCCATGGTACCGAATTGATAAAATCTATAAACGTCGCTCCCCCCGTGGGAGCGTGGATTGAAACTTGGCTGCGATGGTAGCCAACCAAGCCACCTACGGTCGCTCCCCCCGTGGGAGCGTGGATTGAAACTGGCGACCAGCATACCGAAACCCAATTATTATCAGTCGCTCCCCCCGTGGGAGCGTGGATTGAAACTTGGCTGCGATGGTAGCCAACCAAGCCACCTACGGTCGCTCCCCCCGTGGGAGCGTGGATTGAAACTAATGCGAGCTTGGATGGGCGGAGTTATCAGTCGTCGCTCCCCCCGTGGGAGCGTGGATTGAAACCTGAAGCAGCAGAAGAGAAAAAAAAACTGCTGATGTCGCTCCCCCCGTGGGAGCGTGGATTGAAACTAGATTATATTCTGTCCTAGGGATTTTTGGGTAGTCGCTCCCCCCGTGGGAGCGTGGATTGAAACACGCAACACTCAAACAAGCCCATAAAACTCATGTCGCTCCCCCCGTGGGAGCGTGGATTGAAACGCTCATTTCAACTCACCCTCCCCCACATATTTCACGTCGCTCCCCCCGTGGGAGCGTGGATTGAAACATTATAATGAGGTAGTATTGTTAGAATGTGAAGAGTCGCTCCCCCCGTGGGAGCGTGGATTGAAACTATAGATATGATAAATGGTAACATGTACTATACGTTGCTCCCCCCGTGGGAGCGTGGATTGAAACTCTCGGGCGCTAGGGAGAAGACAATCGGGGAAATTGTCGCTCCCCCCGTGGGAGCGTGGATTGAAACCGCTTGCGCTTTACTTGTAACGCGTATTGTTTTCGTCGCTCCCCCCGTGGGAGCGTGGATTGAAACTCGTTGATCGACTTAATTAAATCGGCGCCGTGGGTCGCTCCCCCCGTGGGAGCGTGGATTGAAACCGACCGCCTGCAATTTGCTCGACAGCCCCGCTTGCGTCGCTCCCCCCGTGGGAGCGTGGATTGAAACTTTTATAAATTTAAAACTTATCATCTTATTTACGTCGCTCCCCCAGTAGGAGCGTGGATTGAAACAGAAAGTGAGGCATAAAAATGAATAAACTTTTTTGTCGCTCCCCCCGTGGGAGCGTGGATTGAAACAAATTTACCGTAAAACCGCTCCCCCCATTTCCGCCGTCGCTCCCCCCGTGGGAGCGTGGATTGAAACTTCGAGATCAATTGGTTTGAGTTAGGGGTTGATATGTCGCTCCCCCCGTGGGAGCGTGGATTGAAACACGGCGGTGCTGGATGACGCGGGGGGACGATACGGTCGCTCCCCCCGTGGGAGCGTGGATTGAAACTAGGTATATCACCACTGACTAACTGATTAATTTAGTCGCTCCCCCCGTGGGAGCGTGGATTGAAACCCCTCTCTCGCCGCATTTTTATCCCCAGTCTCTTTGTCGCTCCCCCCGTGGGAGCGTGGATTGAAACTTGGGCAAAATGAGTCGAGAATCAATACTTAATCACGTCGCTCCCCCCGTGGGAGCGTGGATTGAAACATTATCTCTTTTACACTTGTATTTTAGTTTACAAAGTCGCTCCCCCCGTGGGAGCGTGGATTGAAACCGATGGTGCGCGCTGTCTTGCCGATGGTGCTCTGGGTCGCTCCCCCCGTGGGAGCGTGGATTGAAACTGGTCTGCCGATGGTGCTCTGGCTTGCCGATGGGTCGCTCCCCCCGTGGGAGCGTGGATTGAAACATGATATGGGAAATGATATTGCGGGGGCGATGAAGGTCGCTCCCCCCGTGGGAGCGTGGATTGAAACACACTTGTAAACTAAAATACAAGCGTTAATTATGTCGCTCCCCCCGTGGGAGCGTGGATTGAAACGTGATACCATAGTCCGGATGCTTCACGCTGGTTGTCGCTCCCCCCGTGGGAGCGTGGATTGAAACTCTCAATGTCGGAATTAATGCTTGCCTTACATAGTCGCTCCCCCCGTGGGAGCGTGGATTGAAACAATAAGATTATGTCTAACGGTTTCACTTTCTGGTCGCTCCCCCCGTGGGAGCGTGGATTGAAACCAAGTGATGGCACTGTGTCCACGTACACCCTAGCGTCGCTCCCCCCGTGGGAGCGTGGATTGAAACCGATCAACAAATGAACAACGAATAACCGAATAGGAGCTCCTCCAATGGGAGCGTGGATTGAAACAGCAAAAAATCTGCGACAATCTGCGTCATCTGCGGATCGTGCTGCCTGTGTCTGAACCTTGATTTGCATGAATGAAAGGATTAGCTTGAGTTTGATTTCGTTTTGGAATGCGTCATGGTTGGCGATAAGGCGATCGGAATTTGAACCACGAATGCACACGAATAAGCACGAATAAAATTCGGTCTTTCCCAGGAATTCGTTGTTCTCTTTCGTTGGCTTCTCCTTATTCGCTGTACTTCGTTCCCTTTGCGTCCTGGCGCCTTTGCGTTGAGAGCCGTCTGAACCTTGATTTGTATGATGGATAGGATTAGCTTGAAGGTGAATTACCCACGAAATAATTCGGTAAATCCCAGGAATTCGTTGTTCTCATTCGTTGGCTTCTCCTTATTCGCTGTACTTAGTTCCTTATCCTTGCCGCATGAGTTTTGAAAGAGCTAAGCAAGGACACCCCGTGAATATTGTATTTAATGTTATTGGTTAGGAAAATATTATTTCCATATTATTGTCTACTTCTTAAATATTAAGAAGCTAAATCTGGTAAAAAATTTAAAGAGGTAGTCTGAAATGACCACAGAAAATGATTTGACTATAAAAGATATTATTGAAGATATTCATGCGCTTTTGCAGGATATCGAAATATATGAAAGAAAGTATGGTGTCTTATCCGAGACTTTCTATGAATCGTATATTAATGGAGAGGAGCCAGAAGAAGATTCATGGATATTAGATTGGAGTGATTGGGCTGGGGCGTATAAAATATTACTTCGCCGTCAAGATCAATATCGTAAGACAATCCAATCTTTGCTAGATCAAGATCAATCGATAATAAAGGTTATTGAAAGAACTACGAAACGTGAATCCATTCCAATCAATTCATGATTATGAAGAGTATATTTACACACTTCCTCATGTCGATAAATCTATACAACGCTCAACCTTGACAGTAATAAGAAGAGGAAAACGTACTGCAGTTCTCAAAGGAGAACTAAGTGATTAATTTTCCCCATCATAAACATATCCCACCCGATATTAAGCATCATCGGATATCTGCAGAAAATATGAGTTTCAAGCATCCAAATATAGAAGCGCTGATTGATGAGGTTGAGAAACTGATCTTATCTTCTAAGGAATAATTCGTTGGCTTCTCCTTATTAGCTGTACTTCGTTCGCTTCGTGTCCTCGCGCCTTTGCGTTGAGAGCTGTCTGAACCTTGATTTGCATGATGGATTGGATTGGCTTGATGGTGAATTACCCACTAAATAATTCGGTAAATCCCAGGAATTCGTTGTTCTCATTCGTTGGTTTCTCCTTATTCGTTGTACTCCGTTCCCTTTGCGTCCTCGCGCCTTTGCGTCCTGGCGCCTTTGCGTTGAGAGCTGTCTGAACCTTGATTTGCTTGATGGATTGGATTGGCTTGATGGTGAATTACCCACGAAATAATTCGGTAAATCCCAGGAATTCGTTGTTCTCTTTCGTTGGCTTCTCCTTATTCGCTGTACTTCTTCGTTTCACCCTCTTGCGCCTTGGCGTTAAAAAATGGTGCATAAACAATTATCAAACACAGAAGGGTCTCGCGGTATATAAATGAAACCCTGAGATTGCTTCGTCGCTTTCTCTCGAATAATATCAAGGTGATAGACGGAGCCGCTCCTCGCAATGACAAGGCGTGTGGGAAACATAAATGAGATTGCTTCGTCGCTTGTTTATGGATCAAGGCAGCAAACGGACGGGAGCGCTCCTCGCAATGACAAGGCGTGTGGGAAACATAAATGAGATTGCTTCGTCGCTTGTTTATCGATCAAGGCAGCAAACGGATGTAAGCGCTCCTCAGCATGACACGAGACTGTACACATGTCACTCTGAGGCGCGGACAACATCCATTGAATACTACTATGACTAGAAAAGCGACGAAGAGTCTCGCGTTGTATGGAGGAGATGCTTCGTCGCTTGTCTATAGATCAAGGCAGCAAACGGACGAAGCGCTCCTCGCAATGACACATGACCGTACACATGTCACTCTGAGGCGCGGACAATATCCAATGAATACCACTTTCAATAGAAAAGCGACGAAGAGTCTCGAGTGTCAAAAACAGAGATGCTTCGTCGCTTGTCTATAGATCAAGGCAGCAAATGGATGGGAGCGCGCCTCAGCATGACATGGAATTGATCTCTGCGGGCTCTATGAAAAAAAATAAGTGAAAAAACCGCGCTTGGCGATTAAGTGGATTGGATTATTCAAATTCGATGCGCGGCAAACCAGATTGTCGAATAATAGATTTAAGCGTTCCTATTTTAATTTCGGTATGATTAGGGACAGGTACTGTAATCGTGCTCTGGGATAATTGTTACTGCATTACAATATGGCTTCCCTTTTGACGCACATTGAGAAAACCATGCTTAGATAGAATTGAGCATACCTCCTTACCCGAAAGGACGCGAAGTTTACCCAAGCACAACCTCGACCTGGGTGACAAAAATATCATCATGCAGTCGTAGATTTATTTCATGTTGTGATGCAGTTTCAAAGAAGAGATCCAAGGCTTCTTTAAGGTTGTCTCGCGCTTCTTCAATGCTTTTCCCTTGACTAGCGATATCTAGTTCTGGGCATAATGATACATACTGATCCCCTTCACGTTCAATAATTGCGGTAAGTTTCATAGGATGCCTCCAGCTTGCTGGTTTCTTTATGATTTAATATTATCATAGAATTATTGTTGTACTAGTAGTGTTTAGTTTGTTAAATTGATCTATTTTGAGCAGTAGGAATTTGAACCACGAATGTACACGAATAATTCGGTAAATCCCAGGAATTCGTTGTTCTCTTCCGTTGTCCTCGATCCTCGTCCTCGCTCGCAATGACAAATAAAAAAGATGCCAGCACGAGCAAGAGGTATAATCTACATCAAAAGACGTATTGACGATAATCATAATTCTGAATAAACTATTGACAATCCTTTGTGAGGATCAATTTATATTAAATTTTTGAAGGTGAAAACAGAATGTCAAAAAAGCAAATTAATCCCATCAAGATCAATGCCTTGAACGTGCGCTCCGGTTTGCGCAGCGGTTCAAGCAGCGAAGAAAGTTGTAAAAAGTGCGTCGAAGGTTGTAATAAAATACCATCGATGAGGTCTTTTCTTGATTGTCTCGAAAGATGCAAGCTGAATTCTTGCGGGTAATCTGAACTTATTATCCTTTCAGATAGAAGAGCGACGAAGAGTCTCGAACTGTATGAACGAGTGGCGCTTTATCGCTTGTAGATCGATCAAGGCAGCAAATGGAAAACTGAAGATAATCCATTATGAGGATGTTCTTAATTCAATTATGAAAGGGAATTATCATGTTAATAGTCAAACCAAAAAATAACAAGATCAATGAGTTTCAGGTTCGAACAGGAATACGAAGCGGCATGGTTTGTGATATAGGATCATGCAATGCACGATGCGAAGATGATTATAATCGTGGGAATTTAACCGAAAATCAATATAATTATTGTAAATTAATGTGCAATAATAATCTTACTTGTTGATTGGAGTAAAAATGACATCCAAAAAACAAAAAACTTTTAAGATCAGCGTAATCCATATCCGCAGCGGTTTGCGCAGCGGTGAAGGCAGTGAAATGGATTGTTATGCGAAATGTTCCGATCGTTGTAAAGACAAACTTTCGCCTGGGCATTATGTTGGTTGTATGGATTATTGCTATAAGAATTCTTGCGGGTGATCGTTGATCGCGTATCAAAACCGAGGCGCTTCGTCGCTTGTCTATCGATCAAGGCAGCAAATGGATGGGAGCGCTCCTCGGCATGACACAAGACGTGTAGACAACACAAATGAGATATTGCCACGGATCAAAGCGGCAAATTAAATTTGGTAAATCCCACTAATTCGTTGTTCTTATTCGCTGATTTCTCTTTATTCGCTGTACTTCTTCGTTTCACCCCTTTGCGTCTTTGCGTTAAGAAAACTCTGTGCGCTCAAAAAAAAATATCACAGAGAACACAGAGAAGTCACAGAGAACCACAGAGAACCACAGAGAACCACAGAGAAGTAATTAAAGGTTGAAGAAAGACTCTGTGAATCTCAGTGAAAACAACTCTGTGCGCTCTGTGAAAAAAAAAATCACAGAGAACACAGAGAAGTAATTAAAGGTTGAAGAAAGACTCTGTGAATCTCAGTGAAAACAACTCTGTGCGCTCAGTGAAAAAAATATCACAGAGAACCACAGAGAAGTAATTAAAGGATAAAAAACCTCTGTGAATCTCAGTGAAAAAAACTCTGTGCGCTCAGTGAAAAAAAATATCACAGAGAACACAGAGAAGTAATTAAAGGTTAAAAAAACTCTGTGAATAACCCCTCACCAATTCTTATACGATTGGCTGTGCTTGCGGTATTCGATCATCTCTTCGCCGAGCAGTTTGTGCTCCAGGATAATATCGCAAACTTCCTCGAGCGCCGAGACCCAGTGGTAAGCTTCTTCAAGCGTCTGACCGGTGGCAAAGCAGCCATGCCCGCGCTGCATAACGATCTTATAGCCGCGTAGCGCATCCGAGACCGCTTCCGCCATCTCACTTGAGCCGGATGCCATTTCGACGCTGATGACCGGGATCTTGCGCAGCAGGTAGGAGCCTTCGTTATCGATCGGGATGATCTCATCGCGGCTCAGGCTGAGCGTGATGGCGGTGCGCGGGTGCGCATGGATAACCGCCAGGGCGGAGGTCTTCTCGTAGATGGCGCGGTGCACGATCAGCTCGGTGCTAGCGCGCATGATACCGCTATCGATACCCTTGAATTTGGTCTCGACGAAATCGGAGATCTGCAATCGACCGAACTGCGCGCCGCGTCGTTTGATGATGATACGGTCGCCGACGCGCACGCTCATATTACCGCCGTGCGAGCTGGTCAAACCAGTGACGAAGATATCGCGCCCGATATTACGGAACTCTTCATATAAACGTTGATCAATCATAAACGCGCTCCAATTTGGATTCTTCAAGCAAATGGTCGAGGTCAAGCTCAGCCAATTTCTCAGCGGTCGGGACGCCGTTCTGATCCCAGCCGCGGAACTGATAATATTCTTCCAGCATCGGTTCCAGGTTGACCGTGAAGCCCGCGCTGGGTCCTTCGGTGACGGCTTCCTTTAATAAGCGTTCCGGCAGCGTATCGTCCTGCTTGGTAAAACCTTCGCGCAGATTATAGAGACGCTCCAAATTCCAGATGCGCTCGCCAGCTTTCATCAGGTCATCGACAGTGAACTGCACCCCGCTGATGGCGGTCAGGATGCGGGCGAAGAACTCCTCCGCAACCGCCATATTGGCGAATTTGCAGACCACCAGGCTATCAATCACAGCCGCCGAATTCTGATGCACACTGACGATGCCGGCTTTCGCTTGTGTGGCGAAGCGGTCGATCAAGCGCGGCAAAGCCAACACTTCCGGACCGAGCATATTGCCGCGCATATGGCAGCCGCCTCGGTTGGAGGTCGCAAATAAGAGCCCCTGTCCTTGCATGCCGCGCGGGTCATAGGCGGGCAGCTCTAATTTTTTGGCAGACATCGAGTACTCTGGATGTCCATATTTTTGCGCCATTCTATAGCTGCCCTGCGCTAACTCCGCGCCCAGGTCGCGTTGATAAGCGGTATCTTGGATGAGCGCTTGCAGCATATCGGCGCGCCCAAAACGCAGCTCGCTGTCCAGGATGCCGCGCTGACTCAATTCCATCGCGCAGGCGATCGTGCTGCCCATCGAGATAGTGTCCAGACCGAGGTCGTTGCAGAGATAGTTGGCTTCAGCGATCGCTTCGAGATCGTCGATGCCGCACTGCGCGCCGAAAGCCCAGGTCGATTCATATTCAGGTCCTTCGCCGGATGCCTTGGCGGTTTGGGTGATGCGTGTGCAGGCGATTGGGCATGACCAGCAGGCTTGCTTCTTGACCAGGATCGTATCGCGCAGCGCTTCGCCGCTGATCTTTGCGGTGTGTTCGAACTGCGACTGTTGGAAGTTGCGCGTAGGCAGGGCGCCGATCTCGTTGATGATATTCATGACCGCCGCGGTGCCAAACTGCGGCAGCGCTTGCGATGTCAATGGGCTGGCTTGGATCAGTTTGCGCGTTTCGTAGAGCATGAATTTGAATTGTTCCGGGTCAGCCGGTTTGTTCTTCTGATCGCCTTCGACGACGATCGCTTTGAGGTTCTTGCTGCCCATCACCGCTCCGGGACCGCCGCGCGCCAGAGCCCGCGTTCCGTCGTTCATGATCGCAGCGATCAAGGATAGATTTTCGCCGGCGGGACCGATGCAGAGCACGTTGCGGCGATTATTATCCTGCCCCAACGCCTGTGTGGTTTGGGAGACTGTCTTTCCCCATAGATGATCTGCGTTGTGAATATGCACACCATCCGAATTGATCTCGATATAGACTGGTCTTTCCGATCTGCCGCGTATGATCAGGGCGTCGTAGCCGCTGCGCTTGAACTGCATACCCCACCAGCCGCCGCTGTTAGCGTCCATGATCGTGCCGCTGAGCGGGCTTTTGGCGCTGACCGAAAAGCGGTTGCTGGTCTGCGTTCCGCTGGCGGTCAAGGGTCCGGTAGTGAAGATGAGTACGTTTTGTGGGGAGAGCGGATCTACCCCAGGCGCTACTAAATCCCACAGAAGGCGTGCTCCCAAACCGCGCCCACCCAAGTATTGATGAGCGATCTTTTGATCTAAGGGGATACGTTTGATCTCGCCAGCGCCAAGATGGATGTCGAGGATACTTCCAGCCCAACCTTGCATATGGTCTTTACTCCTATTTTTATGAATTACTAGATCGATTTTTGAATTATGAGCGCTGAGACAGTACGCTCTTTTCATAGGCGCGGATCGGCTCGATCAGCTCCCGGTCGCTGGGGACGTTATTGATCAGGCAGTACTGATCCCAGACCGCGCCGAACGGCATCGACTTCAGCGCTTCTTGCAAGATCAGGCGTGCCGTGAAATCACCTTGCTGTTCCAGCGTCTGCATATGATGGGTCGGTTCCAATAAAGCGATCAGTAAGCCTCGCAGCACATTGCGCGCTCCGATCGTCCAAGCCGCGATACGGTTGATGCTGGCGTCGAAGTAGTCCAAGCCAATATGGACGCGCTCAAGGTAATCGCCGCGCGCCAGCTCCGTCAAGATCGCCTGTACCTCATCGTTGAGCGTGACGACATGGTCGCTGTCCCAACGCACGCCGCGGCTGATATGCAGCAAGATGCCCGGTAAGAAGGTCAACACCGCGGAGAGCTTATCGGCTACGCTCTCGGTGGGGTGAAAATGTCCCGAATCGAGACAGAGCAGCTTGTCATTTTGCAGCGCGTAGGCGAGGTAGAACTCGTGCGAACCGACTACATAACTCTCCGAGCCGATCCCGAAAAGTTTGCTTTCGACCGAATCGAGTACGCGCTTTGGATCGAGCGCTTCAGCGAAGACCTGATCGAGCGATTCTTTGAGCAGCAGGCGATGCGTCTTGCGGTCAGCGGGTGTGTCCTTATAGCCATCCGGTATCCAGATATTATTGACCGAGGGGCTGTTGAGATGGCTGCCGAAAGTTGCTGCAATATGGCGCGAGGCGATGACGTGATCGACCCAGAATTGGCGGATTCCGGCGTCCAAGCTGGCTAGGGTGAAACCGCTTTCCGCTAGGGGATGCGAAAAACAGGTCGGGTTGAAATCCAAGCCGTGTTCGTTGGACTTCGCCCAATATAGCCAAGCGGAGAAATGTTCGGGCAGCAGTTGATCGCGTTCGACGCGCTTACCGCCTGTCTCGGCATAGATGGCGTGCAGGTTGAGGCGGTGCTTGCCGGGGATCAAACGATAGACCTGGTCTAAATCCTGGCGTAGTTCATCGGCGTTGCGCGCTTTGCCCGGATAATTGCCAGTGACCGCCAGCCCGCCGCCCAACTCAGAGGCGCTGGTTTCAAATCCACCCACATCATCGCCCTGCCAGCAGTGTAGGCTCAAGGCGATCTTGATGAGCTGCTGCATGGCGTGCTCCGTATCGATGCCTAATTCAGCGTATTGATCTTTCGCCAGTTGATAAGCTTTCTTAATTCGTTCATCGTTCATGATGCCCTCCAAGGACAAGAGAAGCGGTAACTGCCCGAGCCGACTTGGTTGGGCAGCGAGCCATCCGGTAGATAGACTTGGGCGTGCGTATTGGGCGGAATTTGTATCTCGAGGTTGAAATTTGAGTCCCTGATCTCCCAGGCGCAGCAGATCAACCCATACATCGACTGGTAGGTCGCTTTGGCGTAGGTCAAATTTCCGCCCGGGATCGGTTGGATGAGGATGCTTTTGAAGCCGGGTTCAGCTGGTCGGATGCCAGCCACAACCTGGTAAAGCCAATCGGCGATGGCGCCGTTGGCGTAATGGTTGAAGGAATTCATCAGCGCATCTTGGAAACTGCCATCTGGTTTGATGCTGTCCCAGTGCTCCCAAATCGTGGTGGCGCCTTTCTTGACCGCGTAGAGCCAGGAGGGCGGGCTATCTTGGATCAATAATTGATAAGCGATCTCTGAATAGCCGTAGCGCGTCAGCACGTGACAGATATAGGGCGTGCTCACGAAACCGGTCGAGAGACGTCCATCGTTCTTCTCGATCAGCTTAGCTAAACGATGGGCGGCGTCTTTGCGCTGATCTTCGGGCAGCAGATCAAACATCAAGGGAATGACATAGGCGGCTTGTGTGTTCGAGCCGATGCGACCGGAGGGTGAGACGAATTCACGGTTGAAGGCGCTTTTGATCTGCTCGAAAAGCGATCGATAGGTTTTGGCGAGAGCCTCCTTCTCCAGAATAGCCGCGCTGCGCGCCAGCAGGTCTGTCGAATGGGCAAAGAAGGCAGTCGCGATCAGGTCGGTATTGGTAACCGGTTTGGGGAAGAGCGGCTGTGTAGAGAGACTGGCGAGCCAATCGCCGAAATGGAAACCGGAGTTCCAGATCAGTTCATCGCCGGCTTGTGTGTGGATATAATCCACCCAGCGCTGCATACTCTCGAATTGTTCTTCCAGGATACGTTCATCGCCATAGACCTGATAGATGATCCATGGCACGATCACGGCTGCGTCGCCCCAGGCGGAGGAACCCGACTCTTCAAGCATATCCGGCGCCACATGCGGCACGCTGCCATCTTGGCGTTGATCTGCCGCCAGATCACGCAGCCATTTGGTGAAGAAGCCCGCCACATCCATATTCATCGCCGCTGAGAGGGCGAAAACCTGCGCATCGCCTGTCCAACCTAAGCGTTCGTCGCGCTGCGGACAGTCGGTGGGCACATCTAGGAAATTACCCTTTTGGCTCCAGACGATATTTTGGTAGAGCTGATCGATCAGGGGGTTCGAGCAGGTGAACGTACCCGTCGGGGTCATGTCTGAATGTAGGACGACGCCCAGTAAGCTGTCCAAGGTTGGTGTGTCCGGGTAACCGCGCACGGATACATAACGGAAACCCTGGAAGCTGAAATGCGGTTGGTAGATCTCCAACCCCTGTCCTTTGAGGATATAGATCACGCTTTGCTTGGCGCTGCGCAGGTTATCGCTGTAGAGATTGCCGAAGCGATCCAATACTTCCGCATGACGAATGGTGATGATTGTACCTGCTTCGCCTTCGACGAGCAGGCGCACCCAGCCGACCATATTCTGCCCAAAATCGAAGATATATTCTCCGTTGGGGCGCGCCATGATCTGCTTGGGTCGTATATAGTTGATGGCGCGCACCGCTGGGGCTGAAGCTGCCACCAACTGTCCTGCATAGGGGCGGATAAGATACACTTTGCGCCAGCGCTTATCGTTAAATCCGAATGAGTTCCAGCCATCTTCTTCCAAACGCGCGTCGTAAGTTTCGCCATCGTAGATCTGTGATTTGATCAGTGGGCTGAGATGGGTTTTCCAATGCTCGTCACTGATCACGACCATTCTTTCACCCTGTAATGGCTGCAGCTCCAATTGAGCGAAGAGCGCCAGCCGGTCGCCATAAATGGCGCGCTGTCCCTGCCAGCCCAAACGACCGCGATACCAACCATTGCCCAGCCAAACCGCGAGCGCATTTTCGCCTTCTTTGATCAGCTCGCTGACATCATAGGTCTGAACTTGCAGGCGTTTATGATAGCTCGTCCAACCCGGGGTGAAATATTGATCTCCAACGCGTTTGCCATTGATATAAGCCTCATAAAGACCCAAGCTTGTGATATATAGGCGTGCTTTTTCCAGCTCAGCGTCGAAGTGAAAGACCCTGCGCATGAGCGGTGCGGGCGCATCCGGGTGGATGTCTTCTTCATCCGGTGAGATCCAAAGCGCTTGCCAATCATCAGTATTGATTAAAGCCATCTCCCAAAACGCGATCTCGCTCCACTCACTAGGTTGATCTTCATCCAACCAAAGGCGCACTTTCCAGTAATAACGTTGGCGGGAGCGCAATTCAACGCCTTGGTAAACTTGTTGAATGGATGCGCTGCTCTTTACGATCCCCGAATCCCAGCAGTTGGCGAGGTCTTTTTCGATTGCTGAGCGTGAATCGGCGACCAGGATTTGATAGGCGTGTTGTGTGATCTCATAGTCATCAGAAGATAACTGCCAACTGAGACGCGGAGCGCGGCAGTCGATCCCGAAGGGGTTGATTTGATATTCGCATTTCAAATGAGTGATCGATGGGGTGCGGGTAGAATCCATAAGCTGCATTTATCCCTTGACTGCCCCGCCAGCCATGCCTTTAATGAAATGTCTTTGCAAGATCAGGAATACGGTGATCATTGGCAGGATCGATAGGATCACAGCAGCCATGACCAGATTGAGACGGCTGTTGTATTGCCCGACAAAGGTGAAGATCGAGAGCTGCAAGGTGCGCATTTCTTTTTGGGGCAGGAACAACAGCACCATGAAGAAGTCGTTCCATAATGACATGATATTGACGATGATCACGGTAGACGTGACCGGTTTGAGCAGTGGAAAGATGATCTGCCAGAAGGTGCGAAAGACACCTGCGCCGTCCACCATAGCTGCTTCTTCAAGCTCGCGATTGATGCCTTTGATGAAGCCGACATATAGGAAGATGACCATCGGCAGCGATACAGCCACATAGATGAAAATCACGCCTGCATAGGTGTTGATCAGATCGAGCATCTTCATCAAACGGTAGAGCGGCAGCATCGCTAATTGGAAGGGCACCATGATGCCGGACAAGAAGAAATAAAAGAGCGGCGTATATTTCGATCGACGCGCGATCGGGTAGGCAGCCGAGGCGCCAAAAACGACCAATAAGAAGATCGAAATGCCGCTCAGGATGAGGCTGTTACGCATGCCGCGCGTCAGATTCGCGTCCGTCCAAGCGCGCTCGAAGGTCTCCCATTGGATCACTTCTGGGAAAGCGAACGGGTTAGCGGCTTGTTCTTCAGGCGTCTTGATGGCAGCCAGCGCCATGATCATCAGTGGGATGATTGTGATGACTGACCAGAGCAATACCCCAAGAAGGGAGGCGATTTGCGGCATCAGTTCGTATTTTTTGATCTTCATCGTTGTACCTCCCTGCGGGTTAGATAGTGCATTTGGATCAAGGATAAAATCAGAATAATTGCAAACATGACCACGGCAATGGCGGTACCATAACCGAAGCGGTTGGTATCAAAAGCTTGACCGAAGATAAAGGTTGTGATCGATTCGGTCGCTTTGCCAGGTCCACCTTGCGTCATAATATAGATCAAATCGAATTCTTTCAATGAGCCGATCATCGAAAGGATGATATTGATCGTGAAAGCAGGCGCGATCAAGGGAAAGGTGATATTCCAGAAGCGTTGCCAGGCGTTGACGCCATCGATGCTGGCTGCCTCTTGAATGACATCCGGGATCGATTGTAATCCTGCCAGATAAATGATCATCGATAAGCCCGTCCAGCGCCAGATTGTAACCGCGATCAGACTGTATAAAGCGATGTCCGGATTACCCAACCAGCTTTGGGTGAACGCTTCCAAACCGAACATGGTGAAGATGGTGTTGATGACGCCATTCGGGGCATACATATATTTCCAGATGCTGCCCAAGGCGATGCTGCTCAGTAGGGGTGGGATCAGAAAGAGAACCCGAAAAGGACGGTAGATTGGTTTTGTGACCGCTAAAGCCAGGAGCATGGCGAGGATATTTTGGATTGTGGTCGCAAAAAAGGCATATTTAAAGGTATTGCGTAGCGCTTGCCAGAAGTATTTGTCCCCCCAAATTTTGGTGAAGTTGTCTACTCCGATGAATTTCAATTCCGGGCTGAGCCCGTTCCATTTTGTTAGACTGATATAAAAACTGCTAATCACCGGATAGGCAAAGAAAAGCGCGAAGATGATCAAAGCAGGAAGGACGAATAAGATATCAACCAATATCCTGCGCCAGCGGATTTTTTGTGTGAAGTTTCCCTGCGATGCGTTGACTGTCACTGCTGACCTCCTGCGATTCTTGATAAGAACCCGAAGGGCTCTTCAGCCCTTCGGGTGTACTGAGAAGAGATGTATATCGGTTACTTACCTCCAGATATACGACCGAATTTTATTGCATTCCTTCTTGCCAAGCGGTATCCATGGCTGCCAGCATTTCCTCGATGGTCATTTCACCGGTGAAGACCGATTGAATGCCTTCGAACATAGCATCCTGGACGCCAGGAGGCCAGTTCTGATCTAAGAACGGATAGGAGCCGACCTCGAGATAGGGGATCATTTCGCCAGCCGCAGGATCGATCTCGGGAGAGACGCCACTGGAGACCGGGAAAGCGCCCTTATTGGTCAGGTACAGTTCTTGGATGTCTGGTCGCGCCCAGAAAGCGAGGTACTGCTTGGCTTCTTCGGGGTGTTCTGTTTGAGCAGAAATGGCAGTCGTGATGCCGACTGCAGAGGAGACCCACACATCGCCACCCGCGTCATAGGGCAAGGGGAACATACCCCATTCGGCGTCTGGATTCTTCTCGCGCAATGAAGCGATTGCCCAGTTACCCTGGATGAGCATGGCTGCTTCGCCATTCGCCATCATATCGTTGCCGAGTTCGTAACCGGCGCCCATCACGTCTTCATTGGTGTAACCAGCTTCTTTCAAGGCGACATAGTCTTCCATCATCTGCTGCCAGGCGGAGCCAACGAAGGTCGCTTCGCCAGCATATATCTTTGCATCGAAATCGATATCGTCGCGATAGATCGCGGAGGGCGCCATGGCGAAGGGTACCATTTGGGTCACCCAAGCATCTTGCAGACCGAAGGCTAAGGGAGTAATGCCGGAGGCTTTGATCGCTTCGCAGACCGCCAGGAACTCTTCCCAATTGGTGGGGACTTCCAAGCCGAGGTCCGCGAAAATACCCTTGTTATAGATCACACCGATCACATTGGCGTCTTGCGGCATAGTCATGACCTTGCCATCATAGCTGGATACGAACTTGGCGCCTGCGAAAAGATCAGCTACCCAAGCTTCTTCGCTCAGATCCATCAAAAGACCAGCTTCTGCGATGGGGTGGAATTTGGTGCCGGGGAAAACGCCGAACAGATCGGGGGCGTCATTGGCTGATAGACGGGTGGTGATGACCTGCTCGTAGGTATCGGTATCGGCGGTCTCGAATTCAATTTTGATATTGGGATATTCCGCCTCAAATTGATCGTTGATCTCTTTGATGAGCGTGTCGCCGATATCGGCGCCAAACCAGTGGTAGAACTCAAGCGTGACAGGTTCTGCTTCTTCCACAACTGGTTCTTCGGTAGCAACTTCTTCTTCAACCACTTCTTCCGCAGCCGGTTCTTCAGCGGCAACTTCTTCCTCGACGACTACTTCTTCCTCGACGGGTTCTTCTACAACTTCCTCTTCAACCACAACAGCTTCGGTTTCTTCTGCGACAGGCGCTGCGGCAGGTTGACATGCAGAAAGCAGGAAGACGAGCAGCAAACTGATTGTAAATATTATATTAAACTTGGCTTTCATCTTAACTCACTCCTAAACATTTGGTAAAATCTAAATTGGTGGATGGGTAGAGATAAATCTAGTCGTGATGATGCTCTCTACACCTTCTTCCCGAGAGATACCAACCCGTGTCTGATTTGTTGGTATCTCTCAACTTTTATTAACCATACAATATTGTCAAAACCAATTTTATTCTTTCTTGAAGCGCCTCCTTTCTCGAGCTGAAATGATCGATCGTTTAATTTTGGGGCGCTGGTCCGGTTGATTCGCGGATCAGCACGCGATGTGGAATGATCAATTTTTGATAATCCGAATCGGGATATTCCAAACGATTGACAAGCGCTTTGAAGGCTTCGCGACTCCATTTGATCGTATCCCAGGAAACAGTTGTCAAGCTCGGGGTGGTGTACTCGCCGATCGTGATGGCGTCATAGCCTGAAATCGACATCTCTTGGGGCACATGCAGTCCTTTTTCATTGGCAGCGCGCAAGGCGCCAATCGCCAACCAATCATTGACGCAGATCAGCGCAGTCGGAATCTGCTCTCGCTCGAGCATCTTGTGCATCGCTTGATAACCATCGGCGATCGTGGGACCACAACGGACGATCGAGTTTTCATCGATGGGAAGCCGATGGGTCTGCATGAAGGTTTGGAAGGGTTCCAATCGATCAGGCGCTTCCTCGTCGGGGGAGACGCCGTAAAGCAGGGCGATGCGCTTATGTCCGAGTTTATAATAATATTCGAGCAGCTCGTAGGTCGCCTGATGGTAATCGGAATGCAGCACATCCGTATCGTAATCAATATTGCCCAGGACGATGGGGAGGTTTTGATCGAGCAAGTTTTCCAAGATCGTTTGGGCTTCTTGCGAATAGGTGACATAAGAACCGATCAGGATGATGCCATCGATGCGCCGTCCTGCCAGTGATTTGAGGATCGTGATACCGCGCTCGCCGCTCAACTCACTGCTGTACATCATGACATGATAACCGAGCTGATGCGCCTCGAGCTCAAAACCCTGCATCATCTCCCAGTAGTGTGGGTTTTTGACATCCGGGATCAGGATGCCGATTGTCTTGGTAGAACCGCCAGTGCGTAGCGAGCGCGCTTGGGCATGTGGCTCATAGCCTAGCGTTTCGACTGCTTCCCAGACACGTTGGATGGTGTCGTTAGAAATGGGGATATGACCGTTTGCCTGCCCGTTGATGACATAGGAAACCGTCGCTCGGGAGACATCCGCGAGCTTAGCGACATCGGATTGGGTGGGTCTTTTAGTCATTGGTAGAAGAAACCGCCTTTTTATTCTGAACAACTTACACGTGACAACTTACACGTGTAAGTATAATACAAAAAAAAGAGAGCTTTGTCAAGAGGGGACCATGATTTGCATGATGGATGGGATTGGCTTGATGGTCTGAACCTTGATTTGCATGATGGATGGGATTAGCTTGATGGTCTGAACCTTGATTTCCTTGATTGAAAGGATTTTCTTGATGGTGGATTACCCTCTAAATAATTCGGTAAATCCCAGGAATTCGTTGTTCTCTTTCGTTGGCTTCTCTTTATTCGCTGTACTTCTTCGTTTCACCCTCTTGCGCCTTTGCGCCTTTGCGCCTTTGCGCCTTGGCGTTAAAAAGCTTTGCATAAACAATAAACAAACACAGAAGGGTCTCGCGGTATATAAATTACACCATGAGATGCTTCGTCGCTTGTTTATCGACCAA
>Ga0172371_10005637_pt1 | contig 18505 bp, 11 predicted proteins | sample Lak12m_FD_114543 | JGI IMG/M metagenome (GOLD analysis project Ga0172371, IMG submission 114543) | Freshwater microbial communities from Kabuno Bay, South-Kivu, Congo - kab_022012_12m | ecosystem: Environmental > Aquatic > Freshwater > Lake | place: Democratic Republic of the Congo: South-Kivu...
GCGTCCGCTTCAACGCCGTCGCGCCGGGCCTGCTCAAGACCTCCGCGTCGGCGGGCATCCCCGGCTATGTCGATTCGTACCTGTTCGCCGAGCAGGTCATCCCGCGCGGACAAGCGGTGCAGACCCAGGAAGTCGCCAACGTAGCCGCGTTCCTGCTCAGCCCACGGTCGTCCGGCATCACGGCCCAGTCGCTGGTGATCGACGCCGGCATGTCGATCAACTATTTTGACCGCCGCATCATTGAACGAGTGGTGGGGAATCAAGTATGAGCATCTCGAGCTTCCGCGCGGCCTCCGCCGTCGGCGTGCTTCTCGTGGCGTCCGCGGCCGCTGCCGCGGTCGATGTGCCGCCGCTGGTGCAAGCGATCAACACGGTCGGCCCCAAGGGGGCCGGTCACCCGGCGGCCATCGCCGCCGTCCGGCAACTGAACCAGGCCGAGGCCGCACAGATTCCCCAGATCCTGGCCGGCATGGACGGCGCCAATCCCTTGTCCGCGAACTGGCTGCGAGCCGCCGTCGAGGCCATCGCCCAGCGGGAACTGGATCGCGGCGGCCGCTTGCCGCAAGCCGAACTCGAAGCGTTCCTCGCGGACACCAGCCACTTGCCGCAGGCCCGCAGCTTGGCCTATGACTTGATCCTCCGCATCGATCCGGCCGCCCAGGCCCGGCTGGTGCCGAACCTGCTGCAGGACCCCAGCATGGAACTCCGCCGCCCAGGCGTGGCGTTCGCCTTGACCGCCGCCCGAAAACTGCTCGACGAGTCCGACAAGACGGCGGCGATCGCTGCCTATCGCCAAGCCCTCTCGGCCGCACGGGACTTGGACCAGATCAGTGAAGCCGCCCAGCGGCTCCGCGAACTGGGCCAGACCGTGGACATCGCAGCCCACTTTGGCTTCCTGCGCCGCTGGCAATTGATCGGCCCCTTCGAGAACACCGGCGACAGCGGTTTTCACGTGGTCTACGGGCCTGAGCGGGACGCCGAGCCGGCGGCTGAATACCCGGGCAAGACGGGCGTGGTCAAGTGGCTCGAACACGCGACCCAGGATGAGTTCGGCGTGGTGGACTTGAATGCCGCCTTGGGCAAGCACAAAGGTGCGATCGCCTATGCCCGCGCCGAGTTCGTGGCGGCCGAACCGCGGGACGTCGAGTTCCGCATCGGCTGCATCACGGCCCACAAGCTGTGGCTGAATGGCGAACCGATCACCGCCAACCACGTCTATCACACCGGCATGTACCTCGATCAATACACCGCCCGCGGGCGGCTGCAGGCGGGCCGGAATGTCCTCCTGCTGAAAGTCGCCCAAAACGAGCAGACCGACTCGTGGGCTCAGGAGTGGCGATTCCAACTCCGCGTCTGCGACCAGTACGGCACGGCGATCGCCTCGCGGGACTAGGCTTCCTCGCAGGCGTCCTGCCCCCGGACCGTTGGCTGTTGAAAGACGCTTCGCGGACGTGCTCGCCTCGCGATCAGCGGTTCTCAACGCTGCAGCTGGATACCCTGGATCGCGGCGTTGATCAGGGCTTTCGTCAGCGGATCGGCATCGTCCTTGCACTTCTCCAGCGCCGGCAGACTCTTCTGGGTGCCGACCTGCATCAGGACCCGCAAAGCCCGCTGACGCACTTCACCATCGCCTTGCATGAACAGCTTGAGTACGGCCGGCTCGGCCTCCGGACCGACATCGTGCAGCGCCGAGGCGGCCCAGGTGTCTCCGGCTTCCAGGAGTTTTACCAGCCGGTCGATGGCCGCCGGCGACTTGATGCGGCCCAGGGCCTGGACCGCGTACCGCTGCATGGTCGTCGAGTCGCTATCGAGCAACTTCAGCACGGCCGACAGATTCTCCGGGGTGGCACACGCCGCCAGCGTCTCAGCGGCGGCTTCGCGCACCTTCTCGTTGCTATGCTGCAGGTACTTTTCCAGGGCCGTGGCGAACTTGGGGTCGGCGGACTGGCTGGACTGTTTTTTCAAGCGTGCGCGGGCGGTCGAAGCTTTCCGCGCTTCGTCCGACTGCAGGTCCTGGATCAGGTCCGGCAACTCGGCGACGGTCACGGGCCGATTCTTCTCCTTGACCAGTTCGGCGCCTTCCTTGGCCAGCCTCGCCGAATCTGCTTTCTGCTGGGCCTCTTCCTCCTCGCTGACCAGTTGGTAGGCGACCTGGATCGGCGCCTCGACGCGAACGGCGCCTTCGTGGACCGTCACGCGGATCATCATTTTCGATGAGGCGAACAGGCCCCGCCGCAGGTCGAAGGTCAGCTCGCCCGTTCCGCTCATGGCGATCTGGGGCTTGCCGTCCACGAGGGCGGCGCTGGCCGCTTCGTAGGTCCTCTGCAGCGTCAGCAAGTTGTCCATGGCGTTGTGCAGGGTGTAGACCGAGGTCTCCCGGCCCGGCAGCTCCAGCGGGCGACTGGCTCCCAGTCCCGGGACGTCCAACCAATCCCCCGTTTTGGTTCGTAGGGTGATATCGGCGGCCACGGTCCAAGGATTGTCGCCGGCCGGAGACAAGGGTTCAAACGGCTGATGGGCGACGCGGCCCAGAAACAGCGGCAGATGCGAGCCGCCTTCCATGCTCACGATGCGGCCCAGGCGATCGACCTGGATGACTTCCGGCCCGTTCGAACTGACTCGCGACGAGTAGCGGCCGGGGTAGTAACGCGACGGCAGGCCCGGCGGAGTGCGGTATGGCCCGGACCGGAAGCCGGACCCCGTGCTCTCGCGTGCCGGGTGCGTCAGGTACTCGTAGAAAGCAATCTCGGCGATGCCGTCCGAGTTGACCGACTTGACCGTGTAATGGACTGAGCCCTCCAGTGTCTCGGCTCCGCCGCTCAACTGCAGTTCCGTCTTGACGCGGTACTGGAACGTCTGGCCCTCCGTCCAGCGATAGCGGATCGCGCGCGGCGCTCCGGCCCGTTCATTCTTGGGAGTCGGCTCCTGCTTGGCCTCGCTCGGCGCCGGCGTCTGGCTGGGGGCCGTAGGCACGCCCTCCGCGTTTCCACCCAGGCCCGTCTCGGCCTCCTTGATCACGCTGTCGATGTAGCGGACGTCGGCCAAGCTCAGCTTGCTCAGTGGGACGGCGACTTCGGAGCCGTCCGCCTTCTTCAAGATCGCATTGCCATCGCGGACGTCGACCAGTTCAGCTTCGACACTGAACCCGCCGTAACGCGCGGTCCACTTGCGCGCGAGCGCCGGGGACTGGAAGGCAGTGGCGACCAGGATCAGGACCACAGGCAGAATACGGGGCATGGGCGGCCGCTCCTTGGAGGAGAAGTGGATGTTGCGTGGCAACCTCGGGCGGATCACTCGTACAGACGCGGTTCCTGCTTCCAGTCCTTGTCCTTGTCATGTCCCATCTCGGCGACGCGCGGCCGGCGCTCGCGCAGGCGGACGGATTCCAGGCCGCAGTAGTAGCCGCCGGACTGGGCGTTCTTGCCCACGCATTCCAGCCGCAACGTATAGGCGCCGGGCTCGGGCCAGAAGTCCAGCAGGTGGATCTCTTCGCTGGCCACCTGGGCGCTGTACAGATCCCGCGGGCCGCCGAGTTTCACGCCGTTGAGCGACACCTGATACTTGCCGAAGTCGTAGCTCTTGGTGGCGTTCAGCAGCAGCCGCAGCGGTTCCTTTTTCTCCACCTGAAACGGGATTTCGACCCACGCGTCTTCCGCTTGCTGCGGCTTGTACAGCAGCTGCGGATCGGGATACACTTCCAATTGCTGAGTCGCCGCCGTGCCGGCGCCGTGATGCGCGTCGTCGGCGAACTCCGCTGCCCGAATGATCCGCCGTTCCAGGCTGGGCAGCTTCCGCTCGCGGGCATGCGGCGCCCGGGCCGCGAACGTGGGCGTCCCCGTCTGGTACCAGTAGGCGACGCTGGCGTAATCGTCTTCGCGCTCGTTCCAGCTGTTCGATTTGTAGTTCGGGTTCTCGTCCGGCGAGATCCAGCCGAAATGCTCGAAGGTCACCTTGATCCCCGTGTTGAACACCAGCGGATCGTTGACGTGCCAGCGGTAGGCGCTGGTATGGCCGCCGACGATGCCCCATTGGTCAAAGTACGGCACGCCGAAATACGGCGTGCTGGTCGTCTTCAAGCCCCAGGCCGAAAGGAAATAGTCCTCCGTGCCGGTTCCCCAGATCGACGGTTTGGCTTCGCCGTCGATGTAGATCTTCTCATCGCCCTCGCCGAACCACGACGGGCTGCGGGTCCGCACGGCCAGCACCGTGCCCACGTAGTGGCCTTTGCCCGTGGTCTCCAGCACGACGTAGTCCTGGCCCTTCTGCGCCGGATACTCCTGCCGGTACTGGGCGTAGAAGTACGGCGTGTCGGCGGAGAGTTGTTCCTTCTTGATCCAATCGATGTTGTAGTACAGCAGACCGATGGCGTTCTCGCTTTGGTTCTCGATCTCGATCCGCGCCGACTTGCGGAACGGCATCTGCCAGAAGCAGTTGTAGGAATCGGCGTCCTCGACGATCACCGGCAGGCTGACCACTTCGCTGCGGCGGCCGAAGCAATTGGCGAAGAAGTCGCCGACGGGCGCTTCGACCGCTGGACGCTCGCTGCCGTCCCAGTAGATGCGGAGCAGCATCTCCTGGTGGTTGGCCGAGCCCTTGGGAGCCCAGGCCTGCGGTTCCGGGCCGAGGAACGTGATCCAGAGATGCGTGATCACGCCGGGGCCTTGTTCGTCCATCAGGACATGCGTTTCGCCGGGGGACACGCGAAAGTTGTCCCAGTTGCTGGCTTCTTCCAGGTCCCCGCGGGGATCGGCCTGGGGGTTCAGCTTCCGCTCGCCGCCGCCCCGGCGCACCTCGCCGACGCGCATCGTCGACGTCGCCCGCATCGACCGTCCTTGCTGCGGTTTGGCCAGCCCGTCCAGCGGCCCATCCGCTAAAGCCTGCGGCGGCATCACGAACGCGGCACCCACCAGCAGGACGGCTCCCAGCAGACGCAAGCTCCGCGACCAGTCGCTGCGGCAACCGCGATGCGCGGCGAGTGAACCGTCGTGGCGGCTCGGAACCGAGTTTCCTAGACTCCAGCGTGTTGTCGATGCGTGGTTCATGATTCGTCCGGGAATGGAGGAAAGGGACAGGGCAAGCTCCGCCGGACCAGCCAACCAGGCCGCCGTGCGGGGCCAAGCTAAGATTGTAGTGCTCGCTTCCGCAGCCGTCCACCAAGCCAACTTGCTTGTCATCTTGCTTGCTCTCGGCCAGGACTTCACCCCGCTTGTCTCATCCCGCTCCTGCGGCTATGCTCGCCCCAGTTGCCAGGAGGACCGTGCATGTCTGTGACATACCCTTGCGCGCCTTTGCGGACCGTGATATCCGGCCTGTTGTTGTGGTTGCTGGTCGCGACCAGCGGCGCGGCCATGCTCTACAAGCCGTCCGTGGGGCGCTTCAAGGACGGGTTCATTCTGTGGCACGAGGGGCAGTTCTACCTGTTCAGTATGTACACTCCCGACGAGGAGGCCAACTTTCGCAACGTCTGGCTGGCGACCTCCCCAGACGGCGTGCGCTGGAAGGATGTGGGGCCGGTCATCAAGGAGGCTCCGTTTCAGATTTGGGCGATGTCGGTCCATCGGGTCGGCGACAAGTTCATCCTGAACCACGGCAGCTTCACGCGTCCGGGCGTGCAGAATGTGATTCGGTTCTGGGAGTCGCTCGATTTGGTGCATTGGACTTTCATGAGGTATGAGGCCGACCTGAAGCCCGACCCACGCTGGTATCATCCCGACAGCCGACTGGATTGCATGAGTGTGGTACCTGTCACGACGGACGGCAAGACAAAGTACTATGGCTATGCGACCGGCCCCGGCGGGTTCCTGGAATCGGAGGACGGGCTGCGCTGGTCGGGAAGGCCGCAACCTCGCGTCGATTGGGACGTGGTGCCGCCGCCGCCCACCCCGCGGGACGAAGGCGGATTTGAGGTCGGAGGCTGTCACCCGATCGGCGGCAAGTACTACCTGGTCGGAGGCTGGTTCAATTACCAGGGCTCGACCGGCTACGGGGTCTACACGCTCGTCGGCGATACGCCGGTCGGCCCATTTCGCGCCGACGCCGCCGCGTATCGACTCTGCGGCAACTCGACGCGCTGGGTCGCCCTGTGGGCTCGTTTCTGCCCCACCGAGACCGAACTGCTCGTGAACGGCTACATGTACAGCGGCTACACGTACGAAACCGGCGAGACCTGGCTGCCGCCCCTGAAGCGGGCCGTCGTGGACGCGAACGGGCATCTGCGTTTGGGTTACTGGAAGGGCAACGACGTCCTGCAAGCGGTGCCGCTGAACGTCGACGGGGGCCAATTCCGGAAGGTCTATCCAGAGGATGCGAACACGGCCTGTGCATGCACGGTTTCGGCGGCCAGCCGGCTTGAATTGCAGGCCCAACCCGAGCGTCATTCAATCGTCCGCACCGACGTCCCAACCACGATTGCCGTCCTCGATACGCCGCTCGACTGCGATCGCGGCATCGTTCTGACCGGGACGATCCAGGCGACCTGCCGCGATCCCCGGCTGGTCGCCTCGTCGGTCGGGTTCTTCCTGGAAGAGAAGCCCGGCGAAGGCACCGCCATCCTGCTGCACGGGTACGGCCGGACCGAAATCGGCAAGTTGAGTCTGCAGCCGGGCCTGGTGTTCACCGCGGAAGACGTCGTCGGCCCCGGCTGCGCCGCTCCGGCCGGGATCATCCCCCACACGAACCACGCCTTTCGCCTCCTGATCCGTAAGAACATGTTCGAACTCTACTTGGACGCTCTCCTCGTCCAGACCTTCAACACGACTCACGCGCCCGGAGGCGTCGGCACCACGCCTCGGCGAGTGGGCTTCGTCGCCCAAAACGGACAGGGCGTCTTCGAGAACCTGTGCGCTTGGGCGATGACGCTTGACAATTAGTTGGCCGACAGGCTGAGGCGCAGATGACAGACTTCGGTATGGAACAAGCTGGAAACGGGCCGCCGTCGTGGCGTCACGGGCACGTGTTCGGCCAGGATCAGAAAATGCCTGGCGAAGTGCGCACGCTGGTCGTCATTGTGATCACGGCCGTGACGATGGTGGTGGAAATCGCAGCCGGCCTCGTGTTCGGGTCGATGGCCCTGTTGGCCGACGGACTGCACATGGCCTCCCACGCCACGGCGCTGGCGATTTCGCTGTTGGCCTATGTGTACGCCCGCCGCCATGCGCACGACCCAAGGTTCTGTTTCGGCACCGGCAAGGTGAACTCGCTGGCGGGGTTCACGGGGGCCGTGTTGCTGGCCCTGTTCACGCTGGTGATGGCCTGGGAAAGCGTCCGACGGCTGCTGACTCCTGTCGAGATCGCCTTCAACCAAGCGATTGGTGTCGCGATCCTCGGCCTGATTGTCAACGGGATATCCGTGTTCATCCTGGGCGGTGGCGGCTCGCACGAACACGAGCCCGACCATGACCACGGCGACGAAGACCATCAGGACGCCCCGAGCGACGAGACGGCGGCCGCGGATCACGATCATCATCACCACCACCACGATCACCACCACGATCACAACCACGATCACAACCTGCGTTCGGCCTACCTGCACGTTCTAGCGGACGCCTTGACTTCGGTCCTGGCCATTCTCGCCCTGTTGGGCGGCAAGTACGCGGGACAGCACTGGCTCGATCCAGTCATGGGGATCGTGGGCGCGATCCTGGTGGCGCGCTGGTCGGCCGGCCTGCTGCAGACGACCAGCTGCGTGCTGCTGGACCACCAGGGGCCGGAACCGATCCGCAGGGCGATTCAGCAGGGGTTGGAAGCCCTCCCCGGCGTCACGGTCGTCGATCTGCATCTGTGGCAGATCGGCCCGGGAAGGTACTGCCTGGCCTTGACCCTGACCGCTCGCGAGCCGAGACCGCCTTCGTTCTACGCGCAAAGCCTGCCGGCCAACTGCGGCTTGATGCACACGACCATCGAGGTGCATCAGGCTGGCGACCAAGGGGCAGCCTGACCATCGACACAGGCAGGTTTCACCCGCGTTTCTCGCGGACGGCCACTCAGGATTTCCGCGAGCGGAGACGCTGCTGCAGGTCCGCCAGGATTCCGGCCAGTTCACGGATCGTCAGTTCGCGCAGACTCGCGGTGGAGTTTGACGGTTCGCCGAGCAACTCTTGGAGTACTTGAATTTTTCCTGACAGCTCACCGCCCTGCCAACCTTCTTGCCAACCTTCTTGCCAACCTTCTTGCCGGCCCTCTTGCCGGGCGATGTCCAAACCCCACTGATAGTCGCGTTGTGCCTTCAAACGCTGATCGTACATCATCCGATCCTCCGTCTTAGCCGCGATGGCTTCCACCACCGAAATCGCTTGCTGAAACTCGATGCCCGGCAGCAGTGCCCGCAACCGTTCCGGCTCGTACAGAGGGGTTCTCCGGACTGCCAAACACCTTCTTGAACACGAAATCGACAGTTGGTTTGATTCCCAGCAACATGGGGTTCCCGCGTCAATTCAGGTGGATTATCCGTTCCCCGATGAATTGTACGCAAGCCGCCCGGGACCGTCTACCAGCCGGCGTTTCGACGGTCGTTGGCGCCCCGCCCAGATGACTTTTCCGGGCGGGCATGCGCCGTTACCCCGTCAACTGCCCCCCAACAGCACGGCCCCGTGGTCCCGCTTGCAGGCGTCCACGACCTGTTGCCGGATCAGGTCCGCTTCTTCGTTCGTCAGCGTCCGCTCGCCCGATCGCAGCGTGATCGAGAACAGCAACCGCTTCTTGCCGGCGCCGTCTTTCTTGGGATCGCGATACGTCTCCTGGTAACCCAGGCTTTCCAGGCACTCGCCTGCGGACTGCTGGACTGTCGCCTCCAACGCAGCCCAGCGGACGGATTCGTCGACGATCAGGTTCAGGTCGCGATCGATGACCGGATACGGACTCTGCTCGGCGTACTTGGGGATCAAGTCCGCCAGACCGACCAAGTCCGACAAGCGGATCTCGGCGATCGTCGCCCCGGCCCGCAAACCGGTCTGCTTCCAGCCTTCGACGGACAGTTCCCCCAGGTAGCCCAGGCACTGGCCCTGGATGCGGAGTTCGGAGGACTTGAGCGGATCGAGCAGCGGTTGCCTGGTATCGACCGCTTCCAGTCGCGTACCGGGACGCAGCGTTGCCAGGAGGCCCTCGACGACGCCTTTGACGCGGTGATAATCGCCTCCCGAGACGATCGCCAGCGTCCGCTGCTCGTGCGGCAGACCGTCGGCGGCAGGCAGGTACACCCGCGCCGTCTCGAACAGTTCGATCACCGGGTTGCCCAGCGATTCGTTGACCCGGCGCACCTCCAACAGGCTGGGGATCAGGCTCTTGCGCAGCCGATCGGCGCCTTTGAGCATGGGTGTGCTGGTGTGCAGCGCGGGGGCGTCCGTCCAGGGGCTGAACACGGCGACCAGTTCTTCGGGCACGACGCTGGTCGTAATCGCTTCATCAAACCCCGCGCACAGCAGCACCTGGCGCACTTTGCCCAGCACGCGGTCTTCGTCGCTGCGGTGCGACGGAGCCATCGGCACGCCGACGTCTTCCGGGATGCGGTCGTAGCCGTACACGCGGGCGACCTCTTCGATCAGGTCGATTTCGCGACTCAGATCGCGGCGCCAGCTGGGCGGAACGACGGTCAGCGAGCGCGTATCGCGCGCCGTGTCCTGGCAGCCCAGCGCCGCCAGGATCCGCCGCACCTCGTCGGCCGGAATCTCGATCCCGATGATCCGCGGCAACTGGGACAGCCGCAGAACGATCGGCTCGCGCACCGGGATGCCTTGGCCCACCGAGACCACACCCTCGGCGAGCTGTCCGCCGGCCAGCTGCAGGATCAGCTCGCAGCAGCGGCGGCTGGCCCAGTCGATCCCGCGGGGGTCCACGCCACGCTCGAAGCGGTACGACGAAGGGCTGTGTAGGACCAGCTTCCGAGCCGTGGTGCGGATGGACAGCGGGGCAAAGTCCGCGGCCTCGATCAACACGTCCCGGGTGGACTCGGCGACCTCGGTGTCCGCGCCCCCCATGACGCCGCCCAGGGCCACCGCCCGCTGGGCGTCGGCGATCACGCACATCCCCGCTTCCAACGGGTACGACTTGTGATTGATCGCCTGGAACAGCTCGCCGGGCCGCGCCTCGCGGACAATGATCTCCGGCCCAGCCAGCCTGGCAAAATCGAAGGCATGCAGCGGCTGGCCGCATTCCATCATCACATAGTTCGTCACGTCCACCACGTTGTTGATCGTGGGGATGCCGATCGTCGCCAGCCGGTCGACCAACCACGGCGGACTCGGGCCGATCTGCACGCCCTGCAGGACGCGGGCCGTGTAGCGATAGCACAAGCCGGGGCACTCGATGGCCACCTTGGTCAGTCCGCTGACCGCCGGGCCCGTGACGGCGGGCTGCGGCGTGGGCACGCACAAGCCGGTCTGCCACAGCACCGCGACTTCGCGGGCCACCCCGATGTGCCCCAGGCAGTCAGGCCGGTTGCTGGTGACCTCCAGGTCGATCTGCAGATCGTCCCCCAGCGGCCGGCTGTCCTCGTGATTCAGTCCCGCCATCGCCAGCCGCTCGGCCAACTCGGCGGGCGACATTTTCAAGGCAACGTAATCTTGCAGCCATTTCCAGGAAACTAACATGGTGCACCCAAAAGAAACAAGACCTTGAACCCGCCGGTGGCGTGAATGCCCGAGGACGAACCAAGCTAGAACTGGTGCAGGAACCGCACATCGTTCTTATAAAACTCGCGGATGTCCGTGATCCCGTGCCGCCGCATGCACAGGCGTTCGATGCCCAAGCCGAAGGCGAACCCGACGACTTTTTCCGGATCGTAACCGACCGCCTGCAACACGTTCGGATCGACCATCCCGGCGCCGCCGAACTCGATCCACTGCCCGTCCCAATGGAAATCCGCCTCGACGCTGGGCTCGGTGAACGGGAAGAACGAGGGGCGGAAGCGGATGTTCACGTCGCGGCCCAGGTAGCTGGCGGCGAACAGTCGCAGGACGCTCTTCAAATCCGCCATCGTCACGCGGGTATCGATCAGCAGTCCTTCCATCTGGTGGAACATTGGGTAGTGGGTGGCGTCCGCCGTGTCGGGGCGGTAGACCCGGCCCAGGCAGATGATCCGAATCGGCGGCGGCGTCTTTTCCATGACCCGGATCTGCACCGTGCTGGTCTGGCTCCGCAGCAAGGCCGCGCCGGCCCCGCTCGTCTTGCCGGCGGCGGCCAGGTAGAAGTTGTCCAGCGGATCGCGAGCCGGGTGTTCCCGCGGGATGTTCAGGGCCTCGAAGTTGTGCCATTCGTCCTCGACCTCGGGCCCATCGGCCACCGAGAACCCCAGGCGGCCCATGATGTCTTTCAGTTCCTCGATCGTCTGCGTGATCGGGTGCAGACGGCCCAAGCGGATGGCGGTGCCGGGGACGGTAGGATCGAATTGGGGCTCACTTTTCTTGGCGGCCGCAGGCGCCGAGGCCGCCCGTTCCGACGCGGCCTTGAAAGCGGCCTCGATCTGCTCCTTGACCTCGTTGAAGCGTTTGCCGGCCGCCGGGCGATCGGTCTTGTCGATCTCGCCCATGCCCTTCTGAGCGGCCTTGAGCCGGCCCTGCTTTGCGCCCAGGAATTCGACGCGAGCCGCCTCCAGCGCCTCCGCGTTGGCCGCGGAGCCGAAGGCCTGTACCGCTTGCGCGGCTAACTCGTCCAATTGCTTCACGAAGTCCGCCAGTGCCATAGTCGTGCCGTCCTCGGAGTGTCCGAGCCGTGGGATCGGGAAGAAACAAAAAAAGAGATAGGCCTGATGTCCAAGACCTATCTCTTCAGAATTTGAAACCGAGCGAACGGGTCTTAGGCAGCCAGAGCCTGCTTTGCCTGCTCCACCACCTGGTCAAACGCGGGCGGATCGTGAATGGCCATTTCGGACAGCGCCTTGCGGTCCAATTCGATGCCCGCCTTCTTCAGCCCGGCGACGAACTCGCTGTACCGCAAGCCCCGCTGGCGAACCGCCGCATTGATGCGGACAATCCACAGGCTGCGGAAATTCCGCTTGTTGACGTGCCGATCGCGGTAGGCATAAACGCCCGCCCGCAACAGGGTCTCTTTGACCGTCCGCAACAGCTTGCGGCGGCCGCCGACATAGCCCTTGGCCCGCTTGAAATACCTTTTCTTGGCCCGATTGCTGGACCAACCATTCTTCGTTCGCATAGCGACTCATCCCATCAGAAAACGACGTAAGGCCCCGCTCGTCACAGCGAGCGGTGTTCACTGCCCACGGCGCGTGATTGTTCGGCTTGAATCTGACTCCCGTAAAAAGCCAGCGTTCCAGTCAGAAATCGGCTCGAAATGCGTGGCAAGCACCAGCTCAGTTGCTGTTGCCGGCGAGCGCACGACGGATATTGGCTTCCATCGATTTGTGAGCCGTCGTGGTGCCACGCAGCTTTCGCCGCCGCTTCTTCGTGATGCGGGTCTGCAAGTGGCTTGTGCCGGCGTGACGATGCTTGGCATGCCCCTTGGCAGTCAGGCGGAAACGTTTCTTGGTACCTTTGTGTGTTTTTTGCTTGGGCATGGCCTTCCGAGCCTTCGCGAAAATTGGACTACTTCTTAGAAGCCCCAAAGTCTAATTGTTGTCGTCCGCGCGTGAAAGGGGGATTAGAGAAAATGCCGGAACCTCCAACCGGCTACGGCGCCTCGACCGCCTCCATGCGACGATAGGCCCCCAAAACCTCCAACCGCTTGGTCTTGCGCCGCAAGGCCTCCATCGCGCGTTTCAATTTCGCGTCTTCGTGATGGCCTTCCAGCTCGACAAAGAACAAGTATTCCTTCTCGGTGTTGGGCATCGGAAAGGACTCGATCCAGGTCAAATTGAGCCGATTGCGTTTGAAGATCGCCATCGTGTCGGCTAGGGAGCCGGGGACGTGGGCGATTTCAAACATCAGGGCCGTCTTGTCTTGCCCGGTCCGCCGGCCATCGTGGTCGCTGATGACCGCGAACCGGGTGATGTTGTTCTTGTTGTCTTCGATCTTCTCGGCAATGGCGTTCAGCCCGTAGTTGGCGGCGGCCTGCAGGCTGGCGATGGCCGCGGCTCCCGGCTTTTCCGCCGCCAGTTGAGCGGCGGCCGCCGTGCTGGTCATCTCGACCAACCGCGACAGCGGCATGTGCTTGGCCAGCCAATCGCGGCACTGGGAGAGGGCTTGCGGCTTGCTGTAAATCTCTTTGACTTCCCCACGTTCACAGCGGCCGAGCAGGTAGTGGTGGATCCGCAACTGGACTTCGCCGCAGATTCTCGCCGGCAAGCGGGCGAACATGCCGAGCGTATCCACGATGCGGCCGTCGGTCGAATTCTCGATCGGGACCACGCCATAATCGACGTGCTTGCGGCTCAGTTCCTCGAATACGGCTGCAATCGTGGCCACGGGCACCAATTCCGCGCTGGTCCCAAAACGCTCGATGGCTGCCAAGTGGCTGTAGCTGTACATGGGGCCCAGATAAGCGACCCGCAAGGGCTTGACCAACGCCCGCACGCCGCTGTGCAGTTCCCGCAGAATGCCTCGCACCGTCCGCTCCGGAAGCGGCCCCTTCCTCGACTCCACCGCCCGCTGTGTCGCCTGCAACTCGGCCTCCACGTCGTACAGCGGGCCGCCCTCCTGATGCCGCAGCCGGCTCAACCGCTCGCTGCACTGGGCATACTCGTGAACCAGCTTGACCAAGTCCCGCTCCAGCCCTTCGGCTTTGCGTCTCAAGCTGTTGGCCGTTGCGGTGGCATCCGCCTTCTTTTCGGGTTTGCGTTTCTGCATGTTCAATCCGCCCTTATTCGGACCAGAGAGGGAACACACGTGGGTGGCATCGGCTTGCCCCACGTGTGCGAAATCATAGCGACCGCCGACAAGCTCGAAAAGTTGCCGATCCGCGAAACCGGCGGCACTGCGAACGCGTGCACAACGAGCGATCGCTATTCCCGGAACTCACTCGAAATCTAGTCGCCCAACGCAGGCTTGGATAGTTTTTGCCCCACAACATGAACCGGAAATCTGAATTTTTTGGGTGCCAAAATGGCAGGAACGCGGGAAGACTGCCCTCAGCAACTCGGGGCTCGCGATCAAAACAAATGCGCAAACCCATACTAAACAATCACTTGCGATCATTTACGCCAAGTCTGGCACATACTTTGCTTCCTTTCCCGGATCGTGACCTGATCGCGGTTGAACAAAGGCGTCCCGCGGCAAAGGGCGGCGAGGTCGTGGCTGTCTCCCCAAGGGAACCTGCTTCGCCTGGGATGCGGGGCAAGGCCAATCGCATCGAGCGTCTTGAAAGGGTCAATGGAAACTAAGCCGAGTTGCGTCCATCGCAGCCGGAAAACAAACCGTGTGACTGTATAGAGGGGAAAGGAGCGGCTCAGATGGCTCAAGGCGAAAAAATCATTGGAATCGACCTCGGTACCACGAATTCGGTGGTTGCCGTGATGGAGGGTTCCGAAGTCAAAGTAATCCCGAACGCGGAAGGCAATCGCTTGACGCCCAGTGTGGTGGCGTTTACCGATCGCGGCGAGACGCTGGTCGGCGAACCGGCCCGCCGCCAAGCGGTCACCAACCCGCATCGGACGGTTTCGTCGATCAAGCGGTTCATGGGACGCCGCCACCACGAGGTGGAGTCCGAAGAGAAGATAGTCCCGTACAAGGTCGTCGGAGCGGCCGGCGACTACGTCAAGGTCGAAATCGACGGCAAGTCCCACACGCCGCAGGAAGTGTCCGCCAAAACGCTGCGCAAGCTGAAAGAGGCCGCCGAGTCGTACCTCGGGCACAAGGTCAACAAGGCGGTCATCACGGTCCCAGCCTATTTCAACGACGCCCAGCGCCAGGCCACCAAGGATGCCGGACAGATCGCCGGCCTGGAAGTCGCCCGGATCATCAACGAGCCGACGGCGGCCGCGATGGCTTACGGGCTGGACAAGAAGGTCAGCGAGAAGATCGTGGTCTTCGACCTGGGCGGCGGCACGTTCGACGTCTCCGTGCTGAAGGTGGACGAGGAGGAAGGGCACAAAGTCTTCGAGGTGGTCAGCACCAGCGGCGATACGCACCTGGGCGGCGACGACTTCGATCAGCGGCTGATCAACTATGTGGCCGACGCCTTCAAGCGGGAGAACGGGATCGACCTGCGCAAGGACCCCATGTCCCTGCAGCGATTGCAGGAAGCGTGCGAAAAGGCCAAGAAGGAACTTAGCAGCCTGCCGCAGACCGACGTCAACCTGCCGTTCATCACGGCGGATGCGTCCGGCCCGAAGCACCTGCAGATCACGATCACCCGGTCGAAGTTCGAGGAACTGATCGACGACCTGATCGAGCGTTGCCGGGGGCCGGTCAACCAGGCCATGCGGGACGCCAAGTTCAGCCCGCGCGACATCGACGAAGTGGTCTTGGTGGGCGGTTCGACGCGCGTGCCCAAGGTCCAGGCGATGGTCCGCGACATCTTTGGCAAGGAGCCGCACAAGGGCGTCAATCCGGACGAAGTCGTGGCCGTCGGGGCCGCGATTCAAGGCAGCGTGCTGGCGGGCGACCGCCGCGACGTGTTGCTGCTGGACGTGACGCCGCTGACGTTGGGCATCGAAACCGAGGGCGGCGTCCTGACGCCGCTGGTGGAACGAAACACGACGATTCCGACCGAGAAGAAGCAGACGTTCAGCACGGCCGCGGACAACCAGCACGCCGTGACGGTCAAGGTCTACCAGGGCGAACGCAAGATGGCGGGGGACAACCGGCTGTTGGGCGAGTTCAACCTGGAGGGCATTCCGCCCGCCCCGCGCGGCGTGCCGCAGATCGAGGTCAAGTTCGACATCGACCAGAACGGCATCCTGAACGTGTCCGCCAAGGATCTGGGCACCGGCAAAGAGGCCTCGGTCCGCATCGAACAGTCGTCGGGCTTGTCCGACGCGGAGATCGAACGGATGCGGAAATCGGCCGAGGAGCATGCCGACGAGGACCGTCGCAAGTTCGAGCTGGTCGAGGCCCGCAACCAAGCGGACCAGATGTGCTACCAGTTGGAGAAACTGATGAAGGACCACGCCGACAAGATCGGCGAGTCGGACCGGGAACCCTTGAAGAAGGCCATCGAGAAAGTCCGCTCGGTCGCCAAGAGCGACGACGCGGCGGCCATCAAGTCGGCCGTCAGCGATCTCGAACAGGCTTCCCATGCGTTCAGCAAGATGCTGTACGAAAAGCAGACCGCCGGGCACGCAGCGGCCTCCGGCGGCGAACCAGCGGGCGGGGGCGGCAAGGACGACGCGATCGACGCGGAATTTGAGGTCAAGAAGTAACCCGTGATGAACTTCCGATTCGACAAGCTGACGGTCAAGGCTCAAGAGGGCGTCGCGGCCGCGCAGACGCTGGCCCAGGAACGGGGACACCCCGAACTGGATTCCCTGCACCTGCTGGCCGCCCTGGTGGCGCAGCGCGAGGGCATCGTCAAACCGATGCTCGACAAGATCGGCGTCAACGCCAGCCAGCTGACCGGCCTGCTGAATTCGGAATTGGCGCGGCTGCCCAAAGTCAGCGGGGGCGCTACGCCTCAGCCTAACCAAGCCCTGCAGCAGGTCCTGCAGGCCTCGCTCCGCGAGGCCGAGGCGATGAAGGACGACTTCGTCTCCACAGAGCACCTGCTGCTGGCCCTGGCCAAGACGCCCTGCCAGGCCCAAGCCCTGCTGCAAGTGAACGGAGTCCGGGAAGCCGACATCCTGGCCGCTCTGCGCGCGATCCGCGGCAGCAGCCGCGTGACCGACCAGACGCCGGAGGACAAGTTTCAAGCCCTGCAGCGGTACGGGATCGACTTGGTCGACCGGGCCGCCCAGGGCAAGCTGGACCCGGTGATCGGCCGCGACGGCGAGATCCGCCGCGTGATCCAGGTCCTGTCCCGACGGACCAAGAATAACCCCGTGCTGATCGGCGAGCCCGGCGTGGGCAAGACGGCTATCGCCGAAGGGCTGGCCCTGCGCGTGGTCCAAGGCGACGTGCCGGAAAGCCTGAAGAACAAGCGCGTCGTCGCCCTCGACATGGGCGCCATGATCGCCGGCACCAAGTTCCGCGGCGAGTTCGAAGAACGGTTGAAAGCCGTGCTCCGCGAGGTCCAGGATGCGGGCGGGAACGTGATCCTGTTCATCGACGAACTGCACACCGTGGTCGGCGCCGGGCGAGCCGAAGGCGGTACCGACGCCGCCAACCTGCTGAAACCGGCTCTGGCCCGCGGTGAACTGCGCTGCATCGGCGCGACGACGCTGGACGAATACCGCCAGCACATCGAAAAGGACGCCGCGCTCGAGCGGCGTTTCCAGCCGGTCTACGTCGGCGAACCGACCGTCGAAGACACGATCGCGATCCTCCGCGGGCTGAAGCCGCGGTACGAGACGCATCACGGCATCAAGATCAAGGACTCGGCGCTGGTCGCGGCCGCCGAACTGTCCCATCGCTATATCACCGACCGCTTCTTGCCCGACAAGGCGATTGACCTGATGGACGAGGCGGCCAGCCGGCTGGCGATGGAACTGCAAAGCGTGCCCACGGCGATCGACGAAGTCCAGCGGCGGCTCCGCCAACTGCAATTGGCCGCCCGCCAACTGGCCGAGGAGACCGAAGAGACCGCGCAGGACCGGCTGGCGGAGATCGAGGAGGAAATCGCCGCCCTGAAGCACAAAGAAGCCAGCCTCCGCGAACAGTGGGAGGGCGAGAAACTGGGCCTGGGAGACGTCCAGAAGATTCGCCAGGACGCGGCCAAGGCGGACCTGGAGTTCGGACAGCTCGATACGGCTATCAAGGAGAAGCAGGCGTCCGGCATGCTGGTCAGCGAGCAGGACTATCAGAAACTGTACGAGTTGGACGTCAAACGCCGGCAACTGCGCCAGCGAATCGAGGCGGCCGAGGACGAAGGCGCCGTCCAACAACCGGCGCAGCGGCGGCTGCTGCGGCAAGAGGTCACCGAAGAGGAAATTGCCGAGGTCGTCAGCGCGTGGACCGGCGTACCGGTCAGCCGGATGATGGAGACGGAGCGGGCCAAGCTGCTGGTGATGGAGGATCGCCTGCACCAGCGGCTGGTCGGCCAGGACGAAGCGGTCGAGGCCGTGTCGAACGCCGTGCGCCGCAGCCGCAGCGGGCTGCAGGACGCCCAGCGGCCGATCGGTTCGTTCCTGTTCCTGGGCCCGACCGGCGTGGGTAAGACCGAGCTGTGCAAAGCCTTGGCGGAAGTGCTGTTCGACGACGAGAACGCGATGGTCCGGCTGGACATGAGCGAGTTCATGGAGCGGCACACCGTCAGCCGACTGATCGGCGCTCCTCCGGGCTACGTCGGGTACGAGGAGGGCGGCAAGCTGACGGAAGCCGTGCGGCGGCGGCCCTACTGCGTGATCCTGCTGGACGAGATGGAGAAAGCCCATCGCGACGTGTTCAACATCCTGTTGCAGGTACTGGACGACGGCCGCTTGAGCGACAACCAGGGGCACACCGTCGATTTCACGAATACGATCGTGGTGATGACCAGCAATATCGGCAGCCAGCTGATCCAGGAGATCTCCCGCCAGGGCGGCGAC
>Ga0172371_10005638_pt1 | contig 18503 bp, 15 predicted proteins | sample Lak12m_FD_114543 | JGI IMG/M metagenome (GOLD analysis project Ga0172371, IMG submission 114543) | Freshwater microbial communities from Kabuno Bay, South-Kivu, Congo - kab_022012_12m | ecosystem: Environmental > Aquatic > Freshwater > Lake | place: Democratic Republic of the Congo: South-Kivu...
GAGCCGCCCATCGCCAACCTTGGGGTGAAGGGGATTCGCAAGGCGCGGGCGGAGACCCTGCGGTGGCCGAAGGTACTCGACCCCCAGGCGCTGCGCCGAACCTGCTTCAGCGCGGCGATGTTCATCGACCATCGCGGCGGCACCGGCGGGGGGATCTTCCGGTACATGTACGGCAGGTTCCTCGGTGAGGCGGCGGCACTGATGGGGGAGCCGCGCCTGGCTGCCGTGGCCCCCGATCTGTCCGCCATCGGGGACCGGTGGGAGGTGGTGGCGGCGGGTTTCGCCCGCGCCGCCGCAGCCGGGAACCCTGCCGACCTGCTCGACGAGGCCACGGCGCCGATGGCCGAGATCGCCGACCGCGAGGAGGTGTTCTGGGCGAGGCTGGCCGGGTTGGTGGCGGGTTAGCCGAGCGGGCTTCGCCGGTCCCGGGCTCCATTCCCGCTGGGGGTGCGGGTTGTGCTGGTGGTCTCGGACACCTCCGAGGCCGGGCTGGCGTGGAGGCGACCGGGGGCGCGGGTGCTCCGGTCTAGGTGCCTCAGCGCGTCACGATGCTGCGGCTCTGCTCGCGCAGGTATTGCGTCAGATAGTGGGGTCCGCCCGACCCCTTGCCGGCGGTGCCGGACATCTTCCAGCCGCCGAAGGGCTGCACCGCCGGCCAGGCCCCGGTGGTGGCGCCGGCGCGTCGATTGGTGTAGACGACGCCGGCGTGGATCCCATCGAGGAAGCGGCCGATCTCGGCGGGATCATCCCCGAAGAAGCCGGCAGTCAGCCCGTACTCGGTGTCGTTGGCCCTCGCCAGGGCCTCTTCCATGGAGTCCACCGGCATGACCGCCAGCACCGGGGCGAACAACTCCCGGCGCCAGATCCAGGAATCGGCGGGCGCCTCCACGACGGTGGGGAGCACGTAGTTGCCCCGAGCGAGCTCCGCCGAGGCGGGCCTCCGGCCCCCGGTGATCACCTTGCCGTGCGCCGTGGCTTCGGCCGCTGCCTCCTCGTAGCGGGCCACTGCCGCCTCGTCGATCAGGGGGCCCAGGAAGACGCCGCGGTCGAGGGGATTGCCGACGGTGATCTCCGCCGTCCGGCTCGCCAGCCTCTGCAGGAAGTCGTCGTAGAGGCTGCGGGTCACGAAGGCCCGGGAAGCCGCCGAGCACTTCTGGCCACCGAAGCCGAAGGCGGAGCGCACCGTGCCCTCGGCGGCGGCGTCCAGGTCGGCCCCGGTGCTCACGATCACCGGGTTCTTCCCGCCCATCTCGCAGATCGCCGGCTTCGGGTACTGGGTGGAGAAAGAGCGATAGATGCTCATCCCGACGTCCGAGGAACCGGTGAAGGTGATCCCGGCCACCTGAGGATGGGCGACGAGGGTGTTGCCCACGAGGCGTCCCGACCCGGTGACTACCTGCAGGGCGGCCGCGGGAAGGCCGGCACCCGCCAGGGCGTCGGCGAGGAGCAGGCCGCTCAGGGCTCCCGCAGTCGCGGGCTTGACCACGACCGTGTTGCCCGCGACCAGCGCCGCCGCGGCCGGCCCGGCGGCGAGGGCCAGCGGGAAGTTGAAGGGGCTGATCACGGCCCACACCCCGTAGGGGAGCAGGATGTCGCTGGTCTCCTCATGGGGGCTGAGGCGATTCATGGGGGCGCGGAAACCGTCGTGGCGCTCCATCTCGTGGCAGTAGTAGCGGATGAAGTCGACCGATTCCTCTACGTCGCCCAGAGCCTCGAGGCGGTTCTTGCCTACCTCGAAACTGACGGTGCCGGCAAGCAGGTAGCGCCGGTCGGCGATGACGTCGGCGGCCCGGCGCAGCAGAGCCACTCGCTCCTGCCAGGGGGTCGCCGCCCACACCGGGGCGTAGGCCGCCGAGGCGGCCACGGCGTCGTCGACGTCGGACGGGGTGGCCTGCGCGAACTCCCCGATGACCACATCCCGATCGATGGGGGACCGCTCGACATGGACTCCGAGGCCGGATCGCTCCTCGCCTCCGACACGGAACCGGTGAGATCGGCCCAATCCCCTCCGGGCTTGCTCCACGCCGGCTTCGTAGGCGGCATGCAGCACCGCGTCGTCGGCGGACGTGGTGGCGTAGGTGACTCGAAACGTCGGATCGCCCATGGCGCGGGACCTTCCTGCCGCTGAACTCGGCGGCACGCTAAGGGGGAGCCTGCGCCTACCGGACCGGTGATGGTGGGGCGAAGCACGATGCCGGCGGACGGCCGGTGTCGGGGCGTGGCCCGGCCCCGGCCCTGGCGCGCCGGCTCAGCGCACCATGGCGTACATCGCCATGTCGGTGGGCCCGGCGGGGAGCACCAGGCGCTTGCGCAGTGTCCCCTCATAGACGGCGCCCAGCTTCTCCGCCACCCGGCGGCTGGCGGTGTTGCCCACCGCGATGAGCAGTTCGATGCGGTTCAGGCCCAGGTGCTCGAAGGCGGCCTCGGCCACGAGGCGAGCGGCAGTGGTAGCCACGCCGCGCCCCGTGTCGGGGGTGCGAACCCAGAAGCCGAGGCCGGCGGTGGCGTGTTCCCGCTCAACGGGGCACAGCCCGCAGGACCCCAGGTGGCGGCCGGTGGCCTCGTCGGTGACGGCGAAGTAGTAGGCGCTGCCCTTGTCCCAATCCTGGGCCCACCAGCCGGCGTACTCGGCGGCTTCCTCCAGCGTGTAGCCCTGGTGGCACCAGGTCTCGTAGGGACTCACCTCAGCCACCGACTCCAGCGCCGCCTCGAGCACCAGGGCGGCGTCGCCGGCCCGGTAGCGGCGCAGCAGCAGACCGGGGGCTCGCAGTTCTTCCGGAAGGCCGTCCACGCCGTGCCTCAGCTCAGGAACTGCTTGTAGCGGTCGGGCACCGGATTGCCCCCTTCCCAGACCACGCGGCGAAACTCGTCGGGGTCGGTGTTTCCCTCGGAGTTGATCAGCAGCACCTGCGACTCGCGATCGAGGCCGAGCATCTCGCGCAAGGGGGCATGCTCCGGCCGCTCCATGGTGAACATGAGGGCCCCCAGAGTCACCGCCCCCGACTCGCCGGAGACGATGAACGGGTCGCCGGCGAGGGGCACCCCGTAGACCCTCATGCCCTTGGCCGCCACGTAGTCGGGGCACTGCATGAAGACGTCGGCGCACTCCCACAGGATGCGCCAGGCGATGGGGTTGGGCTCGCCACAGGCCAGGCCGGCCATGATCGTGTCGAGGTTGCCGTCGAAGTTGTGGGGCTGCCCATCGCCGATCTGGGCTGAGCGGAACAGGCAGGCGGCTTCACTCGGCTCCACTACCACCGTTCGAGGCCGGTCGGGGCCGAAGATCTCGGCGTAGTAGCCGATGGTGGCCGCGGCCAGCGACCCCACCCCGGCCTGCACGAAGACGTGGGTGGGGCGGATGATGCCCTGGGCGGCGAACTGCTCCTGGGCCTCCGACAGCATCGTGGTGTACCCCTGCATGACCCACAGAGGGATGTCGGTGTACCCCGGCCAGGAAGTGTCGGAGATCACCTGCCAGCCGTGCTTCTGGGCGTCGGCCTCCACCTGGCGCACCGCGTCGTCGTAAGTGCCGTCGACGACCACCACCCGGGCCCCGTTGCGCTCGATGGCGGCGATGCGGTTCTGCGAGGTGAGCTTGTGGACGTAGATGACCGACTCGTAGCCCAGTTGGGTGGCCGACCAGGCCACGCCCCGGCCGTGGTTGCCGTCGGTGGCAGCGGCGAAGGTGATGTCCCCGAGCCGGGGACGCACCGCGTCGGCGGTCATCTCGGCGAAGGACAGCTGCCGGCCCTCGGCTCCCAGTTCGGCCTTGATGTGACGGTAGATGGCGAACGACCCGCCCAGCACCTTGAAGGAGTTGAGGCTCAGACGCGCCGACTCGTCCTTCACCCAGATGCCGCCCACGCCGGTCATGGCCGCCAGCCGGGCCAGGTTCTTCAGGGGGCTGATGCGGTAGCCGGGGAGGCTGCAGTGGAAGCTGCGGGCCTGGTTGAAAGTGCCGGGAGGGAACAGCTCGTCAACTGCCGGGCTGCGGCCGAAGGCGGCCGCGTTCTCGTTGACCACCCAGTCGATCGGCTTGGTGTCGTGCATAGTCGGGCCTCTCTTCTCACTCTGGGCACGGGCCCTGTTCCCCCTCCCGGCGTGCCGGGAGGTTGCTAGGGGGAGGGCAAAGCCGCGCCGTAGGTCTGTCGCGGTGTTGCCCTTTCCGCGCCTGCCTCCGGCAGGCGCGCCTTCCCCGGGTAGGCCCGGTTGGCGTTTGCCCTCTCCGCTTCGCCGCAAGCGGCTTCGCGCCTCCCCCGCCGCCGCGGGGGAGGCAGATCCTTGGCTTCGCTCGCCCGCCCGGCGGCGGGCTCGCGCCCCGGCAGGCCCGGTTGGCGTTTGCCCTCTCCGCTTCGCCGCAAGCGGCTTCGCGCCTCCCCCGCCGCCGCGGGGGAGGCAGATCCTTGGCTCCGCTCGCCCGCCCGGCGGCGGGCTCGCGCCCCGGCAGGCCCGGTTGGCGTTTGCCCCCTCCGCTCGCCCGCCTGGCGGCGGCCTCGCGCCTCCCCCGCATCCGCGGGGGAGGCTGGAGTGGCCCTACTCCTCGTAGTACTCCGCGCCGAGGTGGGTGATGAGGTCCTCACCCATCCAGTGGCGCAGGGTGTTCTTCAGCTTGGTGCTCTGGATGAACAGGTCGTTCTCCGGGTACAGCTGCGGGGCGGCCTGGGGGCTCTTGAAGTAGAACGAGAGCCACTCCTGGATGCCCTTCTGCCCGGCCCGGGCGGCCAGGTCCATGAACAGCGCCAGGTCGAGGACGATGGGCGCCGCCAGGATGGAGTCCTTGCAGAGGAAGTCCACCTTGATCTGCATCGGGTAGCCGAGCCACCCGAAGATGTCGATGTTGTCCCAGCCCTCCTTGTTGTCCCCCCGGGGCGGGTAGTAGTTGATGCGGACCTTGTGGTACATGTTCCCGTAGAGGTCCGGGTAGAGCTCGGGCTGCAGGATCTGCTCGAGCACGCCCAGCTTGGAGACCTCCTTGGACTTGAAGGACTCCGGGTCGTCGAGCACCTCGCCGTCGCGGTTGCCGAGGATGTTGGTCGAGTACCACCCGCTCACGCCGAGGAGGCGGGCCTTGAACCCGGGGGCAAGGATCGTCTTGATCAGCGTCTGGCCGGTCTTGAAGTCCTTGCCGCAGATGGGCAGGCCGGCCTCGGCGGCCAGTTCGATCATGCAGGGCAGGTCCACCGTCAGGTTGGGGGCGCCGTTGGCGAAGGGGACGCCAGAGCGCAGGGCGGCGTAGGCGTACACCTGGCTGGGGGCGATCTCGGGGTCGCTCTCCCGCAGGCCCTTCTCGAAGGCGGCCAGGCTCTGGTGCACCGCGGCCGGCTCGTGATAGGCCTCGGTGCTGCCGCACCACACCACGACCAGGCGGTCGCAGCCGTTCTCCTTCTTGAATCGGGCGATGTCGGCCATCAACTGCTCGGCCAGGGCCATGGTGGAGGAGCCGGTCTTGACGTTGGTCGTCCCGGTGAGCAGCTTCACCCAGTCGTGGCTGAAGACCGCGGGCATCGGCTTGATGGCCGCCAATTCGTCCTTGACGCCTTCGAGGTCCTGCGGGGTGAGGACGCCGGCCCGCTTGGCGGCCGAGTAGGCATCGTCGGGGATGGGGTCCCAGCCGCCGAAGACCAGGTCGTCGAGGGAGGCCAGGGGAACGAAGTCCCTAACCATCGGGTTGCGGTTCTCGGTTCGCTTCCCCAGGCGGATGTGGCCGAGTTGGGTGAGGGACCCGAAGGGCTTGGCCAGGCCCTTGCGCACGGCGAACACGCCGGCATAGAAGGTGGTGGCCACCGCCCCCATGCCCGGGGTGAGCACCCCCAGCTTGCCCGAGGCGGGGCGGATGTCGACAGCGGTCACGATGAGGCTCCTTGGATCGAGCGGTGACGGCCCTCAGGGTACTCGGCGCGTTCGGGCGGGCGTCAGGGAAGGGCCCCTGATCGCCAGAGCCGCCGATCTGCCGGCGCTCAGGGGACGCGGAGCACGCGCTCGCCGCGGGCAGCGGCCGCAAGCGCCTCTTCCAGGGTGGCCGCCAGGATTTCGACCTCGATCGGCTGGTTCCCGGCCCCGGCGATCACCTCGGCAGGGATCTGGCCGATCACCGCGATGTCTTCCGTCAGGTCGGCGCCTTCGGGGAGGATGACGACATCCAGCGGTTCGCCCGGCACGGCGTAGGCCAGTGTCTCCAGACTCTCGCCCAATCGCAGGCTGACGCACTCGTTCCAGCCCAGCGTGGCTCGGGTGCACAACACCTCGGAGCGGCTCCACCACGCCTGGGGAGCGGCGAAGATGACGGCGACGAAGTGCAGGCCGGCGAGTACTTCGGCCGGGGTCTCCTCTGGATCGAGCAGCCGCTCCTCGGGACGCCGATCCTGCCAGGGCACCGGCTCGGGGCCCCGAGCCCAGTCGAGGTAGGCGGCGATCACCTCCGGGTCCTCGGCGACCATGCCCCGCAGCAGGTCGGCCGGGGTCGCGGCCAGGAAGCGGGTCTGTCCCGTGGCGAAGGCGTCGAGCCCTTGCTGCAGGTATTCGGAGCAAACTTGGATGAAGGTGGCGCCGCCATCGGGCAGCACGAGGATTGGGAACGCGGCGGTAGTCGGGATAGCGCCGGTCGGGTCTGCCGGTGTGAACCCCATCACGACGCTAGAAGGGCGCAGCGCGGCAGCGGCCTCTACCAGGAGTGTCGCGTCGTCGTAGAACATCCCCAGTCCCGTCGGGGGCGTACCTTCCAGGACGGTGAGGGGTCCGAGGGACCCGAGACGAATCCATCCGCCTATCGGGTGCTCCGGGTTGGGTGGCAGTGCGATGAGTTCGGTCCGGCCTGTGGCAACTCCGGCGATCGTCTCCTCTGCCAGGCGGCTCAAGGCTTGGGCGTCGTACTCCGCCCACGCAGGAAGCCACGTCAGGGCACCTTGGAAGGGCATGAAGTCCGCACCGGGGCCGGCAGGGCAGGCTGGCGGGGTCCAGGTGGCGACGGCAACGGTGGTAGAGGAACCCGACGTGGGCGAAGCGGGAGCAGTGGTCTCCGAGCCCGCTGGAAGTGCCTGGGTAGGCTCAGGCTGGGTGACCTCGAGGACCTCACTCCCGCAGGCGGTAAGCGAGAGAGTGAACAGGGCCAGGGTGATGGGCAGTCGGCGCATGGTCATACCTCCCTGGCTCGGATGTGCTCCAGCCATACCCAGGTCAGTGAGCCGGTGCCGCCGCTAGTTCGGACTCGACTGTTCACCGCCACTCTGACCTCGACTCCCTCCCATCCTGTGGGGACCTGATAGGTGGAGGTTGTGGTGTCCCAGTCTCATTCGGAGCCGACCTCGACCCACGTTGTAGTGGCGACACTGGTCCAGGCGGTGAGTATGTCTCGAGTGTGCTCGTCGAGTTGTGAGATGAAGCCACACGAGGAGTCGGCCTCGAAGTCGAGTCGTCGTACGAGGATGCGGAGTCTCACCTGCCCGGCGTCGCTGGGGCTGTTGAGCTTGTGGTTGACCCTGGCGTCCATGCTGAGGGACCAGGAGTACAAGCTCTTGTGAACTAGATCCACTGTCTGGTAGACGTACTGGGTCTCGGCCGTAGGCTTGAACCGGATGTAGTGCGGTCCGTCGGGTCCGCCCGAGTTGTACAGGGCCCAACTCCCGCCGGTCTTTCCCCAGTAGGTGAGGCCACGCTCGAAGCTCTGGTTGGCGTGGAGCGATCGAGGCTCCAACGTATCGAGTCTGTTGATTGCCGCGGCTTCATCGTCCTGGGAGTACGCCTCGGCAAGGACGAACGCATCCGGGTCTGCAATCACTTGACCGTCAATGGTGACGGGGAAGTCAACGCACTTCACCGTGGACATGGCAGCCGGGTTGTCCGAGTCGTGGGAGGCTGAGTGCCCGGCGTGCCCAAGACCAACGACATGACCCATCTCATGGGCAGCCGCGTGCTCCAGCAGAGTGCCACCGATCAGGTAGTTGAGCCTGAGGGTCTTGGTGCCGCAGTTTCCGTCGCCGTACTCGTACGGGAGCATGTAGTCCTTGTAGACCTGAACCCATCCCTGGCCCGGCATCCACTCGTCGTGTTCCGTGAGCGTGATGACTGGCGCGGCGTTGTCCCAGGTTCGGGCGGTGCTCCAGATGGCGAAGCCGTTGCGGGCGGCAGCCTGCTGGATCTCAACCCACGGGAAGCCTCCTCCATCGGAGAACGCCCAGTCCTCGCAGTGGGAGTGCCATTCCACGGATCGGGTGGAGAACGCTGCGGCTGGTGAGGTGAAGCAGGCCAGCGCTACGACCAGACAGCAACCCAACAGTGCCAGCCGCCGCATGACCCGCCCCCTGGACCGGCAGTCTCTGCCAGAGTACCGCTCCACCCCCCCCTGCGTCAATGGGTCTGCGCCTGCCGCGCCGTCTCTGGGATCTGAGCACCAGCGGCCTCACACCCCGGCGATGTCCTGGGGCCGCACCGGCACCCGGTTCAGGTCCCGCCCGGTGGCGGCCCGGATGGCGGCTACCACGGCGGCGGTCGAGGAGATGGCGGGCAGCTCGGCGAAGCCCTTGGCCCCGAAGGGGCCGCCCGGCTCCGGGTCCTCGATGATCACCGCCTCCACGTCGGGGGCGTCGAGGATGGTGGGGATCAGGTAGTCGGTGAACGAGGCGTTGCGCACCAACCCCCGGTCCACCAGCAGCTCCTCCATGATGGCCAGGCCCACCCCTTGAAGGATGCCGCCTTCGATCTGGCCCAGCACCGACAGGGGGTTGAGGGCCCGGCCCACGTCCTGGGCGGTGTCCACCCGCACGACCCGCACCAGGCCGAGTTCGGGGTCCACATCCACCACCGCCCGGTGCGCCGCCACGCAGAAGCCGGCGTGCAGGTTGCCCTGGCCGGTGGCGCTGGGCTTCTCGGTGGGGGCGTGGCGGAAACGGGTGTGGTGCTCCAGAGGCCCGGCGGCGAGCAGGTCCTCCAGAGAAGCCAGGTGCTCCTCGCCGCGCCAGGCCCCGGCGTCGTCGAGGCGGTCGCCCCCGGCTCGCTCCAGGGCTTTCTCGCGCAGGCCCAGGCAGGCCTCGAGCGCCGCCCCGCCGGCCATCTGGGTCTGGCGGGAAGCCGAGGTCGACCCGGCCGAACCGATCTGCCCGGTGTGGTCGAACACCACTTCGACCTGCTCGATGCCGGTGGCGCTGCGGGCGATCTGGGCGAGCACGGTGACCATGCCCTGGCCCACTTCGGCGGCGGCGGTGTGCACCTCCAGGCCGTGCGGGGTGAGCACGGCCCGGGCCTCGGCATAGTCGTCGAAGGCCTCGGAGAAGAAGATGTTCTTGATGCCCACGGCGAAACCGACGCCCCGGCGCACCGCGGACGGCGGGGTGGTGAGGCCCACGCCACCCGGGAGCCGCCGTGGATCGTCCCCGGGGCCCTCGTCGGGCAGGGGCAGGGCGGCCAGGGAGCGGATCACCTCGGCGGTGGGCAGGCTCCCGGTGATCTCCTGGCCGGTCGTGGGCATGCGGTCGCCGTGGCCCAGGGCGTTGCGCAGGCGCAGATCGATGGGGTCCAGGCCCAGGGCGGCGGCGAGGCGATCCATCTGCGCCTCGTAGGCGAAGCAGACCTGGTTGGCGCCGAAGCCGCGCATCGCCCCGGCGGGCGGGTTGTTGGTGCGGGTGGCCACCGCCTCGACCCGGACCGACGGGCAGCGGTAGGGGCCGACGGCGAAGTAGGCCGCGTTGGCGACCACCGCCCCGCTGGTCTCCTCGTAGGCCCCACCGTCGAGGACCAGGCGGGCCTCGACCCGCACCAGGTCGCCCTGCCGGTCGGCCTCGTGGCGGTACCAGAGGCGGGCGGGGTGGCGGTGGACGTGGCCGGCGAAGGACTCGGCCCGGTCGTAGACCATCTTCACCGGGCGCCCGGTGTGCAGGGCCAGGAGGCAGAGGTGGATCTGCAGGGTCAGATCCTCCCGGGCCCCGAAGGCGCCGCCGATGCCGGCGAGGTGGAGGCGCACCTGCTCGGGACGCAGGCCCAGGCAGGCGACGATCTGGCGGTGGTCCACGTGCATCCACTGTGTGGATATGTGAAGGTCCACTCCGCCTTCGCCGTCGGGGACGGCCAGGCCCGACTCGGTGCCCAGCATCGCCTGGTCTTGCTGGCCCATCTCGTAGTAGCCCTCGACTGCGACCTCCCCGTGGAGCGTCTGGTCGCCGTTCACCACGTCGAGGGTGCGGAATGCCTCACCGCGGCGGGCCGCCTCCTCGGGGTCGGTCAGCGGCTCGAGCGGTTCGTACGTGACGACCACCGCAGCGGCGGCGCGGCGGGCGGCTTCCCGGTCGTCGGCGGCGACCACGCACACCGCCTCGCCCCAGAAGCGCACCTCGCCGTCGGCGAGGACGGGTTGATCCTGTTCCTTCTGGCCGAAGCGAGGGTTGCCCGGGATGTCGGAGGCCACCAGGGCGGCGCGGACCCCGGTGATCGCCAGCGCCGGGCCGGCATCCACCGAGACGATGCGGGCGTGGGCGTGGGGGCTGCGGACGGTGGCTCCCCACAGCATGCGGTCGTGGTGCAGGTCGGAGGAGTAGGGGAAGGCGCCCTTCAGCTTGGGGATGCCGTCGGGCCGGGGGAACGAGGCGCCCACCCCGCCGGCGACCTTGATGGGAGTCTCGAGGCGGGTGGTCACAGCGCCTCCTCGACCGGGGCGGCCAGGGCCCGCACGATGGCCCCGTAGCCGGTGCAGCGGCACAGGTTCCCGGCCAGGGCTTCGCGCACCTCGATGGCCGTGGGGTGCGGGTTGGCGGCCAGCAGGTGGACGGCGCTCATCACCACGCCCGGGGTGCAGAAGCCGCACTGCACCGCGCCGTGGTCGTGCAGGGCCTGTTGCACCGGGTGGAGGCCGCCGTCCGGCCCGGCCAGGCCCTCGACCGTGACGACATCGGCCCCCTCGGCGTCGGCGGCCATCACCAGGCAGGAGCACACCGGCTCGCCGTCGAGCAGCACGGTGCACGAGCCGCACTCGCCTTGCTCACAGGCGTTCTTGGAGCCGGGCAGGCCGAGGCGCTCCCGCAGGGTGTGGAGCAGGCTCTCCGGCCCGTCGACATCGACGGAGTGCTCCTCGCCGTTGACCCGGAGGCGCACGGGGTTCATGCCAGCGCCCTTTCCAGCAGGCGGCGGGCGATGACCCCGGCGGCGTGGCGGCGGTAGGCGGCGGTCGAGCGGTGGTCGTCGATGGGCCGGACCTCCTCGGCCACCAGGCGGCCGAACTCGGCCACGGCGGCAGCGGAGGGGTGGCGCTCGGCCGAGATCATGGCTTCGGCCCGCCGGGCCCGCAGCGGGGTGGGTCCCACCGAGCCCAGGGCGATGCGGACGGCGCCGTCGGCGGCGCGCACCAGGCAGGCAGAGGCTATGGAGATCACCATGGCGTTGCGCGCTCCCACCTTGGCGAACCCCTGGCGCTCGGGAAGTACGGCGGGGAGGCGCACTCCCAGGATCAACTCGCCGGGCCGCAGGGAGTTGCGCTTGGGGCCAACCAGGAACTCGTCCCAGGCCAGGGCGCGCCTGCCACCGGACCGCGAGGCCACTTCGATCTGTGCCTCCACGGCCGCCAGGAAGGGAAGGCCGTCCCCGGCGGGGCTGGCGGTCCCCAGGTTGCCGCCGAGGGTGCCCATCGCTCGGATCTGCGGGGAGCCCACCGTGCGGGCGGCCTGGGCCAGGCCGGGCCAGGGGGCGGAGGTGAGGCGGGACCAGGTGACCCCGGCGCCGATGAAGCCGCCGCCCATCTCCTGCAACTCGGGGACGCGGCGCAGGGCCACCACCGCGTCGGGGCGCAGGCCCTGGTAGTTGGCCCGGACCATGAGGTCGGTGCCCCCGGCGAGAAGCGTCGCCGCGGGGTGGGCCGCCAGGGCGTCGAGTGCCTCGTCGAGGCTGCGGGGGCGCACGATCTGCATTGACCGCACAAGTTACCGTATCGGGCCGCAGACGGCCCCAAACGTCTTCCCTCCCCGGGCTTCAGCGGACCTGATGGAGTTCGCGCAGCGCCCGGAACGCCCAGTCGCGATCGAGTGTTCCGTCGGGCGGCCGGGCCGGTGGTTCCCCGGATGAGGGCCGGGGAGCCGGGGCGCCCGGAGGCAGGGTCTCCGCTGGTTGATGGCCGGCGCTCTCCTGGGGCGGTGGCGGCGGGGGATCCGGGGGGAGGGCACCGGGCGAGGTGGAGATGTCGACCCGTTCCGGAGAGGCGGTGGCCGGCGGGGGCTCACCGACCGGCGCCGCCGGCGTCGGGGCCGGAGCCTCCGGGGCGGGTGCTGCGACCGCCGCGGGCAGGGCACTGGGCTTGGCGCGGGGCAAGAAGGGCCGGGCCCAGTCGTGGAAGAGGCTCCAGGAAGCGGTGGCCCGCCCCTCGCCGTCCACGCACAGGAGCGAGCCCAGGTTCAGCGGGGCCAGGAGCAGGCCCGGAGGCACGCCCAGGGCCAGGGCCAGGGCCACCAGTGCGTCGACGCTGATCGGGGAAAAGCCCGCCTCGAGGCCCTCCAGGTCGGCCTCGTCGAGGGGCAAGCCGATAGCAGCGACCCTCTGGGCCAGGTCGCTCCGGGAGATCCCCACGGCCTCACGGGCGCGGCGCAGGTTCTCCCCGACGAGCTCATCGATGGTCACGGCTTGCAGTCCGCTCCGGGAGGTTGTGGCTATGTATCGCCAGAAGGGCGCCGCTTTCTGAAACGCGAGTTCCGGCCGGGAGCCGGCCGGGCCGAAGGCTCAGTCGCCGCGGACCAGGCGGCGGGCGGCCTTGTTGTGCTTCTCGATCAGCTCGCGCTCCCGCACCGGGCAGGTGCAGTGGCCCTCCCAGATCACCGCCCGGCCCTGGACGAAGGTGTGCCAGGCCGGGGCGGGAGCGCAGAGCAGTGCGGCGGCCACCGGGTCGTGGAGTGCCCCGGCGAACTCGAGGCGACTCAGGTCGAGGCAGAAGAAGTCGGCGCACTTCCCCGGCTCCAGCGAGCCGATATCGGCGCGCCCCAGCACCTTCGCTCCGCCGAGAGTGGCCAGTTCCAGGGCGGTCCGGGCCGCCATCTGGGGGCCTCCGGCGAGGGACGGCGCCGCCGCCAGCCGGGCAAGCAGCATGGCCTGGCGAGCCTCGCCCAGCATGTGGGAGCCGTCGTTCGAAGCCGACCCATCCACCCCCAGGCCCACCGGCACCCCGGCAGCCAGGTAGCCGGCAATGGGGGCGATCCCGGAGGCCAGGCGCATGTTCGACGACGGGCAGTGGGCGACGCCGGTGCCGGCGGCGGCCATACGGCCGATCTCGGCTTGATCGACGAACACCCCGTGGGCGAACCAGACATCGGGCCCGGCCCAGCCCAGATCCTCGGCGTAGCGGACTGGCCGCGCCCCGAAGGTCTCCAGGCAGAAGTGCTCCTCGTCCATGGTTTCGGCGAGGTGGGTGTGCAGCCGCACCTTCTGGTCCCGGGCCAGCGCCGCGGCCTCCCGCATCAGGTCGGGGGTGACCGAGAAGGGGGAGCAGGGGGCCACCACCACCCGGGTCATCGACCCGGGGGAGGGGTCGTGGTAGGCGGCGATGGCCCGCAGGCAGTCCTCCAAGATGGCGTCCTCGTCCTCCACCACCGAGTCGGGGGGCAACCCGCCTCTGCTCTCTCCGAGGCTCATGGAGCCGCGGGAGGCGTGGAAGCGCATCCCCAATTCGTGGGCCGCCGCCACCTGATCGCCGACGCTCGACCCGTTGGGCCACAGGTACTGGTGGTCGAAAACGGTGGTGCACCCGCTGTGGGCCAGTTCCAGCAGGCCCACCCGGGTGGCCACGCCGACGTCGTCGGGGGTCATGCGGGCCCAGATGGGGTAGAGGCGCTTCAGCCAGGGGAACAGGCCCACATCCTGGGCGCCGGGCACGGCCCGGGTCAGGGTCTGGTAGAGGTGGTGGTGGGTGTTGATCAGGCCGGGGAGGAGGAGCATCCCGGTGGCATCCACGATCTGGTCGGCCTCGGCGGGGAGTCCGGTGGTAGGACCGACCTGTTCGATGAAGCCGTCGCGGGCGAACAGGCCCCCGTCGGCGATCTCCCGCCGGGCCGGGTCCATGGTGACCAGGGTGTGGGCGTTGCGGACGAGGAGGGTGGCCATGGGGAGAAGGCTAGGCCGGGAGGGGGTCGGGCTGCCGGCGTGAGGTCAGCTCACCCCAGGGGAGGGTGATGTCATCCCATGGCGTCACAGGGCGTGAAGGCGCAGCCCTTTGATCTTGGCGAAGTCCCGGCGGTTGCGGGTCGCGAGAGTCAGGCCGGCGACCAGAGCAGTGGCGGCGATCAGGGCATCGGGCAGCCGGATCCCCGTCTGACGGCGGATGCCTCCGGCCCGTTCGGCGATGTCTCGGTTCACCTCGATCTCCCGGAACGGGCTCAGCAAGGTGTGAACCGGTTCGCCTGCGGTGGCGCCGGCGAGTAGCTCGGCCCGGGTGATCACCGAGTAGTGCACCCGGTGCTCCTTCGGGTCGAAGGGCCGCGCCCCGCGCAGGTGGTCGATGAAGACGTCGGTATCCACGAGCAGGTCAGCCACGATCCCACTCATCCCTGCTTGGGAAGGCCGCGTGCGGATCGGCCGCGAAGGTGGCGGCCAGGGCAGGCCGGGGATCGGGGTTCTCCTCGTCGAGGTAGGCGTCCAGGGCCCGTCTGACGACCTCGGCCATGGTGATGCCTTCCGCCTCGGCCAGGGTGTCGATGCGCTGCCGTTGCTCCTCGGTCAAGTAGACCTGGGTGCGTGTCGCTGCCATACAGCACAACATACAGCACGATTGAGGAGGCAACAAGGGGCGTGACTGACCCGTGCTTCCCCCTCCGCGCCCGGCTGCGCCGGGCGCGCCTCCTCCGCCGCCGTGTCAAGGCCGGGGTGATGGGTGACAGGTGTTCGGGGACATGGGTGACAGGTTGATGGTGCGGATGGGGTGGTGCCGGTAGTAGACGCTGTCGATGCCGCCGCCGGGAGGCGGAACCGTTTCCTCCGCGCCGGGCGCAGCCGGCTGCGCCTCAGTGGCTCCCGTTGGGCTCCCGCTCCCACAACCCGCGGAAGCCGGGGCTGGTTTCCAGCAACTCCTCCAGGGTGCCCACGGCGGCCACCCGGCCGTCTTCCAGGAAGACGATCTGGTCGGCACGGCGCAGCGCCGGACGGCGGTGGGAGACCACCAGGCTGGTGGCCCCGGCCCGCTCGGCGATGAGCCGCTCCCAGAGGAGCTTCTCAGTCTCCACGTCGAGGGCGCTCGACAGGTCGTCCACCACCAGCAGTTCCGGCCGGCGTAGGAACATCCGGGCGGCGGCGGCGCGCTGCACCTGCCCGCCTGACAAACGCACGCCGAGCGGCCCGACCATGGTCGCCAGGCCCTGCGGCATGGCGGCCAGGTCGGGCTCCAGGACCGCGGCCCGGATGGCTTCTGCGACCCGCTCGTCGGGATCGGCGCGCCCCAGCAGCAGGTTGTCGCGCAGGCTCAGGGAGAACAGACGGGGTACCTGCGGGGTGTAGGCGGCCCGCGGCGGCACGAAGAACTCAGCCGGGTCGGCCACGACCTCGCCGTTCCAGCGGAGGGTGCCGGCGTCGGCCGGCAGCAGGCCCAGCACGGCGCGCAGCAGGGTGGTCTTGCCCGAGCCGATCCTCCCCGTGACCACGGTGAACGACCCGCCGGGCAGGACCAGCTCGATGTCCTCGACGCCCGCCGTGGTGCCCGGGTAGTGGCAGGTGAGAGCCTCCACCCGCAGTTCTCGGAGCGGGTCGGCCACCCCAGTCTCGGTCGCCGGTTCGGGCAGCGGTCCGGTCAACTGCAGGTCCCGCGCCTCCACCAGGCGCTCGGGAGGGGCGCCGGCCAGCAGCGTCGACATGCGCTGCAGCGACACGCGGGCCTGCTGGTAGCGGGCGATGAACATGCCGAGCACCCAAACGCATTCGCTGACGAAGCCGAGGAAGTAGACGAAAAGGGCGAAGTCGCCCACGGTGAACTCCCCGCCGGTCATCGCCTGGGCGGCGGACACCAGGATGATCCCGGTGCCGATCGACACCGAGTTCCAGAACAGCGACTCGAGGATCTGGGTCAGGGTCTTGTCGCGCACCAGGGCGTGGCGGCGGGCATCGTTGAGCCGGCGGAAGTGGGCGATCATCGACGCCTCGGCTCCGGCCACCTTGATGGCCGGGACGGCGCCGAACATCTCGGAGAGCGCCCCGGTGACCTGGCCGGTCGCCTCCCGGGCCGCCTCGCGGTAGCGACGGATGCGGTCCTTCGCCCGGGCCGCGAAGAAGATCACCAGCACCATCGGCACGAACACGAAGGCGGTCACCCGGGCATCGATCGACGCCATGATCCCCAGGGCGATCGGCAGGAAGAAGAGGATCCCGACGAGGTCCACCGTCCATGAGACGGTCTCGTCGGTCTCCTCGACGTCCTCGCGGAAGCGGGTCATGGCCTCGCCCGGCGTCTCGGCCAGGGCCTGGGCGCCGGGCCGCTCGTAGATGCGAGCCAGCAGGTTGTGCCGCAGCAGGGTCTGGGTGCGGAAGCGGAAATGGATGTCCACCCACATGCCCCAGAACATGACGGCGATGCGGCCGAACCCGTAGGCGGCGATGAGGCCGACGAGGACGGGAACGCCCAGGCCGCCGGTGGTGGTGCCGGAGACACGGTTGAAGAAGGCCTGGGTGATCAGGCCGGGGATGATCGGCAGCACGTAGATGGCCACCCAGATGGTGACGTTCAGTGCCCAGCGCCATCTCTGGAAGGCGAGCAGCGAGGCGCCCAGGCGGGCGGTGCGTACCGGTGGGGCGGTCATGCCAGCACCTCCTCCATCCCGGTGCGCAGCAGCCGGGAGAAGCGGGATTCCGGGTCGGCGGCGAGAGCGGCGCGCTCGCCGCACTCCACCACTCGCCCGGCCTCCAGGATCAGGATGTCGTCGGCCCGCTCCACGGTGGCCAGGCGGTGGGCGATGATCACCCCGGTGCGCCCGGCGAGCAGCCGGTCCACGGCGCGCTCGATCAGGGCCTCGGTGGCCGGGTCGAGGCGCGACGAGGCCTCGTCCAGGATCACCAGGCCCGGGTCCCGCAGGAACACCCGGGCGAAGGCCAGCAACTGGGCCTGGCCGGCGGAGAGGCCGGCGCTGCCCGTTTCCAGCACCGTGTCCAGCCCGGAGGGGAGGCCCGCCGCCCAGTCGCCCAGGCCCAGCGAGTAGAGCACCTCCCACAGGCGCTCGTCGGGAATCCCCGGGGCGAAGAAGGTCAGGTTGTCCCGCACGCTGCCCCGGAACAACTGCACCTCCTGGGTGACCATGGCGACGCGGGAGCGGCGGGCCTCGGGGGAGACTGCCGCCAGTGAAACGCCACCGAGCAGCACCTCGCCCTCGACCGGGTCATAGAGGCGGGTGAGCAGGCGAGCCAGGGTCGATTTGCCGCTGCCGGTGCGCCCCAGCACGCCCAGCACCCGGCCCGGCGCCAGGGTGAGGTCGATCGCCTCCAGGACGGTCTCCCCGTTCGCCGCCTCGTCCCGGTAGGCGAAGTGCACTCCGCGCAAGTCCACCGGCAGGGCTCCGCCGGGCAGGGTGGCGGTGCCGCTCTCTTCCAGGCGGGGCTTCACGGCGAGCAGTTCCTCGACACGGGCGATTCCGGCGCTCGCCTTCTGGAGCACCTCCATCTGTTGGCGGATCTGCTCGAGGGGTTCCCGCATCATGTCGCTGTAGTGGAAGACGAGGTACACCGCACCGATGGTCAACGTGCCCGCCTGCAGGCCCTGCCAGCCCAGCCAGAAGATCAGGGCCATGCCGATGATCAGGTAGGTGATGATGCTCCAGCCCCACAGCGCGGCGAACCCCATGCGGGCTCGCACCTGCTCCGGGAGCCAGGAGCGCATCACCCGGGTGAAGCGGTGCATCATGAAGGGCACCCCGCCGCTGGCCCGCACGTCCTCGGTGCCGGCGAGCTGCTCGCCGAGGAAGCCGAAGAACTCGGCGGAGCGCGCCCGCATCGCCTTCCACCAGGGCAGGGCCACCGTCTGGATGGCGAGCATCCCGGCGAGCACCAGCAGGGCCCAGCCGGTCATCGTCAGGCCGACCCAGATGCTCTCCCTCCAGAGCAGAGCGAGCACGGTCACCACCAGCACCAGGTTGCCCAGCACCCGGATGACGAACGAGGCGAAGAACTCCGACAACGTGGTCACGTCGCCGTCGATGCGCTCGATCAACTCACCCGGGGTATGGCCCTTGTGGAAGCCCATGTCGAGGTGCAGGACGTGCTCCGCCAGGTCGGAGCGGAGTTCGTTGGTCGCCCTCCAGCCCACCTGCTCGGCAACGTAGGTAGCGGCCACATTGAGCACCTGATGACCTACGGCCAGGGCGGTGAAGCCGCCCGCCAGGGTCAGGAGCCCGCCCAGGGAGCCGCCGGAGGAAGCCCGGTCCAGGAAGGCGCGGATCAGCTGCGGGTTGATTGCCTGGCAGGCAAGGCCGGCGCCGAGCAGCAAGGTGAGCAGGGCCACTCGACGGCGCAGCGGCCGCAGGTATCTGCGCAGGAGGCGGAGGTAGGCACGGACGGGGATCATGAGGTTCCTC
>Ga0172371_10005639_pt1 | contig 18496 bp, 17 predicted proteins | sample Lak12m_FD_114543 | JGI IMG/M metagenome (GOLD analysis project Ga0172371, IMG submission 114543) | Freshwater microbial communities from Kabuno Bay, South-Kivu, Congo - kab_022012_12m | ecosystem: Environmental > Aquatic > Freshwater > Lake | place: Democratic Republic of the Congo: South-Kivu...
GTGGGGCCGGCGTCTCTGCCGGCCATTGGGCGAGGACCGGCACGGAGGCCGGCCCCACTGTGCAGGGTGGCGAGAGCGCCATTCTGAACCAGAAAGATGCGGGACCGTATTTACGAAATGGAAGACTTAGTCATGAGAGCAGCCGAGGAGAACTACCCCTCCCGGTGCCGCTTGTGGACGCGTTGGCGTACGCGATGTTCCTTGTGGCGAGCCTCGTGATGGTTCGAATCCGGCTGCTGAATCCGGATATGCTCATCCTTGCGATAGTTGTGCTGTGCGCGGGAATCCTGCTGCGTATCCGAGAACAACCGGAGCGCTTCGCCTGGTACGCAGTGCTCGGCGCTATGTGCGGGGTCGGATACCTTGTGAAATCGTTCTTTTTCACCTTCGCGCCGGTTTTTTTCGTCATGGCCGGTTTGTGCGCGGCCTCGCTCAAAAAGGCAGTACTGAGGGTTATTGTCTCGGTAGCTGTGATGCTGCTCGTGGCATCGCCGCTGATCGCGCTTCTGTCTCACAAAGCCGGTCGAATTACCTACGGCGAATTGGGCAAGCTTGCGTACGCGCAGTTCATCTCCGGAGAGGGCGAGCCGTTCCGCCCTCAGCGCCTGCACAACTCTCCCGCGGTTTTTTTGTATCGGTCCGGCACGCCTGAAACAAGACCGTCGGGGTACGACATCGCCTACTGGCAGGAAGGCTTTCGGCCGCGAATCGACATGACCGCGCATGCCACGTTGATCGCCGCGAATGTGGCGGATTTTGCGGGCCAAGTTCCGTGGGTTGCGCTGATTGTCGTCTGGTTTGCGCTAATGGGCTGGGCCGGCGCGGTCAGACTCGGGAGCCTGCATCCGCCCTCGCCGTTCTTCCTCTTGATGCTGCCCGCTCTGGCCGGCATCGGCTTTTACCTGCTCGTTCACGTGGAAACGCGCTACGCAGGGTCGTTCTTCTTCCTTGCGTTTGTAGCCCTGGTGTCGTCGCTCAGAGTGCGCTCGGGCATGTTCTCCGTTCGCTTCACATCCGTAGGGAGCTGGGTCCTGATTTGCTTCTTCTGTGGACTGGTGGTCTATTCGGGAATCGACCAGAGCGTGCGCGGCCTCTGGACAATCGGCGAGAAACTGTCCTACCAGGACGCGTTTCTTGAGCATATCAAAGTGAAGAATCGGCTGGTTGCTTTGGGACTCGGCCCTGGCGACGAAGTGGCGGTGATCGGCGCGCCACCGGTGAACTGGGCCAGAATGGCTCGGGTGAAGGTGACCGCTGAAGCACCTGACGCGGAAACATTCTTCACTTCATCGACCGAAGCGCGTACCGACGCGCTTGACGCTCTCGGCCGCGCGGGTGTGAAGGCGGTCGTGGGAAAGGGCGGCGCGTTCGCCCGTCTTACCGGCGAAGGGTGGTGCCTGGTTGACGGCACACAAGATTACTACCAGCTTGGTCTCGCATCGCGGAACGAATGATTCCAACTCCCATGGCGAGAAACGCCACAACGAACCATGAAAACGCCGTGAACAATACCGGCAGGATGCCGGCGCTACCGGCGTTTTCATAGAAATGCGCTTTCAAAAGGGTGTTATTGCCGGGCGACCGGTATGCCGCCTCACAGATTGAACTGTGCATTGGTATGAGGCACACGGCTGTCCTAAATTAATGAAAAGGGGGGAAATGGCATATATGAGGGAGGCAACCATGAAGGCCACTGCACAATTGAAGGCCGAACATGAAGGCATCGTACTGATGCTGCGTATTGTTGAAAAGATCTGCCAACGGCTCGAAGCCGGGGAAGTTGTTGACGCGGACGACCTGGACAAGATCGTAGAGATTTTCAGGATCTTCGTAGATCGATGCCACCACGGCAAGGAGGAGGATTTACTCTTTCCCGCGCTGGAAGAGGCGGGCATCCCGCGGGAGCACGGCCCGATCGGTCAAATGCTCTTCGATCATGACGAAGGCCGCTCGTACGTTCGCGATTTCGCCGACGCTATTCTCGCCTATCGTGAGGGAGACCCGATCGCTCCGATGAACATCGTCGCTGCCGCGCGGAATTACCAACGGCTCCTTGCGGATCACATCACCAAGGAAAACGAGGTGCTCTTCCCTCTGGCCGATGCCAACCTCAGCGAGGCAGAGCAGGAGAGCTTGTACGAAGAATTCGAGCACCTGGAGAAGACCAAGATCGGCGCAGGCAAGCATGAGGAGTTCCACGGCCTGCTGGAGCGCCTCGCGGGGACCTATCTCTCGGCGGAAGCGGCGTAGGTACGCGCTGCAGGTGCGACCGCCCAATGACCCGAGGTTACACCGCGACAGGTAGGGGCGGGTCTGAGACCCGCCCCTACGATCAAGGGGTGTGCGCTCAGGCCCAACCCTTCGTTCGGCCCTCAATCTTCCCGAGATTTCGTTAGCAGCTTGAACCGATGTCGCAATCAAGGTGTGTTGTGTGTCGGAATTCCTGAAATCCAATTGCGCCTTGAAATTGAAAACTACTCATGGATCTTTGCCTGTGTGGTATTCTGTTCTCAGTTACTCGACACGAAACGGCAAACCCTGCAAAGCTGACATCATCTCGATCGCTGGGAGCGTGTCATGTTCACAAGGAACGCTTCTGTACACCGCGTCCTCGGAATATTCCTGTCCATTGCGCTCTTGCTTATCCTTTTCGCCTCCCCGGGTGTTTCTGCCGAAGAGGACAAGAACCAGGCACTGATAGAAGCTGGCAAAGAAGGCCGCGTTGAGGACGTCAAGCGTCTGCTGGATAGCGGTGCTGATGTCAATGGGAGGGACAAGGACGGGGCTACAGCGCTGATGTGGGCTGCTGCGGAATGCCGCGTTCACGTGGTGAAAATGCTCTTGGACAATGGTGCTCACGTCAACATCAGAGACAACAAGGGAGGGACCACACTTATCGCTGCTGCCTGGGGAGGCAGCCCTGATGTGGTGAGACTGCTTCTGGATAGGGGCGTCGACGTCGATATTCGTGAAGAAGAGAACGGACAAACCGGATTGATTGTTGCGGCGGGGAAAGGCCACGTCGCGGCCATGAAACAGCTTCTCGACAAAGGCGCCGATATCAACGCTCGGGATTCTCTGGGAGGTACTGCATTGATCAATGCCGCGGCGCAAGGTCACGCGTATGCGGTTAAACTCCTTCTCGGAAAACGAGCGGACGTCAACACCAGTGACAAGGAAGGCTTCACCGCACTCATGTGGGCGGCCGGGAGAGGCCGTCTCGAATGCGTCGCAACACTCCTGCGCAATGGGGCACAGGTCGATCTGCGGGACAACCAAGGCGCAACTGCACTGATGATGGCTGCTTGGAGAGGTTATCCTGGAGTGGTGAAACAGCTCCTGGAGGCGGGCGCTAATGTCAACATGCAGGACCATGAGGGCTTCACGGCCCTTTCGAACGCGGCGGCAAAAGGCCACGCTCAAGTAGTGAGGGTACTACTTGCAAAGGGGGCGAATGCCAATGCAAGGAGCGTCGAAGGCGAAACTGCCTTGATCGATGCCGCCTGGCGCGGCAATCCGGAGGTGGTGAGGCACCTGCTCGACCGGGGCGCTGAGGTCAATGCGGCCACCGACTCAGGCGTTACAGCGCTCATGTGGTCTTGTCGGCGAGGTCATCTGGAGGTTACGCGACTGCTTCTGGAGTTAGGCGCCCAAGTGAACGCACGCGACGAACGCGATGGCTGGACTCCCCTCTTGTGGGCTGCTCGCAAAGGCGACATCGAGGTAATCAAGTTGCTTCTCGGTAAGAACGCAGACGTCAATGCAAAGACCAACGGTGGAATGACACCGCTCATGCTGGCTGCCGGACAAGGCAACCGCGAGGGAGTGGCCTTGCTCCTCGCCCAAGGTGCTCTTGTCAACGCCAAGACTGACGACGGCCGGACCACCCTGCTCAAGCGTGCGGGGCAGGGCGATGATAGGAGCATGGCGGAACTTCTCGATAAACGCTCTGTCCTCAATCTCAAAGGCATCAATGGTGCCACGGCACTCTGGTGGGCGGCCGAGAGAGGACATACGGAAGTAGTGAGATTGCTCGTCGAAAACGGTGCCGATGTCAACACCGCCGCCATGTTCGGTGTCACCGCTCTGATTGCGGCCACGGCGGAAGGTCACCTAGAAGTGGTAAAGGTCCATCTCGGCCATGGGGCCGATATCGATGCAAGGAACAGGATCGATCGCGGAACAGCGCTGGCGATGGCATTGAAGAAAGGCCGCAAAGAAATCGTGGAACTGCTGAAATCCCGGGGCGCCACTGAATAAGGCCGGCAGGCGACCAGCCGGTCGCCCCTACGCATGCATCAGCGTCGCGTACCTTTCCAGCACCGACGGGTTCGCCCGGAACCAAGCCACCGTTTTGCGGAAACCCACCGCGAAATCGTGCGTGGGCTCCCACCCCAAAGCCTTCTTGATGAGCGTGTTGTCGCTGACCCACGTACTGGTATCCCAAATGCGGTTCTCCATGGAACCCCACTGCGGCTCCTCGGTGATGCCCAGTTCACGCCGAGCGATCTCGACGGCCTCCGCGATGGTGGTCTGGACACCCGTGCCCACATTGTAGACCGCGTCCAGCGGCTGGTCCTCGACTGATGCGGCCAAGAAAAACGCGGCACACACGTCGTCAACGTACACGAAGTCTCGTGCCACGTTCGGGTCCACGAGCCGCGGCAGTGAATTTTTCATCCCTTTGACAATGAGCGTAGGAACTAAGCGGTTCGGTTCTTCGTACGGACCGTACACGGCATAGAGCCTCAACGTATGGAGCCTGCGCCCCGTCTTCTGCGCGGTGTAACGGCAGAAGAGCGTTGCGGACGCCTTTGATACCGCGTAGTAGCTGTTCGGCTCCAGCCAGGTATCCTCCCGCGGGGGATGGTCTTTGTACCCGTATTCGGAAGACGATCCCGCGTGCACGAACGCGCTGCAATCTGTTTCCAAACAGGCTTTCACCAGATTCGCAGTGCCGATGACGTTGGTATCGAGGATGCCTCTGGGGTCGGTCTGCCACGAGTACGCGCCGTACGCCGCCAGATGGAACACCCAATCGGGTTGAACGCTCCGAACAGCGGCAGCGACCGCGGCCTCGTCTCGCAGGTCCACGAGATGTACCCGCACATGGTCGCGAATCTCCTGCACCCGCTCCTGAGCGTAACCCTCCCGGAGCAGCAGGTGAACCTCATGCCCTTCGGCAAGCAGCCGACGCGCAAGGTTGGCTCCCACAAACCCCGAAGCCCCTGTGATGAGACACTTGTTCATGATAGGCATTCACTCAAGTGCGGGACAGCTACAGGCCTTGTCCATTTGCCATCCCGGGAAGAGTCTTCGCCCGAAGGGCGGACCAAAAGTAGCCATACGCTTCAGCGTATGGGATGTGGCACACAAGCGATTAAGAACGACCCTGAATGGGTCGTCCAATGCCTGCACGGAGGACCCATTCAGGGTCCGAAGAACTCATCCTAAATGCTCGTTTCCGTAGGGTGAAGAGGCTGTCTCAAAAGTCCTCGAAAGAGTGGGACCGTAGCACGATTACCCCCTCACCCTAACCCTCTCCCTGAGGGAGAGGGGATTGGAAATGGCTCCACAGGCTTCCCTCTCCCCATGGGAGAGGGCCGGGGTGAGGGCGACAAAGACGCAATCCAAGTCTAATCGTGCTACGATTATCAGTGCTTCCGGCGTTTTGAGACAACCTCTGAACCCTACGGCTATTCACGGTTTGCCCCGTTCGGGGCAGCTATTGCGGTGGTGTCCCCCGTAAATGGTTACTGTTCATGTCCTATACCGATTTGCCTGCAAGCAAGTAAGTCGGGGGAAACTTCTTTCAAAAAGGTTCTCCCCAGATTGCTTCTTTGCATGTGAATCCGCTTCAAACAAAGTCGCCGTAACCCAAAATGTCCAGGTACTGCTGCGCCCTGATGCGGACGAGCGCCTGCTCTTCCGGCGACAGTTCAGCCGCGGTGGCTCGGTTGCGTTCCGGCGTGGCCTGGCGGATGGTGCCCCAGGGATAGACTTCTTCGAGAGCGCTGCCGTTCCACGACGGGGTACGGAGTGTTTCACTCCTCTCCAGGCCCAACGTCTTGCACAGCCCGCCGAGCGTTTCCTTGGGGTCGGCAAGGATGTCCTCCAGCCGAAGGATGTGCATCCGGTCCGGGAACAACTGCCGCGCCATCAGAGCGTGATATTGGTTGACACACCATTCCGCGATATACCGACCGAGAGACTCCGGCACCGGCCGCTTCTTGGTGTCAGCGTACGCGGACCACGGATTGCGGACCACGTGGAGCACATGAGCGGTCGGCAGCTCAGCGAGGGTCTTTTCCGCGTCCACCACGATTATGGGGCTGTAACCGACATAAACCTGTTCGTGGCCCGTACGCTTGTAATCCTTCCATGCATCGAACGTCGAGCGGAAGAACGCGGCCACATTATTGGGCCGACTGCGGCCGGTTTCGGTAACATATTGGCAGTACAACTCACATCGCCGATCGTCGCTGAAATCGAACGGCATGTGGCGGAATTTGCTCACCTTCGGGGTCCTCGCGCGGACCTTGCACTCCTCGTCGATAATGGCCTTGTAGTCGTCGAACGGCGACGCAGCCAGATCGAACACAGGCCAGCGGTACTTCACGGGAAACATGGAAGACAGGTGATCCTGGACAAGCCGCGTGCCGATCTGCGACTCGAAGGGATAGACGAACAATTCGGGGTGCCCGTCGAGAAACCGGTGTGTCGTATTGCCCCCGTTTTCATACATTGCCGAGAGCATAAGTAGCCGGAAATCCATTATTTGTGCTCCTATTGGGTGAGCTGTAAATTGAAAGTTTTTGGGGAGGGGTGCGGGGAGGCCCTTTTTACAAAAAGGGCTTCCCCGCAAGTCGCCTTCCAAAAGGTTTTCTATTCTTCAGGCCGCTCCATCATTCATACCGCGAGTCGGGCGATTGGAATGCGTAAAACAACGTTCGCAGACGCTCGTCGTGCTCCTCGCCCTGGCGGAATGCAAAACCGCTGGTGAATTCCGCCGGGACCGCTTCAACCGCGAAAATCTGGCTGCCGAGCGGCCACTGAATGCCGCCGAGCACATTACCCGACGCGAGATCCACAGCGTGCACCCCGCAGCGGCTCGCGTCGAGGTCAAGCCCAGGCGCGTAGCCCCGGAACCTCGGCAGCACGCGGGATGTGCCGACGAACGCGGTATCGCCGCAGATCGCAAGCCCTCTCGTCCATCCGGGCAGTCTGACCACAGGCTGGAATACGCCGCGGTCAATGCGCCCGACTTCGCCGTATCCGCTGTTATCCACCCATACCGCGCCTCGATGCATCCGAGCCGAATGCGGCCGCGTGAGCCCTCGGGCGATCGGCTCCCGCGTTGTTCCCGAAAAGATCACCCCGCGGCGATCGACGGGAAATTCGGGATCGCCCGGCCGCAGCTCCGTGATCTGGTCCGTCGAAGCGGAAAAGAAAGAGTCCGCAATGGTTGGCCCCGCGGCGATGGAATTCAACTGCAAATGGTTTCGGCCGAAGATCGGGCCGTCGTCCGTTTCGACGCACTCGGGCCACCAGACAGGCTCCGGGGCGCCGCAATCCGGCAGACGAACCACCGAGTTCCAGCCCACTGCGGTGGCATGCAGCACCCCGCCCACAAATGCAAGGTCATGGAGGTAGCAGCATCCCGGCAGGACGCGAATTTGTACCGGCACCAGCGGTAGGCCGTCGAGGCTCGAATCGTCAACATCGAGCCGCGGCATCAGTCCGCGCACCGGACGGAATTCGTACACCTGGTTCGGATTTCTCGTGCACGCCACGAAGATCGATCCGCGTTCCACATCCACTGCGACGCCGGACGGGTGTGGCACGCGCATGAGCGAGACGTCCGGCCCCGTGCGCTCGTCACAGCGGAGCGCGATGAGCAGGTGCTCGTACTCGCGCGTCACGATGAGCACGACCCGCAGCTGTCGGAGGACGTCCCACCATGCGCCGTACGTTTCGAATTCCAGCACTTCGGGTCGTGTGCGACCGGGGTCTTGCCACGCGGCGATCGCGTCCGCCGGGTCGCGATACTCGCGGTCGAGTTCCTCCCATGATGCGTAGAGCTGCGATTGTTCGGCCGTGGTCATCGTTCACCCGCGCGGGCACGTCCAAGATCGCGCCACAAGCGGAACGCGCCGCGGTACATGGTAAATGCGGAAAGAAAATTGGTCGTGGATTCGTTACCGTGCCGCTCCGCGGCGACAATAGGCAACTCGAGGATCTGCAGCTGTTGGATCTTGCACTTTACCAGGAATTCCACATCGATAAGGTCGCCGTTTTCCTGAAGATCGAGGCGTTCGTACGCGCCGCGATCGAAAACCTTCGGAGTGCCGTTCACGTCCCAAACAGGCAGGTCAAAGAGGTATCGGCATTGCACGTTGTAAAGCACCGATCCCGCGCGCCTCACAAACGGGTGCCGCAGCCGCCGGTTCGCCTTGATCACCCAGTGAGGGTTCGCAAGAGCAACCATCACGTGCATCGCCAGGATATGAGGCGTTGTCCGTGCGGAATTCGTGTAGCAAAGCATGTCGCCTTTTGCTGCGGCGAGGCCGGTACGCACAGCGCGGCCCCATCCCGGCTGCTCGTTGTGGATGCACCGCACCGACGCGTTGGCTTCTTCGAGGCGTTGGCAGCAATCCAGCGAGCCGTCCCGATTACCGTTCACGACGAGAATTAATTCGGTCTCATGGCGGAGGCTGTTGAACGCGGCAAGATAGCCGCTGACGATACGATCCACGTGGTCAGCTTGGTTGTAAATGGGGAGAACGATAGATATTTCCGGACGGTCGCTCATGCCGGGGAAGCTCCGAGGGCAGTGCATACCGTCTTCGTGAGTTGTCCAGCGGAGAGCCCCGCCGCGTCGCGCAGGTAGTCTTCGCCGCCCCACCCGATCGGTGCACGATTCTTGACACCGCACCGCACGAGCGTGCACCTGATGCCGTGTTCGGACAGGACTTCCGCCACGAGGGACCCTAGACCGCCGTCCACGTAATGCTCTTCGACGGTGACCGCGAGCGTGAAGCGAGACAACAGTTCCGCGAGGTCTTCGGTCGGTGCGGGCCGAAGTGACGACACCACGGCTACTGTCGCGTTAATGCCCTGTCCGGCCAATTGCTCCGCTGCATCGACCGCCTGCGCGGTGATGCTGCCGAGCGACAAGATGACCACGTCTCCGCCGTCTCGCACCAGTTCGCACCGGCCGAGCTCGAATCGGCCGTCAAGGTTCGGGATTGCGTAGTCGTCGCGCTTGCCCAAACGAAGGTACATCGGGCCGGGAAGATCAAAGGTCGCGCGAATCGCGTTCCGCGCCTGATTGGAATCGGCCGGCGCAACGACGGACAAGCCGGGCTGGACTCGAGCGATCGCGAGATCTTCCAGCGCGTGGTGTGTGATCCCGCCATGCCCGTACTCGAAGCCGCCGCCGATTCCGACGATGCGCACGGGCAAGTTGTGCAGGACCGGGCCGTTACGGATCTGTTCATAAGCTCGCATGGAAGCGAACGTAGCAATGGAGTAGACGTACGGAATGTACCCGCACGATGCCAACCCGGTGGCAAGACCCACCATGTTGGCTTCTGCGACCCCAACATTGAAAAAGCGATCCGGAAAGCGCTCCTGAAACGGTTCCAAAACCATGAACCCGAGGTCCGCGGTCATGAGCACAAGCCGCGGGTCGGACTGCGCGATCTCGATGAGCGTCTCGGTGAGGGCCTTCCTCATGGCGTTGCGGACGCCTCCAACTCACGCAGTGCTTGCGCGTACTGGTCGTCGGAAAGGGGGAGGTAATGCCACTCCACCTTTCCTTCCATAAAGGAAACGCCCTTGCCGGCGATCGTCCGCGCGATGATGACTCCCGGAGCGTCGCCGCGGTCGAGCAAGTCGCGGAATGCGGCTGAGAGTGCAGTCACGTCGTGACCGTCAACTTCGTGGACATTCCACCCGAAGGCTCGCCACTTGTCACCCAACGGATGCAAGTCAAGGATATCCTTGGTCTTGCCGAGCGCCTGCTGGCCGTTGTCATCCACGATGGCGATCAGATTGCCGAGCCGGTGATGGCCCGCGAACATGACCGTTTCCCAAAGCGAGCCTTCGTTGCACTCCGCGTCACTTACCAGCACGAATGAACGAAAGGGCTCGCCTCGCATCCGAGCTGCCAGCGCCACTCCCGCGCCGACAGCCAGACCATGGCCGAGCGACCCTGTCGAGAAGTCAATCCCGCAGAGGTGGTGCTCGGGGTGGACTCCGCAGAGCCCGCGGTCCGAGCAGTATGCGTGGATTTCGTCCTCCGTGACGAAACCTTTGAGGTGCAGCGCGGCGTACAGGGCTAACGCTGAATGACCTTTGGATAAAATGAACCGATCTCGGAGAGGATCGTCGGCGCTCGCGACGTGCAGCACACAACCGTAGAGAACTGCGACAATGTCCGCAACCGACAGCGCGGACCCGATGTGCCCGACGTGAGCCCGTTTGGATTCTTCGATGATGATACGGCGAATCCGGTACGGGGTGATGCCCGGCCACAGATCCGCCAGCTTTTCCGGCACGGCAACGAACGTCATTTACAGTCCTGCGAAGTTGCGCAGCATGGTGAGCCCGACCTGCTGGCTCTTTTCGGGGTGGAACTGCGATGCGAAGATGTTGTCTCGTTCGACTGCGGCCGTGAACGTGACCCCGTATTCGCTTTCGGCTGCGGTGTCCGCGGGATCGTCGGGCGCTACGTAGAACGAGTGGACGAAGTACACGAACGATCCGTCCTCGATATCGCGGAAGATCGGCGATTGCTTGCGGAATCTGATCTGATTCCAACCCATGTGGGGGATCTTCAGGCCCATCGCCTTGTCGAAGGCTTTGACCTTTCCGGGGATGATCTTGAGCCCTTCGTGGATTCCGAACTCTTCCGATTCATCGAAAAGGAGCTGCAGGCCAAGACAAATGCCCAGGAACGGGCGGCCTGAGGCCACCATTTCACGGATAGGCTCGATCAGCTCGAACCTCGCAAGGTTGGCCATACACTGCGGGAATGCCCCCACACCGGGCAGCACGAGGCGATCCGCCTTACGAATTTGGTCCTGATCTCGCGAAATTACCGCGTTCGCGCCCACCTTTTCGAGGCCCTTCTGGACGCTTCGCAGATTTCCCATGCCATAATCAACAATGACAATCATCTATTCCTCTGAAGGCCACCTCTCTGATGTGAATCAGCAGCAAAATCCCAGTCTTGTGGGGCAGGCTTTCCAGCCTGCCGAGTCTGAAGATTGTTAAATGGCAGGCTGGAAAGCCTGCCCCACGCAGACCAGAGGAGGGCCTATCCCTTTCTTCGTCCTTTTGCCAGGACTCCCTTTGTGGAAGGGACTCCCACAACCCTGGAATCGAGTTCCACTGCCTCCCGCAGCGCTCTACCGAGAGCTTTGAACAACGCCTCCGCCGCGTGGTGAGGGTTCGTCGCATACGCCACCGCCGCGTGGAGAGTGATGCCGCCTCGGTCGGCAAGCGCGTGCAGGAATACTGGTACGAGGTCCAACAGAAAGTCACCTGCACGGCGGTTGTCCAACGGGTTCGAATACACGAGGAGAGGCCGTCCCGAAAGATCGAGGCTGACGGTCGCGAGCGCCTCATCCATAGGCACCGAAGCGGAACCGTATCGCCGAATGCCGGCCCTTTCACCGAGAGCGGTGCTCAGCGCTTCTCCGATGCAGATCCCCACATCTTCCACGGTGTGGTGGTGATCCACATGGAGGTCGCCCTTGGCCTTGACCTCAAGGTCGAGCAACCCATGCCGCGTTACATGGTCCAGCATGTGATCGAAAAAGCCGATGCCTGTATCGAGCACGGCCTTTCCAGTGCCGTCCAGAGTCAGCCGGATTAAGACGTCGGTCTCGGACGTCCGACGCGACGCATCCGCGGTCCTCATCTTTTCTCGACTTTCTTTGCGTGCCTCAGACGATATCGTCCTTCTCGCGGGTCACGTCGGCGCCGAGGTTTCGCAGCTTTTCGTCGAGGCGGTCGTAACCTCGGTCCAGATGATATACCCGGTGGATGTGTGTGCTTCCTTCGGCAGCCAGAGCAGCCAGTACGAGCGAGGCGCTCGCCCGCAGGTCCGTGGCCTGCACGTGCGCTCCCGAAAGCGACCGCACCCCGCGAACAGTAGCGGCGCGGCCCGACACACGAATGTCCGCACCCATGCGGACAAGCTCTTGCACGTGCATGAATCGGTTTTCGAATACGTTCTCCGTGATGACGCTTCTTCCCTGGGCCAGCGACATCAGTGCCATGTACTGAGCCTGCAAGTCCGTCGCGAAGCCGGGATAAGGGTCAGTCGCGACATCCTTGCCGGAAATCGAACCGTTGGACGTCACCCGAACGGAATCCTCTCCCATCTCGACGCCGAGACCGACCTCTTGCAACTTCTCCAGTAGTGCAGAAACGTGATCAGGCCTGGCGTGGGTGACGGTCACGTCTCCTCCGGTAATCGCGGCTGCCATGAGATACGATCCCACCTCGATCCGGTCGGGCATGACCTCGTGGACAACCCCGTGGAGGCGGTCACGACCCTCGATTACGAGCGTGTCCGTGCCCGTGCCTCCAATGGAGGCTCCCATCCGGTTGAGGACGTGAACTAGCTCGCCGACTTCCGGCTCGATGGCGCAATTGCGGAGAACCGTGGTCCCCTTGGCGAGCGACGCTGCCATGACAAGATTCTCCGTGCCGGTCACGGTCTTGAGGTCAAAAGTAAAATCAGTCGCTCGGAGCCGCTCTGCACGCGCGATCACGTAGCCCTTGTCGAGCTGGATTGCCGCGCCCATCGCTTCCAAGCCCTTGAGGTGCTGGTCGATAGGTCTGGCTCCGATCGCACACCCGCCCGGGAGGCTCACATCGGCACGTCCTTCCCTTGCCATGAGCGGCCCGAGCGCGAGCACGGACGCTCTCATGGTCTTGACAAGCTCGTACGGCGCCGTGTGATCCGATATCTCGCACGCCTTGATCCTGAGCGTGCCGGGAGTGAAATCGTCCAGTCGGACTCCGAGTTGGAGCAAGAGCTGCTTAGTCGTGCGGATATCCATAAGGCCGGGAACGCGGTAGAAGGTCATCTCGTCGGTGGTGAGCAGCGCTACGCACATCAGGGGCAGGACGGCGTTCTTGGCGCCGCTGGCCTCCACCTCCCCTTTGAGTGAAGCGCCGCCTCGGATGACGATCTTCTCCATTGCCATACGTTCCTTCTATTTGACCCCTTACAGGCAGCCAAGGACCACCGAGCCGGATTCCGCGCCCGGTACTCCTTTTCACAATCTCGGTCGACCATTCCTGCAGGTTGTCAAGGGTCCCTCGGCCTTATAGTGGGGCCGGCATCCGTGCCGGTCCTTCAATAATGGCTGCCAAAGACTTCTGATCCACTTTTGGTCTGAGAGCATTCACAAGACGTGAGTTACCGCATTTGTGAAAAAGAGCACTTAGGCGCAGAACCTCCAGTTGCGCCGGCATAGCGCCCCACCCGCATATATCATCTTCAAGCGGAGTGTGCAACTGATTCGCCGTTGCTCAGAATCCTTTCAGTCATGGTGGGAGAAGGAAGATTTCTCTATCACCGCGGAGCACGCGGAGGGCGCAGACAGGTAGGGGCGGACCCGCGTGTCCGCCCTTCCTCCACGGCGTACAAGCCCCCAACAGGGCGCACACACGGGAAGCTGTCTCAAAAGCACTCGAAAGGGTCGAATCGTAGCACGATTACCCCCTCACCCTAACCCTCTCCCCCTGGGAGAGGGCCGGGGTGAGGGTGACAGAGACGTAGTCCAAGCCTAGTCGTGCGCAGATGATATCCCCTCCATCAGTAAACGATCTAGTTGCTCAGCGGTGGCTCAAGCGATGGCCGTAAGGCACAGGAATTAGAGGGCGCCGCGGGCGTCACTGTCCACAATGTTGACAGTTTGGTCAACCATGTTGACAAAAACGGAGGAAGGCAAGAATCGTGCCATCGCCGCATTGCGCCGTACTCAGGATCAACAAGTGCTGGAGCCATAGAATCGCCGTTTGGCCCAACTCTTGCACCGCCAATTTGAGGGATGGCGGGAAAAGTGTCCGTGTAGGGCCTCTCGTTTCCTTCATACGACAAACCGGCTCCAATAGCCTAGTAACCGCGTGGCAACTCATTTTCGAGTGCAGTGCGCTTCGCAAAGAGAGCCTGAAGCTCAGGACCGACTGTGACGCGTCAGGGTTTTCCGACGCTCCGGCAGAAGAAACCGACCGCGGGAGCCTGGACCGGCGTCGCAATATTGACAAGGAGGGGGCCGGGAATGGGGTTCCCCGTCCCCGGACAAATTTTCATAACGCAAAGGAGATCGTTGTATGAGAAAACCCGAAATCGTGGCTCTTGTTTCCGAGCGTGCAGGCATCACAAAGAAAGCCGCGGCACAGGCGTTGTCCGCCTTCGTGGATACGATCCACACCTCACTGCAAGACCAGGGCAAGAAGATCAGGATCGCCGACCTCGGCACCTTTCGGGTCATCGAAATGGGCGCGCGTCGTGGCGTCAATCCTCGAACCGGTAAACAGATGACCATCAAGGCTATGAATCTGCCCAGGTTCACCCCGTCAAAGGCGCTCAAGGGAGTCGTTCTCGGCAAGAGGTGAACCTCACGCGGACGCGCCTTATATCAATGCGCAATCGAACTTGTGAGACGGCCGTATGGCTCCGCCGCTTCGGACGGCAGGCCTGACTTCGCTTCGGAGCCATACCGGTCGCCCGTGTGAACGCGTACTGAGATCCATGCGGGCGACCGGCAGGTCGCCCCTACGATGTCCCATCCGCGGCCCGAACCTTCGCGTACATGGGCGAGCGAATCTCATAGGATTCGCAAATCACTTCTTTGAAAGCGCATCGGTATTACGAGGCTGAGCATCGATCGCCGGACTGGCGTTGTCCGGAACAGATGAGCCCAACCGCCGCGAAGCGGCATCCTTTTTCAGTTGGGGGGTAAGCACCGCGTCCGGTCGGCCACCGGGGGAAAATATGGTCACCGAGGGAAGGTGTATGGAGTACGCGGGGGGCCGAGCGGAAGCCGGGCGCCATTTCAGGCCCGGTTTCCTATTGTACGGCGGTTATGGACCGAACAGCTTCGCAAAATCGATCGACTTCCTCCTCGGTGTTGTAGTAGTGCACCGAAGCGCGAACCACGCCGTCGGCGAGACCGCGGCTCTGCATGTCGAGGAGCGTGTAACCGGGGGGTGATACCGACACGTTCATGCCGCGATCTCGGAGTCTCCACCGTAAGACCTCCGGCAGTGTGCCGTCGACGGTGAACGTCACGATACCGCAGCGGGTGCGGCCAAGGTCTCGAATCGTTACCCCGGGGATTTCGCCGAGTGCGGAACGTAACGCCTCGGCCAGAAGCCTCACCCGATTCCAGATTGCATCGAGTCCCCATTCAAGAGCATAGTCGATGGCAACGCCGAGGCCGATCTTTCCCGCGTAATTGGTTTCCCAGTTTTCAAAGCGCCTCGCGTCGCACCGCACCTCGTACGTGTGTCGATCCAGCCACCTTGCAGCATGAAGGTCCAACAGCGGCGGTTCAAGGGTCTCGGCCAGTTCCCGTCGCACATAGAGGAATCCGGTCCCCCGAGGCCCGCGAAGGAACTTGCGGCCCGTCGCGGAGAGCATGTCACAGCCGATTTCCTGGACATCCAGCGGCATCTGTCCGACAGACTGACACGCGTCGAGAAGGTAAAGTGTTCCGGCTTCGCGAGCGATCCGACCCACTTCGGCAGCCGGATTGACGAGTCCGCCGTTCGTCGGCACGTGGGTGAGCGAGATGAGTTTCACCCGGTCGTCCATCGCACTCCGGAGGGCCTCCACAGATATGCAACCTTGCTCATCGTTAGGTATGACCTCGACCGCTGCGCCTGTCCGGCGGGCGACTTGGAGGTACGCGATGAAATTACTTGAGTATTCTGCCACGGACGTGAGAATGCGGTCGCCTTCGGCGAAAGGAATCGAATAAAACGCCATGTCCCATGCGCGCGTTGCGTTCTCGACCGCGGCGACTTCATCGGGCAGACAATTCAGGAGCTTCGCAGCAGCGTGGTACACGCGTTCGCCGGCGTCCTTGGCCGCGTCGGCCGCTTCGTAACCTCCGATGTGCGACTCCAGCGCAAGGTGCCCTACGACCGCGTCGAGGACGGGCCTTGGCATAAGTGCCGCGCCCGCATTGTTGAAGTGCAGCACATGCTCGCACCCCGGTGTGTCTCGGCGTGCCCGCTCAATGTCAATGTGCATCGGATGAGCCTCGGAGGCGAATGCCCTCCAGTTCCAACAAGGCCTGTTTGATGTGAGTGCCCGACGAGAACCCGCCCAACGCCCCGTCCGCCTTTATCACCCGGTGGCACGGTATGAGAATCGGGATCGGATTTTCACCGTTTGCGGACCCCACGGCCCGGGCCGCGCGTGGATTTCCGATCGCGGCTGCGAGATCTGCGTACGATCGTGTCTCTCCGTAAGGGATGCGGGCAAGTGCGTCCCAAACCTTTCGCTGGAAAGGCGTGCCCGTATCGAAGTCCACCGGGACGGTGAACGCTGTCAAATCCCCGCGGAAGTAGCGATCGAGCTGTTCAATCAGTCTGTTCATGATCGGGTGGCCGTCCGACTGTCTTACTGTCGCGGGCGGAGAAATGAACGAGATTGAGCGCACGCCTCTGTCGGAGACGCGTAACTCCAGCCAGCCGACTTGGGGCGAGAAATAGTCGCGCACGTGTGTCTTGGAGTTCACCGGATTGCCTCCGGGCGGTCCGCAATGAGTCAGCGGAACCGCCTTGCATTTGAATTCTCATATTAGCATAGTGCTTGAGAAAGAAGTCCAAAGGAGAGACGCTTCGAGGACTGGTTCGAGACGATTTCAGCAGCGTACCGGATTCGTCATGCGATGAACCCAAACGCCTACACAGATCCGTGTAATTCTCGCGTTCGCGCATAGGCGTTAAGATAAGAGGCGGTGCAGCCCCGAGGACGTGCCTTTTCTGCGCCGTGCAGATTCTTGCCATCAACCGTCTCCCCCCTCAATCCCCCCGTCAACGGGGGGAAGTGCGTTCCCTCTCCGTTGACGGGGAGGGACAGGGAGGGGCATCTTTCTGGAATCCTGCTTATCTTAACGCCCATGCGCGTTCGCGGGAATGACGGTTGACTGACCGTCTATGATCCAACCCGAAACATCCGTGATTGACAGGGTGATTCCGGAGAAATCCCGAAGAGAGTGTGGGCGTACTTGTAGGGGCCGACGGCCGTCCGCCCGCAAATGAGAACCCTCCAAACGGGCGTGAGTGCTGTGCTGAATTCTGAAACCCGAAAACTGATTTGCGAAGCCGTACGATTCGGTGTGCCGTTCTTATCTTATGTTCTTGGGATGAGATTCCCGCCGGTTCTTGCGGGTTACAAGATCACCCACCGATGCAACCTCAAGTGCTTACACTGCCCGTACTGGAAGCGTGACGGCGAGGAACAAGACTTCGGCGGTGTTATTGCGACACTGGACAGCCTACAGCGACTTGGTGTGCGCATCCTCATCATCGAAGGGGGCGAGCCGCTCCTCTGGAGAGACAGGGAGAAGAGTATATCCGAGGTGGTCGCAGAGGCTCGAAAGCGCTTCCCATCGATCTGCATGACCACTAACGGGACGCTGCCGTGGGATGGACTGCCCGCTGATCGGGTCTGGGTCAGCCTGGACGGGCCGCGCGCTGTTCATGACGGAATCCGCGGAGAAGGTGTGTTCGACCGCGTTCTATCAAACGTGGAACGCTGCGGTCAGGGTCGCACGTTCGTCAGCACTACAGTTAATCGGGTGAATGCCGGCGCGATTCCGGAGATGCTCTCGATTTTGCGGGGCAAGGTGCGGGGCGTCACCATCCAGTTTCACTACCCGTACGACGGCCTTCCTGACGACCTCTACCTCAGTCCGGAAGAGAGGGCGCCGCTCTTGGATGAGCTTATTCGGATGAAGCAACAGGGCTATCCGGTAGCCAACTCAGTCGGCAGCCTTCTGGAGATGAAAAAAGCGGTTTGGGCGTGCGAGGAGCGTCTGCTGGCCAATGCGGAACCGGACGGCACGATCAGTCGAGGGTGCTATCTCAAAAACAGGGGGGCCTCGGTGTGCTCTCTGTGCGGGTTCACCGCGCACAATGAAATGACGCTTGCATTCAGGGGACATTGGGAATCGATCCGCACCGGCCTGGATATTTTCTTTGGTACGCGGGCAGCAAGGCTATAGGAATCGTTCGGTCTCGCGAGAGGCGAGCCTGGGCAACGGAACGGGAATTGTAGGGGCGACCGGCCGAGGTTGTCTCAAAAATCTGGAAGTACTGATAATCGTGGCACGATTAGACTTGGATTGCGTCTTTGTCACCCTCACCCCGGCCCTCTCCCAGGGGGAGAGGGAAGCCTGTGGAGCCGATTTCCGATCCCCTCTCCCTCAGGGAGAGGGTTAGGGTGAGGGGGTAA
>Ga0172371_10005641_pt1 | contig 18495 bp, 23 predicted proteins | sample Lak12m_FD_114543 | JGI IMG/M metagenome (GOLD analysis project Ga0172371, IMG submission 114543) | Freshwater microbial communities from Kabuno Bay, South-Kivu, Congo - kab_022012_12m | ecosystem: Environmental > Aquatic > Freshwater > Lake | place: Democratic Republic of the Congo: South-Kivu...
GCGGAGAGGGTGGGATTCGAACCCACGGTACCTTGCGGCACACCGCATTTCGAGTGCGGCCCGTTCGACCACTCTGGCACCTCTCCTTCTAATGGAAACGGTACAAAATCACCATTGACGCGATAGCCATAATCAGCGCTAGAAGCTCAATGGCGAGAAGCCTTTCCTTGAAATAGAAGATACTGACAAGGGCAATTAATATTATGTAGCTAAGGGTGTAAATGACCGCGGCATTGAGCAGCTCAATTTTCTGCAGCACCCGGAACCATCCGAAGGCGGTCAACCCGAAGATTAACGCTCCCAACAGCACTAGAATGACCACTTCCGTGCCCGGCTTGATTATCGTGGCTTTTTTAAGCATACTGTCGGCCACCACGGTCACGGCGCTCAACCCGACGGCAACAAGAAATATTGTGATATCCATATTAGTTTTTATTTTGGCGTATTATATCTGATTGATACCAGATTTTAAAAAAATAAGCTAGTATTTAATACCATTGTTAACACAAATAATGAAGTTATTGGAAGGCAAAGCAATTGCCGGGAAAATTTTGAGAGAAGTGAAAAAAGAAATTAAAAGCCGGGGTATCAAGCCCGGTTTGGCAGTTGTTTTGGTGGGAAACGACCCGGCTTCCGAGCTTTATGTTAATTTGAAATCAGTGGCTGCCAGGAAAGCCGGAATCAAATTTAACTTGGTGAGATTTAGTGAAAAGGCCGGTGAGAAGAGCGTAATTGCCACCATCAAAAAGCTTAATGCCGATGGCCAAACCCATGGAATTATTGTCCAGTTGCCCCTGCCGGAGAAATTCCACACCCAGAAAATTATCAACACGGTCGATCTCAAAAAAGACGTGGACGGTTTGCACACAAAGAGCCATAGGGGTTTTTTGGCAGGAAAGCCGGGCGTTTATCCCACTTTTCCTTTGGCCATAATGAAAATGGTCGAGTCTATCAACACATGTTTGAAGGGCAAAAAAGCGGTAATCATCGCTAACTCAAAAGGATTTGGAATGGCAATGCGGCGGGCGTTTGAACTCAAAAAAGCCAGCGCCGAATATATTTTGTCAAAAGATTTTGACAAAAATCTCGGAAAGCTGGAAAAAGCCGATGTGTTGGTGACCGCGGTGGGCAAACCGGGGTTAATCAAGGGTGAAATGCTCAAAAAGGGGGTCGTTGTTGTCGATGGTGGCATATCCAAGAAAGGCAGTAAAGTTTTGGGCGATGTGGATTTTGATTCCGTGAAAAACGTCGCGTCCTTTCTTTCCCCCGTTCCCGACGGGGTAGGCCCGGTCACCATCGCCTGCTTGCTGCAGAACGTGGTAAATTTATCAACAAATAGCATCAAAGCGGTGATTTTCGATATGGACGGAGTTATTTCGGATACCCAGAGATTGCACTCGGACGTGGAATCAAAAATGTTCAAAGAATACGGGATTGATATCAGTCCGGAAGAAATAACCGCCAAATTCGCGGGGATCCCGGATTTTGTTTACACGGAAGACGTGTTCAAAAAATACGGCGTTCAAGTTGACTTGGACGAGGTAATCGCGGATAAATGGCAGGAAGTGACAGAAATAATGCAGAAGGAAATAATTCCAGTTCCGGGCGTCCAGGAGCTTATTGAGGAACTGCATAGTAAATATAAGCTGGCGGTTGGCTCGTCGTCAATTGCTAAATTTGTCAATATAGCGCTTGAGAAGCTGAATATCAGAGATAAATTCGACGCGGTGGTTACCATTGATGACGTCAAAAACGGTAAGCCCGACCCGGAAATATTTTTGCTGGCGGCCAAAAAATTGGGGGTTAAGCCGGAAGAATGCGTTGTCATTGAAGACGGCCGCAGCGGGATGCAGGCCGCCAAAGCCGCCGGGATGAAGTGTATCGGGTTGGTGAAAGACAAAACCAGCAAGGATTATCCGGCAGATATTTTGGTTGAGAGTTTGAGCGAGATTGACATAAGTATCTTTAATAATGGCTATCAAAATAGATAAATTAATCAAATCGAGGCGGAGGAGTATCTCGCTGGAGATTACGCGGGAGGGGCAATTGGTGGTGCGGATGCCGCGCTACGGCAGTGTTGAACAAGTCAAGCGGTTCATTGTTGAAAAACAGGATTGGATTGAAAAAAAATTGGTGGAAGCCAGTTTGCATGCCAGTAAAAATGCCCCCAAAAGATTTGTTCCGGGAGAACAGTTTTATTATTTGGGAGAGAAGTATCCGTTGCAACTCGCCGAAACGCATCATCCCAAGCTGAAATTCCAAAATGGCTTTTTTATGGCGGAAAGCAACCTCAAATACGGCCGGAAAATCTTTATTGATTGGTACCGGCGCCAGGCCAAGCTTAACATCCCCAAGCGGGTGCGCTGGTTTGCGAATATCAATCACCTGAACTGCCGCCGCATTGGAATCACCAGCGCTTCGCGGCGCTGGGGGTCTTGCACCAGCCAGGGGAATATAAACTTTACCTGGAAGTTGATTTTGCTGCCGCTTAAAATCGTGGATTACGTGGTGGTGCACGAACTGGCCCACCTGGTCCATCACAACCACTCTAAAAGATTTTGGCTTGAAGTAGAAAAGATGCTACCCGATTATAAAGACCGCAGATGTTGGCTAAAAAAGAACGGGGATAAGTACTCACTGTAGCGACTGAATTTGATGGAGTCTCTGTGGCTTTTGAAGTTTGATCGGATGTTTGGCTAATTTCCGTCGCGCCTTTATCTTTCAAATAAGCTGCCGGGTCAACCCACTTGCTCTGAATGGCGGTTTCGTTGGACTCGTAGCCGCGAAAATACTGGCCCTTGCCGTTGTAAATCCCAAAATGCAGGTGTTTGCGCTCACCGCCGGTCTCACTGCTGAAACCTTTGCCCAGAACAGCCAATTCCTGTCCGGCTTTAACTGAATCGCCGGTCTTTACCTTCAAACTACTCAAACGGATGTGTCCGTAAAGCGCGGTGTGGGAATCGTTGGCCATATCCAGCAAAATCACTCCCCCATAACCGGTAACCGGCCCGGCGAAGGTGATTTTTCCGTCGGTCACCGCATAGACCGGAACATCCTGGTTTTCCTCGCCCGGATTGATTTCCAAGTCAAGAGCGGTATGATAGCCGATGTATTGAGTGGGAAAAAGCTGTTCCCTACCCCGGTAGGAAGCTTTGCTCCAATACTGGTTAAAAGTTTTGTAATGACTGCGGCTTTCGAATCCCTGAATCGGGTAGTACCAATCGGCAGCTCTGGCAATGCCGGCCGATACAAAGAAAAATATACCCAAAAAAACAAATATTGTTAACTTATTCATCCTATTACTTGATTTTTTATACTCTTCTAGTATCATTTTACCACGCATCCGGAAAAAAGAAACCCGGATTAGTTCCTAAATATACCGATATGCTCCCTTGAGTCTACAAAAGAAAGGAGAAAAGAATGACTAGAAGGGCCATCCAGCTTATGATTTTAGTTGCAGCACTCAGTTATTTCCTCGCGGTTGCCTTGGCCGGTAATAACGCCATGCAACGGACCGCTCGCCAGGAAACGCTCGAGGATTATAGTCTCGAGATATGGGTCCATGGAGCAGTTTATCCAAAATTGGCTAAATTCTTGGAGGAGAACAAGAATAATCCTTGTGTGTCCAACCCCTACACGAATAATGGGAATATTTACAGCATTCAGGGAAGAGTTGTCAGGGTTTTCCGAGACAAACAAGCCGCTGACAACTTTCGGGCTTCTTTCGGGGCTTCCGAGGAATCCAAACACTTTCCGCGCCCAGGCGATGTCATAGGTGAAATTGAACTTCCTTTCTTTGAAAAAATCAGCTATGCCACCAAAGTAGTGCTGAAAGGCAAGGAAGAATACACGGAAGATCTCCTCGAAAAAGTCAAAGTTTTGCCAGACAAACAAACTTCGGCAAACAGATAGTATTTTCGTTCGTTTACTCTTCATGCGTCCCCACTTGTTGGGGCGCTTTTTTTATTCCAGGATAAAAGAATCGAGCCAGGGATTGTAAAAACTCCAAGATTCAGATTTATTGGTGTCCACCAGCTGAATTTGAAAAATATTGTTCCCGAGAGCGAAATAGATTTCCTCTCTGGCGTGGGCCTGGGGAGTCTGGGGAAAACTGATTCTAATGGCTTTCTTGGCATCGCCCTTGGCCGCTTTAATCGTGTAATTATAGTCCTGCGGAACGTTTTCTCCCTGGAATTTTGCTTTGGCCCAGTCAATGAGCTTTTGGTCTTTGGGCAGGGTGAAACTGTCATTGTTATAGTGGGCCACGGTAACGTAAGGCCAGCCCCTTTGCTGGGTTTGCGCCGCGATATAGGCCAAATCGCCCCCGTCTTTTTCGAGCACTTGGCCAAACTTGCACGGGCTCTCGCTGGTGCACTCGCGAAAGTCAAAATTGGCCGGGTATTTGAAAGAGTAGCCGTATTTGTTGTTCACATAAGCTTTCCAACTGGCCGGATCCGTTGAGATGCCGGGGATAGAAGCCGGTTCTTTTTTGTCGTTTCCGGCCTCGCCGCCGCGATTTGTTCCCGAGTCAATCGGTATTGGGCCGCCTTGGGGGTTTGTGGTAACCGGCAGATTGTCTTGTCCCGGCTCCACCAGGGGCAATTGGGTTCCGGCGGGCACAGTTACGTTATTCAGGGAAGCATCCTTATTTCCGGTGCGGGAATAATAAATTTCTTTGGCGGAATCAAAAAAAAGATAGCCCAAAACCGCTATCGCGACGATTAACAAAGTTACGGCAACGGTGATGAATTTATCTTTCAGCATAAGATAATCTTATACTGATAAATAAAAAAATCAAAAAAGGGAGCGGCTCGTGGACCGCTCCCAAAATAAGCTTATTTCTATTAATATTATACCACTCCAGACGAGTTTGGCAATGGAAATTAGACTCTTTTTACCGGCAAAACGGCCATTACCCGGGCGCGTTTGACGGCGCGGGCAACCACCCGTTGGTGGCGGGTGCAGGTGCCGGTTTTGCGCGGCGGGCGGATCTTGCCCTGCAGGGTCACAAAACGGCGCAAAAGATAGTAGTCTTTATGGTCCAGTTCCTCAATCTTGTTCTCGCACAAGTAGCACTTTAATGGCTCTTGGGGAGCCGGAGCCTTGGTGGATTTTCTCGGCATGAAATGAATTTACTTAGAATTTAGAATGGTATATCCTCAATCTTGATTTCCTCAACATCTTCGTTGGTGGGAGCATTTTTCTCTTCGCTTTTGGGAGCGGACTTGTCTTGGCTGGCTTCACTGCCGCCGGCCGGGGCAAACCCTTCACCGGACCTTCCACTCGGTTTGGAACCGAGCTGGAGCGATTCGGCGACGATTTCGGTGCGGTATTTTTTGGCTCCGTCCTGCCCGTCCCAGGAACGGGTCTGGATTCTTCCCTCGATCATCACCTCCTGGCCCTTGACGAGATATTGCGAAGCGATTTCCGCTAACCGGCCCCAAATCACAATATTGTGGAATTCCACTTGTTCCTGCTTGTTCCCGTCTTTGTCCTTAAAGGTGCGGTTGGTGGCTACTGAAATTGAAGTTACCCGAGTACCATTCGGAGTGGTGCGGCTTTCCGGATCTCTGGTCAAACGCCCGATGATAAAGGCCTTGTTGAGAGATAGTGCCATTTATTTAAATTAAATTATAAAATATCCTCGTTTAAGATGTCGTCCAAGCGCTGGTCCAGTTCTTCCAAAGTGATCTTTTTTTGCTTGGCGGCTTTTTCTTCCTTTTTGACTTCCGGTTTTTCTTCTTTCTCTTCTTTCACTTCTTTCTTCGTTTCCTCTTTGACCGGTTTCTTTTTGGGCTTGGCAACAACCTTTTCTTCCTCAACCACCGGTTCTTTTTTCTCTTCCGGTTTCATTTCAAGTTTCTCTTCCGGTTTCACTTCAGGTTGGGGTTCGGGTACCGCTTCGATTACGGCCCTCGGTCTGGGGACCGCCGGACGGATTGGTTCAACCGGCCTTCTCTCATAAAACGCTTTCCTTTCCGGCCGCTTTTCTTCAAGCTGTGCGGCGTTATCCAGAGGCACCGCGTCTTTCAATGGCGCGGGGGCGGAGGCGTTGTCCCTCTCCAATATAAAAGAGCGCTCGATCTCCTTCTCCAGTTTCAAAAACCGCTTCAAATCATTGACGTCGGCGGGGTTGAGCCAAAGCCAGGAGTACAGGAAATAACCAAAGTTATCTTTCCGCACCGGGTAGGCCAGCCTTTTTTTCTCGATCCAAATCCGGCTTTTTCCACCCTTTGCTTCGGGAGTGTCGCTTTTCTCAATTTCCGCGATTTCTCCTTTCTTTTTCTCGATCCAAGCCTCGATTTTCTTGCCAATCTCTCCGATTCTGTCGGTGTGGCCCAAACCGACCAAACAATTGAGTTCGTACATTCGGAAACCTTTTTTTTCTTCTTTTAATTTATTCATACTTCTATTATACACAACCATGATTAAAAAGTGATTAAAAAATTATTAACTATACCTCAGGAACCCCGAATTTCCGCGTAGCGGCGGGAGGAATCGAACCTCCGACCTAGGGCTTATGAGTCCCTCGCTCTAACCAACTGAGCTACGCCGCCAGAATAGCGATATTAGAAACAAAAAAAACTTCAATTACGCCGGGTAACTGATTAAAAGCTACTATTTATGTTTACTAGTTTATTTCCGGAGTGTCAACCAAAACCGGTATTTTTTGATAATAATATTTTATGCTATTATCACACTAAGTTGATTATTTTCTAAAACAAAAATAAACATGCGTCTTCAAGACTTGCGGCAAAGGCTATATTCCAAACAAAGCGATATCGAGAGCCGCAAACCACAGACCGATGCTTACGACCCCCGTTCCAAATCCGATGGCACATCCCCGCCAGAAGACACCGCACAACCGGCGGCCGAAAACAATGAGTGGAAAGTGGAAACCGGCACCACCAAGAAGCAGAAAACCCTGTTGGTGCTGGTGGCGTCGGTGGTGGCGGGAATAATAATTTTGGGCGGCGGCGGCTATATCGTATACCGGGTGTTTAAAAAAGACTTCAAACAGCAGCAAGTCCAACTGAAAATTGATGTGCCGCCGGCGGTTAATTTGAACGACGAAGTGGTGCTTTCAATCCCCTTCGCCAATAATAATCCGGTGGGCCTGAAAGATGTTCACCTGGTGGTGAACGTCCCTCCGAATTTTGTTATCGCCAGCACCAACCCCCAAGCGGACAGCACTGGAACGGGAAATGCCGAATGGAGCTTGGGGAACGTTGCGCCCCAACAGAGCAAGTCATTGGAACTGCGGGGACGCTTCACCGGCCGGGACGAGGATTCAGCTTCATTCAAGGCCACTGCGATTTACACTCCGAGCAACATGAATTCCAAATTTCAGAATGACATAACCGCTTCGACCAAGGTTATCGGCGTGCCATTGAGCCTGTTTGTGGACGGCACCCGCACGGCCGCTTCCGGCTATGCCATCTCCTATCAAATTTCAGTGAGAAACAACGGGGGAGATCCTTTTCAAAACTTAAAAGTGAATTTGACCTTTCCCCAGGGGTTCTCCCTGGTAAACAGCTCCGAACCGCTGGTGGGCGACAGCAAAAACGGCTGGAGCATTCCCACCATTTTGAGCAACGAGGAAAAGGTGCTGAAAATTGACGGAAAAATTGAAGGGAACGTCGGTGATCAGAAAATTTTGACGGTGAGCATTGGCCAAGACGATCCGGCGGGATTCAAGGAATATATTGAGAAAAACACTTCGACCGAAATCACCACTCCTCCGATTGTGATTTCCCAGGCGGTTGACAACGACAAAACGGTGGTCCACAAGGGTGATCCCATGAATTTCAGCATTAATTACGCAAACAAAGCCGACCGGGCTATCGGCCAAGCCATTGTCAAACTCAAGTTGGACGGCCCGATATTCGATTTGGGCAGCATTGAAGTGGAGGATGGGGGTTGGTATGACTCAAATAATAAAGAGATTGTTTGGCAGGGCGGACAGGTGCCGGCCTTGGCCATGATTAATCCGGGGGATACCGGAAAATTAAGTTTCCGGATTAAAATCGCGGATTTTATCCCATTTACCAACGACAAAAAGAGCAATTTCTCCGGACAGACAACAGTGAGCATTGAAAGTCCCGAAATGCCGACCCCAATCGGGGCAAACAAGGTGGTTACCGGCAATACGCTTGAGTTTAAATTGAGCAGCGCCGCCGGGATGACGAGCGCCGTTTTCTACAGTGACGGCACCATACCCAACAGCGGCCCCATTCCTCCTACGGTGGGCAAGAAGACCACCTACACCGTCCACTGGACTTTGACCAACGCTTTCAACGATTTGCGCGGAGTGGAAGTGAAAACCGTACTTCCCTACGGGGTTGATTGGGAGGACCGGGTGTTCCCTTCGAAAACCGGGGTGGAATATAACAAACAAACCCGGGAAATAACTTGGAATTTGGAAAGAATTCCGGCCGGAGCGGGGATTGACAAGCCGTCCTCCAGTTTGGTTTTTCAAGTCTCATTGACGCCGACCGACGACATGGCGGGCAAATCTCCCGGATTAATCAGTGACACGACTTTCAAAGGCACCGACACGTTCACCCAGGAAATTGTCAGCCTGACCGCCAAGGGGACCAATGCCAGTTTGCCGGATGACAAAAGCATGAATGAGGATATGGGAAGGGTGATCCGGCCGGGCGACGAAACTTATTCCCAATATTCAGACACCTCTCAATCAGATACCAACCAAACGAACAATAACACTAACGGAAATCAATGACCCTCCGGACTTATTTGAACTCCATGGCGGTCGCGACCAGCATCGCGTTTATGGGCTGGGCTTTGGTGCTGATATACATCGATCCCAAGAGTTCAGGCTATATCGGGCTGGCGCTTTTTTACACCACCCTATTTTTGGGCTTGATGGGGTTTTTCACCTTGATCAGCTTCAGTTTAAAGCGTTGGATCAGTAATAATGAAATTATTTTTGCTTTTATCGCCAGCTCCTTCCGCCAAGGATTCTGGCTGGCGATCATTATTATCGGGCTGTTGCTCATGCAAGGCGCCCGGATTTTGAACTGGTGGGACGCCCTGCTCTATGTCAGCGCGATATCCCTCCTGGAGCTATATTTTATCTCCGAGTAGCTATATTAATTTGCGAATCGCACGTTCGTAGATGCCGATTACTTTTCTGGCCTCGTTTTGAGTGATTTCGAAGTCCGGTTCGTGCACGATCCGGTTGCGGATTTTATGCGCTTCCCAAACTTCTTCATAAACATCCGGCAAGTCAGCCGGAACCATCTCTTTCAGCCGTTCCCCCACGGTCTTGCCGGCAAAACCTTTCTTTTCCAAGGTCCGGTCCAAGGATTTATCCGCTTCAATGATGGCGATTTTCCAGTCGGAAGGAGATTCGCTGGTCAGCTTTTTGTTTATCTCTGAAATTTGAGCGGTGCCGGGCATTTCCGCCAGCAGCTCGTATTTTTGCGGTTTGGCTTTGGTGCCGGTGAAGAACTGCCTCATCCGGCCTTTGAAAAGCGAAAGCTGGATACTGGTGTAAACGATATTGAAAATCAAAATCAAACAATAAAGGGCGATGATTATCTGGATAATCAAAAAAGTCTTCGAATTGTACATCGAATTCAGCACATCCAGGAAGCTATTTCCCGGTGCATCGGTGTTTTGAGCGCTGGAACTGCCGGTTTGCGATAGCATTAAAAATAATTAGTTCTTTTGCGGCTCCATGATGACCACTTCCATTTCCTTTCCCGCCAAACCGCCGGCTTTAAATGACAATTTTTTTTGCGGCTCGGTGGCGCAGATGCCCATTTCTTTACAAAATGCGTCTAAATCGCCCAAATAGGTTCCAGTATGACCCGGTATTTTGTAGTGCATCGGGATCACCACTTTCGGCTCAAGCTGTTTGATTATCGCGACCGCGTCTCTGGGGGATACGGTCGGTCCGCTTCCCACGGGAATCATCAGCACGTCCACCCCGTCAATTTTTTGGATTTGGGCTTCGGATGGAACGTGCCCGATGTCGCCCAAATGGACAATGCGGACATCTTCGACCTCAATGATATAAACCACGTTGGTTCCCCTTTCCGCTCCGGATTTATTGTCGTGAAAAGTAAGCATTCCTTTGATGTCCGCTCCTCCCACCGAATATTCACCCGGCGTGTTTATCACCACCCCCGGGCTTTTAAAGGCCCCCAAGTTGCTGTGATCCGGGTGGCTATGGGTGATTAAAACGGCGTCGCCTTCCAAGTTGCTTGGAGGGTTAATCCCGAAAACATTCCCGAAAGGGTCAATAAATATTTTCAAGCCTTTTTTGGCTTCCGAGTCAGCAGTTATTTCAAAAAATGACTGCCCAAACCATCTTATCTCCATAAGCTAGATTAAAGTTAAATTCCTCCCCCCGTAAATCTCCTCCTATTTTTTGAAAACGAAAAATTTATAGCCCACAAAATTCCAGACCAAAACGAGGATTGAAGCGACGGCAGTGCCAACATTGGCCCAGGTTTTCAATCCAATGGATCCCAAAGGTCCGACGACGTTGACAATCAAGGAAGCGATTCCCGCGTTCAAGAGCAGCCCAATCAAACTCACCAGCAGAAATTGCACGAATTCTTTTCCCGCGTGCTTTTGGTCTTTTTTGCCGAAGGTCCACATTTTGTTCCAGAAAAAGCTGTTGGTTACGGCGACAATGAAAGATATGCTTTTAAAAAGGGTGAAATACCAACCGTTGGCAATTCCGGTAATAAAAATAAGTAGATTCAAAACCCCGAAATCAACCGCGAAATTAGCCGCTCCCACGGCGCCAAATTTGGCCAGTTGAAAGAAAAAACCGGCAATTTTGGAAAGCAAATAACCGATATACACGCCGATTGCCGCCAGTAACGTGAAAAAGACCGCGATTGCCACATATTTCACCAGGTTTATTTGCACACCCAGGTTATTGAGCACGATCGGGATCAAAACACCAAAAATAAAACCATTAATTGAGGCGTAGACGATGTCGCTTCTTTGAATCCTGGCACTTTTTATTTTGGCCATTTTTTGTATTTTTTAGGGTTAGGGTTTAACTTGCTTTTTTAATTCGGCTTCCATTTCCGCTAAATCCGGGGTTAACTCTTCGTCGATGTCCCCTTTTTCATCGAGGCTGGTTTTTTTCGTCTTCTCCTCGGTTGGCTTTTCGACATCGGCCTCGTCCGCTTTCTTCTTCTTGTTTTTACCGGTCTTTTTGGGCTGCGGCTCTTCTTCAAAACTATTTTCCCCGACGTTTTCGTCAGAAGCCATCGGTCCCCCGCCTTTTTTGGTGACGTTTTCTATCGCTCCCCAGCGCGCTTCGTCATTATCGGCTATCACCAGGGCAATCTCATCGCCCACTTCAGCGTGGTGGTAGGTTACCGCCGCCAGAAGGACTTTGTAAATTTTTCCTTCCGTTTCGACAATATAGCCCCCCTCTTCCGGATTTTCTTTTAAAATTCCAATCAGCCTTTTTCGTTTGAATGGCCCAATCTGCTTGTAAATAAAATTGCCGTCGTCGGTTATTACCAGTTTCAGCATATCGCCCTCCACCAGCTTTGATTTGCTGGCGTAGTTTGCCGGGACCGGGTATTGCCTGCCGTCAGTCCCGATCATTAGTTGGCCGTCAAAAGTGCCTTCAATAATTTTACCCCCTTCGGCCACTCCATAAGTCTTCTTTTGGGGGGTATATTTACTTTCTAACTGCGCTAAAAGCGATTTCGCGGTCTGTAAGTTTTTCTCGGCGCTGGCGATGCTCTCCTTGACCAATAAAATCCTTTGAGCGTCTTGTTTATCTTTTCTCTCTTCCATTTTTGTATTTTTTATGGTTAATGGTTGTGAGGAAATCTAAAAAGACTCTCCTCAACTTAAATTTAGCCCTAATATTCTCTTTTGCCAATATTTTTTATTTGTTTATTTTGGATATTTTGGCGAAATTCGGCTGATTGATATATTTTTTTAACTCTTGTTCGGATAAAAAGCGGTTGGCGCTGAGGTCGTTAAGTCCCAGTTCTTTTAATTTTGCCTCTGAAAGCATAAGGTAAAAGAAGTCTGAATATTGGTTGTCGTTGTAACTGAAATTTACCCGGTAAATAGTGCTTCCGTCGGCTTCTTTGCTCACTGCCTGGCTGGCAATTTTCAGACCGTCGCTGGGGCCGTTTTGTTCTTGGAAAAGCTTTCCCCACCTTTTTTGCGCAAATTCCGTCAGACTGGTGTCGTAATTTTTCTTGTTTTCTTCGGCTTTCTGCTGGATTTTTTCCATAAAGTTAGAATTTTTCTGCGCGCCTCCGTTATCATTGGTGCGCGCGGCGGGAGCTGCCTCGGAGGGCGGAGCGGACTTTTCGGTATTTTGGGAGTTGAACTTGAGTAATAAAGCCAAAACAACAATCCCAACGATAATTAGGATGCCTGCAACGATATAAATTTTATTTTTGTTCATTTATTTTTTGGAACCAGACAATATTATGTTAATCCGATGATATCATCAGAAAAATCCGCGTGCAACGATTACCCGATTTTGACTCCCACGCCCACTGTGCTGGAAAGGGTGATTGATTTGATAAGTTTTCCCTTCAATCCGCCGGGCTTTTGCTTGTCTAAAGCTTTTTTGAGCGCTTCGTAGTTTTCTTCCAGGGCGGCTTCTTCAAAAGAAAGCTTGCCGATGGGAACATGGACATTGCCGCTTTTGTCGCTTTTGAAATTCACCTTGCCTTTTTTCAGTTTCGCGACCGTGTTTTCAATGTCTTCGGTTACGGTTCCGTCTTTGGGATTAGGCATTAATCCCTTCGGACCAAGTATTTTGGCAATCTTAGCGAGTTTCGGCATCATATCGGGGGTGGCCACGGTAACGTCAGCATCAAGCGCTCCGGCGGTGCGGATTTTTTCGATCAAATCTTCGCCTCCGATGGTTTCCGCTCCGGCCTTTTTGGCGGCGGCTAGTTGGTTGGGGTTTTCGGTAAAAACGGCAATTTTAATGCTTTTCCCGGTACCATGCGGTAAATCGGTTCCCGAACGCACCTGCTGCTCGGATTTTTCCGGGTTGATGTTCAAATGAAAATGAGCCTCGACCGTCTCGTCGAATTTGGCCGCTTTGGCCTTCTTTAACAATTCAACAGCTTCCTTCAGCGAATAAACCTTATTCTTTTCCAGGAGCTCAAGATTGGCTTTGTGGCGTTTGCTTCTTGGCTTGCAAATTGTTCCAATTTTCATATCGCTATTTCTTCTTAATGGTTACCCCCATGCTTCTGGCGGTGCCGGCAATAATTTTTTTGGCGGCCTCGACGTCATCGGCGTTCAGATCCTCCATCTTCTGCTGGGCAATTTGGGTCAGCTGTTCTTCGGTGAGCTCGCCCACCTTATTCTTGTGAGGTTCTTTCGAACCTTTGCCCAAGTGCAGGGTTTTTTTGATCAGCTCGGAAGCCGGGGAAGTTTTGGTGATAAAATCAAAAGTGCGGTCTTCATATACGGTGATTTCGACCGGCACAATGTCGCCCATTTTGTCCTTGGTCCGCTCGTTGAATTGATTGCAAAAGTCTTGGATCGGCAGTCCGTGCTGACCCAACGCCGGTCCGATCGGAGGAGCCGGAGTGGCCTTCCCTGCGGGAATTTGCAGTTTAACTTTCGTCTTAATCGGTTTCATAATTTAAACTTTTTTAACTTGTAAGAAGTCCAGTTCGACGGGGGTTTCCCGGCTGAACATATTGACCAGAACCTTGATTTTTCCTTTTTCCCGGTCCACCACTTCCACTTTTCCGTCGAAATTCTTGAAAGGGCCGTCCACCACTTTAACCGCATCGCCCACGGCGATGTCAATATCATAGTCGGGCTCCTCTTTGCCCATGCGTTTTTTCAGGGTCTTAACTTCGGCTTCGGAAAGCGGGATGGGGGTGGTTTCGGTGCCGACGAACCCGGTGACGTTGGGAGTGTTGCGCACAATATACCAAGATTCCTCGGTTACAGTCATCTGGACCAGCACGTAGCCGGGGAAAATTTTTTCCTCAATCACTTTGCGTTTGCCCCCGCGAATGCGGATTTGCTTCTCGGTAGGCACCAGCACCTCAAAAATCTTGTCTTCCATGTTCAAAGAATGGGCCCGCTGGCGCAAGCTTTTGGCCACGCTGTCCTCATAACCGGCGTAGGTATGGATAACATACCAAGGCGCGTCCGACTTGGGCTTCAACAATTCTTCCGGCTTCGTTTCCAAAGCGGCGACTTCCTTGTTGGTTTTTGGCTCTTCGATGTTTTTCTTAGCCATAAAATAAGCGGAAATTCTTAATTATAAAATGAATCGGTTTACCACGATGGTGAACAAGTAGTCCAGGCCTCCCAAAACCACCACCAAAAAAGCGCTTAAAGCAATAACCACCCAGGTGTAGCGGATGGTTTCCTCCCGGCTGGGCCAATTGGTGCGGCGCAATTCCGCTTCCGCTTCCTTGACGAACTTCACAATTTTATTGTCAATATCAATCTTTACCATAATTGGGGAATTACAGTTTCTTTTTTAACCGATTAATACTAAACACGCAAGCAAACGCTTTAATCTTATCCCGATTTATTTATTATGGCAACTCGTGGAGCAAAAAACGTTTTGGTAAAAATTGAATGAGGTGTTATAATGAGGGACTCAAAAATATTTTATGCGAAACAAAGAGAAAAATCCTGACAAAATTCTCTCGAGGCTGAAAGTGGCCCTGGTCCATGATTATTTGGTGGAATACGGCGGGGCGGAGAGGGTGATGGAATGTTTCGCCGCGATATTTCCGGACGCGCCGATCTACACTTTGGTTTACGATCCGAAATTGGTCAAAAAAATTGTTCCGCGCCGGATTATCCGCTCGTCTTTTTTGCAAAAAATTCCCTTTGCGCGGACTTCGCACCGGTTCTTCCCCATGCTGATGCCGATGGCCACCGAAAGTTTTGATTTGTCCTATTATGATTTGGTGCTCTCCGATTCGGCCAGCTATGCCAAAGGGGTGATAACTTCCCCTAAAACCTTGCATATTTGCTTCTGCCACACTCCCACCCGTTATGTGTGGGACGATTGCCAGAAATATATCCGGGAATTTTCTTACCCCGGGCTGCTTAGGCGCCTGGTCCCATTGGGCTTGAATTACGTCCGGCTGTGGGACCGCCTGGCGTCCAGCCGGGTGGACGCGTACATTGCCAACTCACAGTTGGGGTCGGAACGCATCCGGAAATATTACCAGCGTCCATCAACCGTTATCAATGCCCCGGTTTTCGTTGACGAGCTGCTTTCTCCCGGCCAGCAGAAAGAGAGGGGGATTTTTAAGCGCCAGTATCGCAAATCGTCGCAAAAAGAAGGCTACTATTTGATGCTGGGGCGTTTGATGTCATACAAGAAGTTTGATTTGGGGATAAAAGCCTTCAACCGGCTTAAGTTACCCTTAAAGATAGTCGGTGAAGGCCCGGAATTCAAAAAATTGAAGCAATTGGCCGGTCCGAGCGTTAAGCTGGTAGGGGCCCTGCCGCCCCGGGACCCGCGGGTGGCCGAATATTTTGCCAAATCAAAAGCCTTGATTTTCCCCCAAGAGGAAGATTTTGGAATTGTGCCCTTGGAAGCGATGATTAGCGGAAAACCGGTAATCGCTTACCGGGCCGGGGGAGCCTTGGAAACGGTCCGGGAGAACGTAACGGGAATGTTCTTCGACCGGCAGGATGTGGACAGTTTGGTCAAGGCCGTGCGGGACTTTGAAAAAAAATCGAGCCAAGGCGTCTTTGATCCGTTTAAAATTCATAAATACGCGCTCAAATTTCGCAAAGAAGCTTTTGAGGAGAGAATAAGACGGTATATTCTGGAGCAGCTTAGGAAGCGGCGGGAACCTTAGTCCCCTGCTCCGCTGTTAATTGAAGCGTGGATGCTGTCATCGGTTGCTGGGGCTTTTTTCTTGTTCTTGCTGTCATTGGTGTTGCCGTTTTTGTTATCGACGGTGGCGGTATTCTCAATCTGATTCTCAATATTTGAACTCGAATTTGTCTCCTGGGGGATGACAAAATCGGTTCCCAGGAAAGCTTTCAAACGGTCGGAGTACATTTTATATTGCTGCCGCTCCTTTTCGGTAATATTCTCGGTGGGCGATATGTTGTAGTAATCAAATAAAAACTCCAGAATCTGGCTCGTGACGGGCGACACCGTGTCGGAGGAAAAATTGGCGGCTTTGACTTTGTCCAGTTTGGTGAGCACCACAAATCCCGGGTCATTCATGGGGGCGCCGCAGAGAAAAGTGTGGATGAATTCCCCGCTGTAGCCTCCGCCATTGGGATTGGGAATCTGGGCCGTTCCAGTTTTGGCCCCGATTAGATATCCAGGAACGGCGGCTTTCACCGCCCAGCCGTTTCTAGCGACGGAAATTAGCATCGCTTTGATGGTGTCGGAGGTTTTTTGGGAAATCACCTGGCGGACTTCTTTGGGGGGGACCTCAATCTCTTCCCCGTTGCCTTTGATTACCTTCTGGACTATTTGGGGCTTCATCAAATGGCCTCCGTTGATCAGGGAGGAGAAAGCCGTAACCATCTGAATTCCGGTAACGGCCACACCTTGTCCGAAGGAGGCAGTGGCAAAATTCAGGTCTTTCATTTGAGCCAAGTTCCTTATGTCGCCCTTGGCTTCGCCCACCAGGTCAATTCCGGTCGGTTCGCCAAAACCGAAGTTTTTCAAGTACCGGTAGTAAGCTTCTTTGCCGGCCCGCTGCTGGGCGAATATGGCCCCGGTATTTAGCGACAGGTCCAGGGCTTTGGTCATTGGAATAACTCCCCGGCCCTTGCCGTCGAAGTTGTGCATGGTAAAACCGGCCATGGAAACCGATCCGGTATCGTTATAAGTGGTGTCTGGAGTGATTTTTCCCGTATCCAGCGCAATTGAGTAGGTGACGCTTTTGAAAATTGATCCCGGCTCGAACTGCTCTTGGATGCATTTATTTTGGAACAAGGAAGCGTCAGTCACCTGGGTGTAATCTCCGTTGTCGTAGGACGGATAGCTAGCCATCGCGATTATCCGGCCGGTCTTAGGCTCCATAATTAGAATGTTGCCGCTGGTGGCTTCGAATTTTTTCACGATTTGCTCCAATTTCTTCTCGACGTAATATTGAACCGCTTGCTCGATGGTGAGCACCAACCCGTCGCCATCCTCGGCTTTTTGCAATGTCCTTGAGCCGATGGAGATCCAGCGCCCCCCCGTGTCTTTTTCTGCTTTCAGAAACCCTTCTTTACCGCTCAACGAGCTGTTGAAATATTCCTCCACCCCGTATTGGCCGCTTTTGTTGTCGTCTTGGTAACCCAAAAAGCCGATTGTTTGGGAAGCCAACGGGCTGGCGGGATAAGTCCGCCAATATTCCGGCATCAGCTCAACCCCCTTCAGGTTTTTATTTTGCAAGGCCAAACTCTCATCGTCCGTGAGCTTTCTTTTGATTACTTCGTACATATCATTGGGATCACGGGTGAGTTTCTGGCGGATTTCCTCCACCGGAATATTCAAGACGGTGGCCAAAGTCATGGCAGTCCCTTCAATGTCGGTGATGTTTTTGGGAACCGCGATTACCGTATCCATTTCTTCGTTGACCGACGCGGGGTAAGTTTTCCCTTTGTTCTGAAGAAAGATTTCCCCCCGCCGAGGGATCAGTTCCTCGTAATATTGGTGCTGGCTTTGGGCCCGCGAAAACAACTCGTCGTGGCTTGAAACCTGGATGATAAACAAGCGGTGGAAAATAGCCAGCGCGATAATCGCGATTATCAGCAACCAGGCGGTCAGCCTCCACTCCCGGGGCTTTTTCAGCCCGGCGGGTCTGCGGCTGTAAACCGGCCGCGACATAGGCCGTCTGACCGCTTTCAGGTTTTTATTTTGTATATTCATGGGCCCGAAATTTGAATACTATAGACTTTTCTTTAACTCTTCAATGATTGGTTGGTCGCCTTGGGTGCATTTGCCGTCTTGATACAAGGTGGGCACGCCCGCAGTAGACAGACCGCATTCCTTGATTTTTTCCATAAAAAGCTTTTGGCCGTTTAAGTCTTTGAATACCTCAATTTTTTTGAGTTTCAGTTTGTCTTCCAAACCGGGGTTGTCCTGGAGGAATTTCTCCACGTTTTCGCAGTGAGGGCACCCTTCCCCCCAGAAAAAGACCAAATCCCCTTGATTAATGGTATAATTACCAGAGGTATTGGCTGGCTGGGCGCCGGTGTTAGCATTAGGGTTTGGGGCGGGATTGTTGCTCCCGCATCCTGCCAACAACAAACCCGACGTTAAAACTGCTCCGGCCAACAAGGCAATTCTCGTTTTATTTTGCATTTTGCTAATTACTATTTACTATTTACTATTTACTATTTACTAATAGGTTTAGTAATTATAGCCACTATTTAAAAATGGCAAAATTTGTGCTGTTGCAGAGTTAGGGTTACCTTTTGAGGCTGGGTTAGTCGGTAAATATTTGAAAGGGACAAAAGCATGGTTCTGGCGATCTTTTCTCTCGGTGTCATGCGGTGCATGCCATATCC
>Ga0172371_10005642_pt1 | contig 18495 bp, 16 predicted proteins | sample Lak12m_FD_114543 | JGI IMG/M metagenome (GOLD analysis project Ga0172371, IMG submission 114543) | Freshwater microbial communities from Kabuno Bay, South-Kivu, Congo - kab_022012_12m | ecosystem: Environmental > Aquatic > Freshwater > Lake | place: Democratic Republic of the Congo: South-Kivu...
CGCGAAATCGACAAAATGACCGAGGAAGCCTATGTGGCGCTGCGGAAGATGCTGCTTTCGGTCGGACGCGAGCGCGCGCTCTCCATCTCCGCCCTGCCAGTGCGCGACATCACGCTCGCCGCGTCGTACATCAATGTGAGCGGCATGCACCTTCCGACGCTCGATGTGCGCGCGAGCGCCCCTGTTTTTCACTATTCTTTTATGAATTCGTTTGCCGTATGCGACGAAACCGTGATAGAGTTTACCGAGCTTCTTCAAAAGCTGTCGACGGCTGCGGGAATGAGGTCCATCGTGTGGCGCCTCGCGCGCGAAGTGCGAAAGACGCAGCGCCGTGTCAACGCGCTGGACAAGATGGTGATCCCCCGCTCGCGCGAAATCGTGAAGTTCATCGATGCTTCGCTCGACGAGCGGGAACGCGAATCGCTGTTTGCGGTAAAGATGCTGAAACAGCGGTTGTCCGAACAGGAATGATCATGAAGAAAATGCTGGAAACCGTGCTTGTGGCGATCAACGGCTCAGACGCCTCGATCTGCGCCTTCAAGTATGCCTTAGCCCTGAGGAAAGCCATAGGCACGAGAATTGTCGCATGCTATGTGGTGGATACCGCAACCATAAGGCAGTTGGCGCTGTCCAGAATTTTCGTGCCGGAAGAGAGCGAGGAGTACGAGCGCAACCTGGAAAATTCCGGGCAGCGCTATCTGAACTTCTGCGCGGAGCTCGCGCGGCAGAAACAGATCTCCATTGAAACCGTGATCCGGAAGGGGTCGGTATCCGGCGAAATTGTGAAGTTTTCGATTGAACTCGGTGCCGACGCGATCATTTTGGGAGGCAACCCCGCGGACGGCCTCTACCGCGACGCCATCGCCGACGCCAATCACGAAGTGCTCAAGAACGCTCGATGCCCCGTGCTCTTCATCAAGCCACCTCTCGGCGAGGAATACTACAAGACGCTCTGAACCGACAGTGCGAGTTCGAGGATGGGGTCTTCCCCGCGCCGATACTCTTCGAAGGTCGGCGCCCGCATCAGTCCCTCTGAGGGTCTCAAGAAACCGCTCGCTGGCCTTATTCCGCTCGTCGCCGAGTACTTCCAGAACTTTTTCGACCTTCCCACCACAAGCTTCGAATTGGCGAGGCTGAATCGGTATATCTCGCCGTAATGGTCGATGGGCTCGATCATCGGTTCGCCGGCGAGCATCGCGTTGCCGCTGTCGGGGTCGCCCGCGGCCCCGCATGCCTTGAGCATGTCGGCGGTGTTCATGAGCGCCGACGAGAAGGTGTAGGGGCCGATGACCAGGATCACCCCGCCTCGGCGCTTCGCGAGAGCTGTGGCGCCGAGCTTGCGCGCGAATGCGCTGCCGGGCCTCGAGTCGCCGCCCGAATTCGACCTCATGTCGACGATGAGCCTCGATATCGCAGGGTTCGCCTCGATTTCCCGCAGGACATCGTCAAACGCGGTGCCGGGATTGCTCGGGCACGATCGGAACGCCACATAGAGCGTATCCGGATTGCCCGCGAGCACTGTGTGCCATATGTCGACGCCGGAATTCTGCCTGAATACGGCGGTCGGCGCGCTTGAGTCGATGGCATAGCTCCATTCTCTGCCGCTGGCCATTTCGCGCGTCATCTCTGGAACGGTGAAGGGTGTCGATTCCGCGACGAGCTTGAGCCCATCGCTGTTCGCGAGGCCCAATCCCCGCATGAGCATCGGGTTCATGAGCGCGTTGAGCGATTCGGCGCGCAGGGCTTCCGCCTTGAGCCGCTCGAGTCCTGGCGCGTCCAGCCCGGATTCCACGCTGAGCGCGGGGGCGAGCTTGTCGAGCGCGTCCGGCACGCTGAATCCGCCGATGCTTTCGACTTTTTTGCCAAGCGCGGTACCGTAAGCTGGCGCCTCCGCCCCCGCGTCGGGGAGCATTACGGCGTACACGCGCAGTTCAAACTCGGCGGAGGCGTACTCGCCGCTCGTAGGGAAAAATCGGAGCGCGATGGGGTATTGCGCTTCAGGCGACGCGTTGATGCGCGTGTGGCCATCGCCGACGGCCGCGCAGATCTCCGAAATTCCCGCGATCGCCGCGTCGCGGCGATCCGTGGCGCCGGGTGTGCCGTCGATGCTCCCCATGGCCGTCTGCGCGGCCTTCCGTACCGCGTCTGCCGCCGCGAGATCGGTTTTCAGTTTTGGATGGTTCGCGAGGAGCTCGTTTTCGAGCGCCGCGATGTCCGCCTTCCACGCATCGGTGGAGAGCGCGTCGAGGGAATCGCCGTACTGAGACCATGATATGGGTGAAACGCAGGAGGCAAGCGTGAGCGACAACGATGCCAACATCGCGAGCGGCGCGACTACATATTTTGGTATTTTCATTGCTAGAAGATACTATCAGTGATAGTCAGTGACGTTCAAGGCGCGCTCTATTATATAAAAAAAATTTAATATATTGGAATTGTGTAAAATTTATAGTATTATTCACTTGAGAAAGGAAAAGCGTGCGCATAGGAGGTAGAATATGTTGAAATCCGTGGGCGACATTCTCAAGTCGAAGGGCAGTGGCGCGGTGAGCGTGCTCCCGAGCGACAATGTGATGAAGGCTCTTGAGATCATGGCGGAGAAGAATATTGGCGCTGTCCTCGTGATGGACTCGCAGGGCATGGTGCACGGCATCTTTTCGGAGCGCGATTTCGCCCGAAAGATGATCGTCAAGGGCCACAGCTGCGAGAATGAGAAAGTCGAAAATATCATGACCAGCAAGGTCATCTTCGTGCAGCCCGACACCACGCTCGAATCGTGCATGAACCTTATGACCGAGCACCGCATCAGGCACCTCCCCGTGCTTCAGAACAACAGGGTCACGGGCATTGTTTCGATCGGCGACGTTGTCAAAGCCCTGCTCGAGGCGAAGGACCGGATCATCTCAGAGCAGGCGTTCGAGCTAGGCCAGGCTGAGCGCGCCCAGCAGCAGGGAGTGGTGTGAGGATTTTCAACGGTCCCACTATTGCGATTTAAAATTTCGGGGTACACTTTCGGCACATTCGAATTTGGGTGAGGGTGACGTATGATCACGCTGACGCATTTCACGCTGTCGGAAGTCCCCGAATTGAGCGCGGCGAAATTTTCAACGCGGCCCGCGCTCTCCATGGTGGCCGGGGCTGTTTTCAGCTATCGCGACTTTGAGCGCACGAGTCGGGGGATCGCGGAATTCCTCGTCGATCGTGGAATACGGAAGGGCGATCGAGTCGCGCTTCTGGCCGAAAATTCCCCGCAGTGGGTCATGACCTGGTTCGGCATTGTCCGGGCCGGCGCCATTGTGGTTCCCATCCTGAACGACTTCATTCCATCGCAGATATGCAACATCATCGAACACGCCGAGGCGCGCGCCGTCTTTGTCTCCGATAAATTGCGCGCGAAATTGGCTGAACTTCCACCGAGCATCGAGATCTACGATATCCGCGAACAGCACAATCCCGCCGCGGCTCCCGTGACCTTCCCACAAGTCGATCCCGACGATCTCGCGATGATCGTGTATACCTCGGGCACGACCGGGCTTTCCAAAGGCGTCATGCTCACGCACCGCAACATTCTCTTCAACGCCACCGCCTGCAAGACGATTATCACACTCCATCGCACCGACAGGCTCCTCTCGATTCTACCCTTGGCGCACACCTACGAGTTCACGATCGGCACGGTGATCGCGCTGATCTCAGGCTCGCACATCCACTACCTCGACAGGCCGCCCTCGGCGACGGTGCTGGTGCCCGCGCTCCAGGCGGTCAAGCCGACCATTATGCTCTCGGTCCCCCTCGTGATCGAGAAGATTTATCGCAGCAGCATCAAACCAACCCTCGATGGCATGAAGCTGTACCAGAGCAAACTCTTCAAACCGCTCATCATTCTCTTCGCGGGAATCAAGCTCAAAAAAACCTTCGGCGGGCACGTCCGTTTCTTCGGCGTCGGAGGGGCTCCGCTTGCGGCCGATGTCGAGGAGTTCCTCAAGCGCGCGCGCTTCCCCTACGCGATCGGCTACGGCCTCACCGAGACCGCGCCTCTCCTCGCGGGCTGCAATCCACAAACGACGTTCCTGCGCTCCACCGGCCCGGCCCTCAAGGGCGTGCAGCTGCGCATCGCCGATCCCCATCCCGGAACGGGCGAGGGCGAAATCCAGGCCAAGGGCCCCAATATCTACAAGGGCTACTGGCGCGACGAGGCGCGCACGCGCGAAACCTTCACCGACGATGGCTGGTTCCGCACGGGAGACCTCGGCTATTTCGACGCGAAGGGGCGCCTCTTCATCCGCGGCCGCTCGAAGACGATGATCCTTGGAGCCTCGGGCGAGAACATCTACCCCGAGGAGATAGAGTCGATACTCAACCAGGCGCCTGAAGTCGCTGAATCGCTCGTGGTCGAGGACGAGGAGGGGCTCACCGCCCTCGTCTACCTCAAGAGCGAGGTGCTCGAAAACCTCGAGGCGCGCATTAAAGACGGGATCGACGCGGCCGGCGATCTGAGTTCGCGGGTGGGGCAGGCTATCGCGAACGCTGAAAAATCCGTGGCGGGAACCGTGAGCCACGCCGTGAGCGATGCCGAAAAGACGATGGAGCACCTCCTTGAGCGAATTCGGAAGGAGACGAACTCCAAGCTCGCGGGCTTCTCGCGCATACAGCGCGTAAAAATCCATCCCGAGCCCTTCGAAAAGACTCCGACGCAGAAGATCAAGCGATTCTTGTATGGAAAGAAAAAGGGCGAGAGCTCGGGACCTCCACCTCAACAAACCTGAATTGAGATAGCCGCCCGATGATTGCCCTGATCGCGCCCTACGCGAAGATGAAGGAGCTGGCCGACTCGGTGCTCCACCGCTACGATTTGCCCATCCACACGGTCGTGGGCGATCTCGGCGAGGCAATGGAGTCGGCGCGCCAGGCTGCCGCCGAGGTCTTCATCATTGTGAGCCGCGGCGGCACGGCCAAGCTCATCCGCGACACGCTGGGTGTCGATGTCATCGAGATCGGCATATCTCAGTATGAATTGCTGCGCATCTTAAAGCCCTACATCGGCGCGAAGAAGCGTGTCGCCGTCGTCGGCTTCCGTTCCCTCACCGAGCCCGCCGAAAAGCTCTGCAACATCCTCGGAATCTCGGTCTCCGCGCTCCCCGTGGACCACGAGGAGGAGATTGGGGCCCGGATGAAGGCCCTCCAAGACCTGGACATCGACTGTCTCATCGGCGACATGGTCACCATCCGCTCGGCGAAGGGAATCAAGGCCGATCTCCATCTCATCGAGTCGGACACGGACGCGATCATCGATGCCCTCGATAAGGCGGCGGTCGTCGCGAGGAGCATCTGGCTCCAGCGCGAGAGCGATCTCAGGATCCGCGCTGTCTTCAACACGGTCCAGGAAGGCATCATTTCGGTCGACAAGAGCGGGATCATCGACCAGATCAACTCCAAAGCCGGGGAGATGCTGCGTTCGCCCCATCTGCGCAGCAAGAGCATGAACACGATCATTCCCGACCTCGACCTGCCCACCATTGTGCGGGAGAGCCGCGATTCCTTCGGTAAAGTGGTGGAGGCGAACGGCCATCGCGCCGTCGCGAACATCACGCCGATCATTCTGCACGGAAACCCCGAAGGCGCGGTGATCGTGCTGCAGGAAGTCGGCAAGCTCCAGGATCTCGAGAAGCGGGTGCGCAAGCAGCTCTTCGCAAGGGGCTTGTCGCGCGCCACCGCTTCGAGGATGTCGTCACCGATTCGCGCGCGATGCGGGAGTGCCTCGCGATAGCCCGGCAGTACGCGCTGACGACGAGCAATATCGTCATTTACGGCGAAACCGGCACCGGCAAGGAACTCCTCGCCCAGAGCATCCACAACGAGAGCCCCGCGCGCGAAGGTCCATTTGTCGCGATCAACTGCGGCGCGCTTCCGCCGACCCTCCTCGAGAGCGAACTCTTCGGCTACGTCGAGGGCGCCTTCACGGGAGCCGTGAAGGGCGGCAAGGCGGGCCTCTTCGAGCTCGCGCACGGGGGAACAATTTTCCTCGATGAGATCAACGAGCTCGACTTCCAGCTCCAATCGAAGCTCTTGCGCGTGCTTCAGGAACGAGAAGTGATGCGCGTGGGCGACACTAAGATCATCCCGGTATCCGTACGCGTCATCGCCGCGTCAAATGTTCCTCTCCGCGACGAGGTCGAGAAGGGGAGGATCCGCAAGGATCTCTTCTATAGATTGAATGTGCTCGATATACGCATTCCGCCGCTCAGGGAGCGCCGCGAGGATATCCTCACGCTCTTCGCGCACTTTGCGCAGGAGTGCGCTGTCCGGAGCAGGATGAAGGCGGCGACGTCGATGCCTGAGGAGCTCGCGGAGCGGCTGCGGGTCTACTTCTGGCCCGGAAATGTGCGCGAGCTCGAGAATGTGGCGGAGAAATACATGGTACTGAGGCGGCTCTTCGATGAACGGCAGTCGGCCTCTGTGGTGATCGATGCCCTCGACGCCGAGGGTGGATTCCAGGCTGTTTCCTCATCTTCCTCGCAGGGTGCCGGTACCGATCCGGGCACGCTTGAGGAGATTGAGGCGCGCATTGTGCGCGAGGTGTACGAGGGCGAAGGCCGGAACGTGAGCCGCGCCGCGAAGCGGCTCGGCATCGATCGACAGACGCTGCGAAAAAAGCTGGGCGAAGCGCCGGAACGCTGAGCGGCTCAAATCATCGCGATATGACAAAATTATCACCACCATATTGAAAAATTTACCAGCACGCTCGCGCCCGATGGTTTGAGGCGACCTCGGTGGCTCCAATTCCACCTCCGTGAGGGCTGCTGATTCTCGCATTGTGCGCAAAATCGTTGAAATAGGCGCGGATAGAGTGCACTGCTCACCTGGTTTTTAAAATATTTATATATCCATTCAATTGGCACATCTCTTGCAATACCTATGTCTGGCGAAAAATGCGTCAATTAATTTGCATAGACTATGTATGCCTGATCGAAGGAGAACAGAATGGCTGAAACGATGAAAGCTTTGGTTGAGTATCCGAGCGGAGAGCTGAAACTCGAGCAAGTACCGGTGCCTCAGATCGGAAAGACGAGGTTCGCGCCCCACGACGTGCTCGTGGAGGTTGAGTATTGCGGCATCTGCGGAAGCGATATCTACAAGTTCACCGCGAGCGACGAGGAGAAAACCGATATTCGCCACGTTCCGGCTCCCGTCGTGAGCGGCCACGAGATCGTCAGCGTCGTGCGCGCTGTTGGCAGCGCCGTCACCAGCGTAAAACCCGGCGACCGCGTGGTGCACGAGATCGTCACCTTCTTCTGCGGCCACTGCCCGGCTTGCCTCGAAGGGCGCTTCAATATCTGCAACACCATCGAGCCGATGAAGGGCCGCGCCCACTACGTGACCGGGGGCGGCTTCGCGGACTACACGATGTGGTCGGAGCACCAGCTCCACAAGATTCCCGAAAATGTCAGCTCGAAGGCGGCGGTGCTCATGGAGCCGCTCGCCGGTTCGATCCACTCGGTCATCACGAGAATGGGCGTCAAGGCAGGCGAATCCGTGGCCATTCTGGGCCCTGGCGCGCGCGGACTGCTCATGCTGCAGGTCTGCAAGGCGATCGGCGCGGGTCCGATCATCATGACCGGCATCACGCGCGATGAACCCTACCGCCTCGCAATGGCGAAGAAACTCGGCGCCGACCTCATCGTCAATGTCGAGAAGGAAGATCTCCGCAAGAAGATCGCGGAGTTCACCAACGGCATCGGCGTCGATGTCGTGCTCGAGAACACCGGGGCGGTGGAACCGATCGCCGAATCGCTCGACATTGTCCGCAAGGGCGGCCGCGTGATGTGGGCGGGCGGCGGAATTCGCGGCGGCATTGTCGCCCCCGTCGACACGAGCAAGATCATCGTCAAGGAACTCGATGTGCGCGGGGAGATCTCGCAGATCCCCTACGACTGGAAGACCGCGATCCACTTCGCGTCGACCGGCCGCGTCGAGCTCGAATCACTTGTGACGCACATCTATCCGCTCGAACAGTGGCACGATGGCTTCATGCTCGCCGCCACGAGCGCGGACTGCCTGCGCGTCGCGCTTCAACCCTGAATATGAAAGCCCGAGACCGGCACTGTCCGGCCTCGGGCACAATTCATATTAGCTCAATTTTATTTTTTTGGAGGCATTTATGAGAAAAGGAATTGCGGTAGCCATCATGTTCATGGCAGTGATCGCCTTCGCGTTCGGCCAGTCGAATTACCCGACGAAGCCGATCACGGTGCTCCAGGGCTTCGCCCCCGGCGGCGGCAGCGATCAGCTCGCGCAGCTCACCCAGCCCTTCCTCGAGAAGATTCTCGGGAAGACCTTCATCAACCAGTACATCCCCGGCGCGACCGGCGGCATCGCGTGGTTCCAGCTCGCGAAGCAGAGCCCGAAGGACGGCTACACCATCAGCATCACCAACACCCCGATGCTCATGACCAACTACATCATGAACCCGGACTTCAAGTACACGATCCATGATCTCGAACCGATCGCCAACGTCGTGACCGATCCCGGCATCATCGTCGTCGGAAAGAACAGCCCCTTCAAGACCGTCCAGGAATTCCTCGCCGCGGCGAAAGCCAATCCCGGCAAGATCACCGTCGCGAATTCCGGCACCGGCGGTGACGACTTCTTCACGACCCTCCTCGTCGAGAAGGCAACCGGGCTCAAGTTCCAGATGGTCCCCTTCAATGGCGACGGCCCATCCTGGCAGGCAGCCATGGCGGGCAAGGTCGATGTGAGCTTCACCAATCTCGGCGTCACCTACGCCCAGATTCAGGCGGGCAACCTGCGCCCGCTCGCGCTCTTCGCGGAGAAGCGCGATGCGTCCGTGCCCGATCTCGTCACCTTCAGAGAGGTTGGCTACGACGTCGTGTCCGGCTCTTCTCGCGGTTACTCGGCGCCGAAGGGCATTCCAGCCGCGGCCAAGGATAAACTCATCGCCGCGTTCGCGCAGATGGCGAAAGATCCAGAGTTCGCGAAGGCCGCCGCCAAATTGGCGCTGCCGATGGATGTCAAGCTTGGCGACGATTACGCAAAGTATCTCGCCGATCAGGAAACCGCCTTCAGGGGCGTGTGGGATGAAGTGAAGGATCAGTACCAGACGAAATAATGGTGCTGTTGTGGCGGGCTGGCGAGAATACCTCGGCAGCCCGCGCTTTTCAATGATTTCGCATATCTGTTTCGAACCTATGAGCGAGGGATTTCATGAGAAGAAATGTAATTACGATAATATTGGGATTGCTGTTCATCGCAATCGCCATGCTGTTTTACTCGCTGAGCCTCCACATGCCGCGCGAGGCATATCTGCTTCCGCGCCTTCTCGTGTACGTGATCGTCCCTCTCAGCGCGGCCATGATCATCGAGTCCTTTGTTGAGATGAACAAAGAAAAGGCCAAGGCGGAAGCCCGGAAGAGCGATACCCTTGAGGATGAGGTCGCCTCCACAGGCGGTTGGACCGCGCAAGCTTCCTTGAACAGGACAGTGGTGCTGAAAGGCACGCTATTCGTGCTGCTCATCGCGGCCTATGTATTTTTTATCCAGAGTCTTGGCTATTTTATCGTGACTCCACTATTTATTGTTGTCGCATTCATGCTGCTCAAATCGACTAATCTCGTTGTCAGCATCATCACGGCAATCGGGTTCAGCGGTTTTGTGTACGCGCTGTTCGTGGTTTTCCTTCACCTGCCCGTTCCCATGGGCATTCTCGCGGGACTCATCCAGTAAAGAAGGTGGTCGTACATGCTATTCACTCCTGCAATTGTCAATAACATACTTGGAGGGCTGCACAATCTCCTCCATATTTCAAATATACTCGTCGTGCTGCTTGGCACGCTCATCGGCCTCTTTGTCGGCGCCATGCCAGGGCTCTCGGCGACCATGGCCATCGCGCTGCTCCTGCCCCTCACTTTCGGGCTTGATCCCGCGACCGGCATCAGCATGCTCGCCGCGCTCTACATGGGTGCGATGTACGGCGGCTCGATTTCGGCGATCCTCATTAAAACGCCGGGAACTCCGTCCGCCGCGGCGACGGTGCTCGACGGCTATCCAATGGCCCAGAAAGGTCAGGCGGGCAGGGCACTCGGCATCTCGCTCGTCGCATCGACTATCGGAGGCATCATCTCGGGATTCGCCCTCCTGCTTGTGGCGCCGATTCTCGGCAATATCGCCCTTGAGTTCGGGCCGGTAGAACTCTTCGCGGTGGGCGTGTTCGGCATGACCATCATCGGCTCGCTCACCGATAAATCGGTCATTAAAGGTTTGCTCTCGGGCGTTGTTGGGCTTCTCATCTCCACGGTTGGCATGGACATGATCTCTGGTACCGCCCGCTTTACCTTCGGAATCCTCAACCTTTACTCAGGAGTGCCATTCACCGTTGCGCTCATTGGGCTCTTCTCGATTCCGCAGGCTATCCGCCTTTCGATGCAGGATGAGGCAAGCTCTTCGATCAGCAGCGTGAAGGACAGGATGCTCCCGCCGATCAAGGAACTGCTGCGGATGATGCCGACAATTCTTCGATCTTCGGTAATCGGCATTTTCGTGGGCCTCGTGCCAGGTACAGGCGGCGATACCGCGTGCTGGTTCGCGTACAATGAAACAAAGCGCTTCTCGAAACACAAGGAACTCTTTGGAACCGGCATTCCGGAAGCCATCGCCGCGCCAGAATCCGCGAACAACGCGGTGGTCGGCGGCGCACTCATTCCGACCATTTCGCTCGGCATCCCCGGCAGTTCGGCGACCGCGGTCCTCATGGGTGGACTCATGGTGCACGGCATCATGCCAGGCCCGACGCTCATGACGCAGTACGCGAACGTCACCTACACGCTCATTTGGGCGGTTATATTCTCTGTCATCGCGATGTTCGTGCTCGGGCTTCTCTTTACGAGGGCCAGCATCTTTGTTACGAGGATAAAGAATAAGGTTCTTGCGCCGATCATTGTCATTCTCTGCGTGATAGGCGCCTTCGCCATCAACAATTCCATGTTTGACGTACTCCTGATGTTCGGATTCGGCCTCCTTGGCTACTTTATGGATATGATCAAAATGCCGACGGCGCCCATGGTGCTTGGACTCATACTCGGGAGCCTCGTGGAGTCGAGCCTCTACCAGTCGCTCGCCATCGGCCATGGAAGCGCGGCTATTTTCCTCTCGAGCCCCATCGCAGTCGTCTTGCTGGTGCTCTCGGCGCTTTCGATTCTTCAGGCAACACCACTCTTCAACTTCCTCAGAAAGAAAAGGAAAACGGCATGAGCACAATCGACAATCTTCTCGACAATATTCCGTTGCCGCGCATGGTAAAAGTGCGACAGAGCTTCGATCGACCTGTCGTCGCCGACCCCGAGCGCGAGCTTGTCGACCGGCTTCGCGCGAAGGGCGTGCTTTCGCGGGTGAGAAAGGGCATGAGCATCGCGGTTACCGTGGGTTCTCGCGGAATAGCGAACCAGCCGCTCATGGTCAAGACGCTCATTCGCGAGCTCAAGGCTGCTGGCGCGGAGCCTTTCATCATCCCCGCGATGGGGAGCCACGCGGGCGCGACAGCCGCTGGTCAGCGAGGCATGCTCGAAGGCATGGGCTTCACCGAAGAGGCGATGGGAGCGCCAATACGCGCCAGCATGGACACCGTTGTCATCGGGACCACGGCAAACGGGCTCCCTGTCAATATCGATCGCTATGCGTCCGAAGCTGACGGAATCGTGATCATCAACCGCATCAAGCCCCACGTGGCGTTCAGGGGCCCCTACGAGAGCGGTCTCATGAAGATGATGGCGATCGGGCTGGGTAAACAGCGCGGCGCGGATATCTGCCACGAGCTCGGTTTTGGGAAAATGGCTGAAAATATCCCCGCGATCGGCAAAGTCGTGCTCGACTCCGGACGGGTGCTCTTCGCGGTGGGCAGCATCGAGAACGCCTACCACGAGACCTGCAGGATCGAGGTGCTCGAACCCGAGGAAATCGCCGCCGAGGAGCCGAAACTCCAGGCTGAAGCCAAACGGCTCTCCCCGAAACTCCACTTCGACTCGCTCGATGTTCTCATCATCGATGAAATCGGAAAAGACATCAGCGGAACGGGCTTTGACACCAATATCGTGGGGCGCTACCACACGCCTTTCATCTCCGGCGGCCCCTCCATTACCCGCGTCGCGGTGCTCGATATCACCGATGTGTCCCACGGCAACGGGAACGGTCTCGGTATCGTCGATTTCACGACGCGCCGCGCATACGGTAAATTCGATTTTGAGAACACCTACCCCAATTCGCTCACGTCCACCGTGCCGATGAGCGTCAAGATTCCCATGGTGCTCAAGAGCGACAAGCAAGCCATGCAGGCCGCAGTAAAGACCTGCAACATTCTCGACAAGTCTAAAGCGCGTTTTGTGCGGATAAAGAACACGGTGTCGCTGGGAGAGATTGAGGTGAGCGAAAACCTCCTCGATGAGGTGCGGGCCAACCCCTACCTCACGATCGTGGCTGGCTTGGAACCCGCGGCATTCGACTTCGACGAGGCGGGCAACCTGCTATGAGCGAAGCTCGGCCGCTGAAGAGCGACGAAATCACTGGGGGCATGGACAAGTCGGCAAATCGCGCCCTCCTGTATCCCCTCGGCGTGCGGCGAGGCGATTTTGGGAAACCCTTCATCGCGGTCGTCAGCTCTTTCAACGAAATTGTGCCGGGGTGCATGCCGCTGCGCGCGCTCACCGAAGAGGTGAAGACTGGCATCCGCGATGCCGGCGGGCTTCCCTTCGAGTTCAACACCATCGGCGTGTGCGACGGCATCGCGCAGGGCACCGATGGCATGCGCTGGTCGCTGCCGAGCCGCGATGTCATCGCGTACTCGGTGGAAATCATGCTGCAGGCGCACCGTTTCGACGGGGCGGTCTTTCTTCTTTCATGCGATAAAATAACGCCAGGAATGATCATGGCGATGGCCAGGGTCAACATTCCTTCCATCGCGGTCGCGGTCGGCGCCATGGCGGATGGCGAATTCAAAGGCGAGAAGATCACGACATCGCTGATGCGCGAGTGCATCGGGCGCTGCCAAGCGGGAAAGATGACGCTAGAAGAGCTGTCGGAAGTCGAGAGCAGAGCCTGCCCTTCGCTTGGGAGCTGCTCGATGCTCGGCACCGCGAACACCATGAACAGCATCGCGGAAGTGCTCGGACTCACCTTTCCAGGTTCAGCGACCATGCTCGCCGACACGCAGGAAAAATACGCCGAGGCTCGCGCGGCGGGCGCACGCGCGGTGGAGCTCGTGCGCGAAGATCTCAAACCGCGCGCGCTCATCACCGAGAAGAGCCTCGAAGACGCGGTCAAGATCTGCCTCGCCATCGGGGGTTCGACGAATTCTGTGCTGCATTTGCCCGCGATCGCCTCGGCGGCGGGCATAGCGATGGGCATCGAAGCATTCGAGCGCTTCGCCAGCCAGATACCCATAATTCTCAAGATCAATCCATCGAGCGCCTTCACGATGACCGACTTTCACCGGGCAGGCGGCATTCCCGCGGTGCTTCAGTCTTTAGGTGCGGCGCTCTCGCTCGATCGGCCTGCGGTGAATGGCGCCACAATGGCGGATTCTGCCGCGTGCGCCGAGTGGACCGACCGAACGCTCATCAGACCCACAGACCATGCGTATGCCCCGAAGGGGGGAATCACGATTCTGCGCGGAAGTCTCGCGCCCGAGGGCGCCGTTGTAAAGGCATCCGCGGTTCCCGCACAGATGCGGCAGTTTAGGGGACCCGCGAAAGTTTTCGACAGCATGGACGACGCAATCGTTGCGCTCGAGGCTGGGGAGATCGCGGCGGGATCTGTCATCGTCATCAGGTACGAGGGGCCGGTAGGAGGTCCCGGCATGCGCGAGATGCAGCTCATCACCGCGATGCTCGCGGGGAGCGACCTTGCCGCGTCGACCGCCTTGGTTACCGATGGCAGATTCTCGGGTTCGACGCGCGGACCCTGCATCGGGCATGTCGCGCCCGAGGCCGCGAAAGGCGGTCCGATCGCGCTTGTACAGGATGGCGACAGCATCGTCATCGATCTCGATCGCGCGCGACTCGAGCTGGATGTCGCGCCAGAGGAGCTCGCTCGACGAGCTTCGCGGCGGGTTTCTCCCCATCGCGAAATCGACGGCGTGCTGGGGCTCTATGCCTCTCTTTCACCTGACACATCGAAAGGGGCCCTATGGAACTGAATTCTTCTTGGATCGTCATTGCCGACGATTTTACCGGCGCCGCGGACTCATCGGTGCAGTTCGCGACGGCGGAAAAGCCCGCGCGGCTTGTGCTCGACTGGCACGACAAGCGGGCACTCGGCAATTCGATCGCGGCGCTCGTCGTCGATACAGACTCACGATTTCTATCCGCGCACGCGGCATACCAGCGAGTCTACGACGCCACGAAGGCGCTCAGCGATGCGCGATCCTCGCGGTACTACAAAAAAATTGATTCGACGCTCCGTGGAAATCCCGCCGATGAGATTGCCGCGGTGCTCGAAGCTGGTCAATTCAGATTCGCGGTCGTGACACCCGCCATGCCGAAAAACGAGAGAATCGTCAGAGAGGGCATCTGCTACGTGCGCGGTGTTCCCCTAGCGTCCAGCTTTGCTGCCCGCGACCCCTTCACGCCAGTGACCACATCCCAAGTGTCGAAAGTATTCGAGCGGAGGTTCGGCAATCAGATTCGTGAACTGCCGCTCTCGGTGGTTCGCTCGGGCCGAGAGGTGCTCGAGCGTGAGGTCCGCGCCTCGCTCGCGAATGGCGCGCGACTCTTTATCGCGGATGCCGAGGCTATGGCTGATCTCGACACGATCACTTCGCTGCGGAAAATTGAGGGCGGGCTCTTTGCCGGGAGCGCGGGGCTCGCTGAGGCGCTCGCGGTGAAGCGCGACATCTGGGAGGTGGCCGAGTCTGGTCCGCGCTTGAAATGCGCGCCCCGCGAGATGCTCTTCGTCGTGGGCTCGATTACTGGAATGAGTATCGCGCAGGCGGATAAGCTTGCGGCATCGGGTGTCGGAGAACTCGTGGTGGACTGCGACGCGCTCCTCCGCGACCCCGATTCGGAGCATCGGAAGCTCGTCGAGCTCCTAAGCCGACTTCCCGACGATCTGCCCATACTCATTCGGACAACCGCTCCGGATATCGGCGACCTGAGCGAACTTTCCCATGGCACCGACGCGAGAATCAAGGAATATGGCGCTTCAATTTCTCGATTCGTCGGCAAATTTACCTCCGAGGTGGTTCAAGCGAGAAAGCCGAAATTTCTCTTTGCCACCGGAGGAGATACCGCGGCGCGAATCGCGGGATCGCTTGGCGCGGCGAGCATCGATTTCACACAGGAAATATTGCCGGGTATGCCATTTGGCAGTTTTTATTCCGACTCGACCCAGCAGCAGCTTTACTTTGTCTCGAAAGCGGGCGATTTCGGAGATTGCGATTCATTAATCACCATACGCACCAAACTCACTCGCGAAGGGTGAGCCGAACGCGGTCAGCGTCAGCGTAACAGCACACAGGAGTACACAGTATGAGCGAACGATTACCGATAATTGGAATCTCCATGGGAGACCCGACCGGAATTGGCCCGGAGATCGCGGTCAAGGCCCTTGCGGACTCGTCCATTTACGGGCGCTGCAGGCCGCTTGTTGTCGGAGATGCTTCAGCGATGCTCAAAGCCGTCGATATTGCGCATAAAGACCTGAAAATCAATGCGATCCAACAGGTTGCGCAGGCAAAGTTCAATTTTGGAACGATCGACGTGATCGATCTCAAGGATGTCGATGTCAATCAGCTTGTCTATGGCAAGGTTTCAGCGATGGGTGGCAAGGCCGCCTTCGACGCGGTCAAGAAAGTCATCGACCTCGCCCTCGCCGACGAGATCGACGCGACCGTCACAGGCCCGCTCAACAAAGAGGCTCTCAAACTGGCGGGGTACCACTACACGGGGCACACCGAAATCTACGCGGACTTCACGCACACCAAAGACTACACGATGATGCTCGTCTCGGGGAAACTCCGCGTAGTGCATGTCTCCACGCATGTCTCGCTGCGGCAGGCCTGCGACAATGTGAAGAAAGAGCGAGTGTACGCGGTCATCAAGCTCGCCGAGCAGGCCATGAAGGACTTCGGCATCGCGCAGCCGCGCATCGGGGTTGCGGGACTCAATCCGCATGCGAGCGACGGCGGGCTCTTCGGTTTCGAGGAGACCCAGGAGATCATTCCGGCGATCGAGAGGGCGAGGGCAGAGGGGATCACGGTCGATGGTCCCGTGCCGCCTGACACGCTCTTCTCGAAAGCGCTCGGCGGTCAATACGACATCGTCGTCGCGATGTACCACGATCAGGGGCACATTCCCCTTAAAGTCGTCGGCTTCACGTGGAACGAGACCGAGAAGCGCTGGAACTCGGTGAGCGGCGTCAACATCACGCTCGGCCTGCCCATCATCCGAACCTCGGTCGACCACGGCACCGCTTTCGGCAAGGCCGGCAAGGGCACCGCCACGGAGGAGAGCCTCGTCAACGCGATCGATTACGCGATCCAGTTCGCGAAGCAGCGCCTCATTCGAAAAGGAAGAAACGCATGAGCGACGCGGCTGGCGGCGCGCGCGCGCCGAGGTATATCAAGATCAATCCCCGCGACAATGTCGCGATCGTCGTGAATGATGGCGGACTTCCGGCAGGATCGGCGTTTCCCGACGGCCTCACGCTCGTCGAGGAAGTGCCGCAGGGACACAAGGTCGCGCTCAGCGATATCGCGGAGGGGACGGCGATCTACCGTTACGGCCAAGTGATCGGCATCGCCGCGCGCCCGATCCGTCGGGGTGCCTGGGTGGAGGAGTCTTCGGTGATGCTCCCCAAAGCCCCGGATCTCGACCACCTTCCTATCGCGACGCAGAAGGCCGCGCCAGTTCAGAAACTCGAAGGCCTCTTCTTCGAGGGGTACCGCAATCCCGATGGCAGCGTGGGTTCCAAGAACCTCCTCGGGCTCATGCCGAGCGTGCAGTGCTCCGCGGGCGTCATGGACTACGCCGTTGAGCGCATCCGGAAGGAACTCCTTCCCAAGTACCCCCACGTCGAGGGCGTCGTCGCCCTGGACCACGACTACGGCTGCGGCGTGGCGATCAAGGCCCCCGGCGCTGAAGTCCCCATCCGGACGCTCAAGAATCTCGCCGCCCACCCGAATTTCGGCGGTCAGACGCTCATCGTGTCGCTTGGCTGCGAAATGCTCGTTCCCGAGTGGATCGCGCCTGCCGCCGACATCATGAAGCTTCAGGACGAGAAGGGTTTCAAGGCGATGATTTCGCGGATTATGGCGATGGCCGAGGAGCGCCTCGAGGTGCTCGAGAAGCGGCGCCGTGAACCCTGTCCGCTCTCGGATCTTGTCGTGGGTGTCCAGTGCGGCGGCTCCGACGCTTTTTCGGGCGTCACCGCCAACCCTGCCATCGGCTACGCGGCGGACCTCCTTGTCCGAGCGGGTGCCACCGTCATGTTTTCGGAAGTCACCGAAGTGCGCGACGCGATCCACCTCCTCACGCCGCGCGCCGCAACCCCGGAAGTCGGCGCGGCCCTCGTGCGCGAAATGAAGTGGTACGACGACTACCTGGCGCGCGGCTCCGCCGACCGCAGCGCCAATCCCGCCCCCGGCAACCGGAGGGGTGGCATCGCCAACATCGTCGAGAAGACCCTCGGCGCGACCGCCAAGTCCGGCACGAGCCCCATTTCAGGCGCCTTCAGCCCCGGCGAGCGCGTCACCACCAAGGGCCTCGTCTTCGCCGCGACCCCCGCGGGCGACTTCGTCTGCGGCACGCTCCAGCTGGCGGCCGGCATGCACGTGCACGTGTTCTCAACCGGTAGGGGCAACCCCTTCGGCCTCGCGATGGCACCCGTCATCAAGGTCAGCTCGCGCAGCTACATCGCGCGCCAGTGGCCCGACCTCATCGACGTGGACGCGGGGCGCGTCGCCGAGGGAGAGGCGACCATCGAAGAGGTCGGCACCGAGATTTTCAATTTTATCATCGACGCCGCGAGCGGCAGGCGCAAACCCTGGGTCGATCGCCACGGTATCTACAACAGCCTGGCGCTCTTCAACCCGGGTCCGCTGGTGTGAGGGGGCTGGTGTGAAAGGTTAGTGAAAGCGGCGTTTGCCCTGAGTTCGGACTCCTCCGCTGTTTACTCGATGATTATCTTGAGCTCCGGAAAGGCCTTTTCAAATGCCTCGCGCGCGCGCCGCACGATGCCGTTTTTCACGACCTCGTTGATGGCCAAGCACGCGGGGCACTCGCCGGGGGGATACCCGATGGCGAGCCGCAACAACAAGGTTCGTTCTTTCTCGCTGTAGGTGACTTTCTGGACGAGGCCGAGATCGACGATGGGCACGTCGGACTGCGGCTCTTTGATCTGCGCGAGGGCGGCGTCGATTCTTTTCTTCATTTCAGGGTCCATGGTGATCTCCTTTCAAACCGCGCGCGGCATGGCGCGACACGCCCAAGGCCGCGC
>Ga0172371_10005643_pt1 | contig 18490 bp, 16 predicted proteins | sample Lak12m_FD_114543 | JGI IMG/M metagenome (GOLD analysis project Ga0172371, IMG submission 114543) | Freshwater microbial communities from Kabuno Bay, South-Kivu, Congo - kab_022012_12m | ecosystem: Environmental > Aquatic > Freshwater > Lake | place: Democratic Republic of the Congo: South-Kivu...
CGTAATTGTTCGAAGATATCGATGATATCTTGAGATTTGCGTGCTTTGTGATCATCGAGCGTGTAAATAGGGATTTCTTCACCCCCATCTATAGATTCATCGTCACTTGATAATCGCGATGTACTACCTTTAGTGGGTTGTGATGAGGCAATAAAGAGCGGATCAAGGTGCAAGAGGTTCTCGCCATAACGTCTGTAGGTCCAAAGCTCGATATTTGCGCCGATGCGATTGACGGCATATTTGTCGTAATCTGAAAAGCTCTCTGCAACCAGGATCAGGCGTGGATGACTCCAATCAATATTAACATCTTGATTTAGTGCTTCTTGAGCTACTAAGGTGAAATCGCCGCGATGATCGATCAGCCAATCTAGATAGAATAATCCTTGATTGATCACATTTTCTTTACTGGAGCGCTTGTATTCAATAATGGTAGGGTATCCATTCTGATCGAATCCCAATGTATCAATGCGTCCTCTCTGACGATCTCCGGTAGTGAATTCACTGGCGATGAAACGGATGCTGAAAAGAGCTTCCATGTTTGCTTCAAACAGCTTCTGCAAATTCCTTTCTTTAGAAAAAGGAGCGGGCTTGATCTGTTCAACATGATTATTGGGATTGATTTTGTATAGGGGCATCGGGTGACCTCCCTTGTTCTTGGTTAGTTAATTATAGAGCGGGTGATGGGACTCGAACCCACGAATGGTAGCTTGGGAAGCTACTGCCTTACCACTTGGCGACACCCGCTTATGTCAATTTATTCTAATCTATTCAAGGTTTTTTGGCAACCCTGACATTCTGACCGAATCTTAATTTCAGGAACTTGCAAAAGATTTAGCCTTAGGCATATAATAGGTCTATGGATTCCAAATCAAAATTTGATCTTAAAAGCGATTTCAGGAAGATTGAAGCGCGTTTGAAAAAAATGATTGAGGGTGGTTCTGTTCATCTCTTATCGGGAGAAAAACAATACACCCTTCTCCCAGAAGATTTATGGGATGCCTTGCGTCAAGGGATTGAAACGAATGAAGAGGGTTCGCTGATTGCTCCTAATCTTTTCGTTCTATTGGCGCCAGAAAAAGACACCCAAACTTTTGAGGATAACTTCGAATTCCAGAATGCATTTATTTCAACGGTCCATGAGATCGCGGATGAAGCGGGATTGATCTTCCATTCGCCTCCGATTCTTAAAATTGTGCCTGATCTTGTTTTGGAACCAGGAGCGCTTAAGGTTTTAGCTTCCAGTAGCAATGAAGACATTTCTCAAACTATGGATGCCATTATTCAACCAGAAGAGCGCGCTTTTACACTTCCAAAAAATGCTTATTTGATCGTCAATGGAACGACTATCTTCCTGTTGGATGAAGAGATCATCAATATTGGACGGCGTCCAGACAATCATCTAGTTCTGAATGATCAGCGTGTTTCTCGTCTACATGCGCAAATGCGAGCGGTCAATGGTCGTTTTGTGATTTTTGATCTAGAATCTACGGGTGGTACATTCGTCAACAGCCAACCGATTAAACAGCAAACGCTTATGGCTGGTGATGTGATTTCGCTGTCTGGTTTCCCATTGGTTTATGGACAGGATGATGAACGAGGAGAGACGCAAGAGCTGAGCGCTCTTGGATAAAGTGAGGAACTGAAAATGAGTGGATCGGTCGTTCTAATTATTCGAATTGTTCTAACGATTGCTGTCTATGGTTTTGTTGGCTGGTCGATCTGGGCGCTTTGGAGCGATCTGAAAGTGAGTAGCATATCGACTGTCATGCAGAGCGTACCAACGATCTATTTAGATAACGGTATCCAGCAATTTAAATTTTCTTCTCCAGAAATTATCATTGGTAGAGATCAGGTAAATGAATTACCAATACAAGACAAAGCCGTCTCTGCCCGTCATACAAGGCTTTCCTATCATCATGGTCAATGGTGGGTGGAAGATCTGAAATCCAGAAATGGTACCTTTATAAATGAGAAGCAAGTTCTAAGCTCGATCGTAGTTACCGCTGGTGACAAAATAAAATGTGCCACACAAGAATTTCAGATTAGTTTCGATGAATAACTGCCAGTCTTGTTCAGAGGTCTGTTATTATCATGTATAAGAGAAAAAATCTGTGCTAGATTAAATATTAGTTAAAAGGAAATTTAATCATGGAAGAAAAAGCGACTTTAGCGATCATTGGTGGTTCAGGACTGTATTCAATTTCCGGGTTGGATGATATGCAAGAAATTGAACTGATCACTCCTTTTGGCAAACCTAGTGCTCCGATTATGATTGGTATGATGAATGGGGTCAAAGTGGCTTTCCTTTCGCGGCATGGAATTGGACATTATATCCTGCCCAGTGAGGTCAATTATCGGGCGAATATTTATGCCCTAAAAATGCTGGGGGTCAAATGGGTTGTTAGTATCAGCGCATGCGGCTCATTAAGAGAAGATTTCGCCCCTGGAGAAATTGTCATCCCTGATCAACTTTTTGATTTTACGCGTGATCGTAAACGCACCTTTTTCGGTGAAGGGATAGTTGCCCATATCAATGTAGCAGATCCTTTTTGCCCTCAACTTTCTGAACTAACTTATCAGGCTGTAAAAATGACCGGAACAACAACTCATAAATGTGGATCTTTCATCACCATTGAAGGTCCACGTTTTTCAACTCGAGCTGAGTCGAATGTTTTTCGTTCTTGGGGGATGTCTTTGATCGGTATGACTGCTTCGCCAGAAGCCTTTTTAGCCAGGGAGGCAGAGATGTGCTACTCAATTATGGCACATGTGACCGATTTTGATGTCTGGCATGTCAGCGCTGAACCAGTCACCGTAGATATAGTGATTGAGATTTTGAATAGAAATACACTTGCTGCTCAAGAAGCCATTCATAACTTAACCAAATTATTACCAGTTCAAGAGAATTGTAATTGTCGCACTGCATTAGCTGATGCTTTGATTACGGATAAAAATCGAATACCCAAGGAAGTTCTTGATCGATTAGATTTATTGATTGGAAAATATATGTGATCCTTTTACCTCAAAGATTGATTACGATTGAGTTATTTATTGAGGGTATGATTTGCTGAATAATCATTCTCAGAACACCCAAGATCGGAGACAAGTGGTCTTGTTAAGACTAGCAACGTTGATCATATTGCTCGATGCACTTGTCTTGACGCTTTCGCCGGCTGTGCGTGCACGTTCCTGGCAGGTGATTTACCGTTGGGATCATTGGATTGGGGTTCTGTTTTGGGGGTTGAGTTTTGGGGTTGCACATTATTCTATGAAGCGTAAGCTAGACCATTATGACCCATTCTTATTACCGATATTTGCGTTATTAAGTGGTCTAGGGATGCTTACTATTTGGCGATTATTACCGGATTTTGGGCTGCGTCAAAGCGTTTGGATCCTTCTTACTGTTCTCATCCTTATGCTAGGGTTAAATTTTCCCAATGTATTAACGATCTTACGTCAATATAAATATCTCTGGTTAACAGCAAGCCTTTTATTAACCGCTTTGACATTAGTGTTTGGAACAAACCCATTAGGTTATGGTCCAAGAATGTGGTTAGGCTGTTGCGGTATCTACCTGCAACCATCTGAACCTTTGAAGCTCTTATTAATTGCCTATATGGCATCTTATATGGCGGATAAACGTCTCGACCTGACACTCTCACAATCCCAAAACCAAACACGATTATTCTCCAAATCCCGATTAATGCTTGCTTTATTGTTGCCTACCTTCTTAATGAGTGGGATGGCTCTTATTTTGTTACTAGTTCAAAGAGATCTTGGAACCGCGAGCATCCTTCTCTTGATTTATACGGCATTGATCTATCTCATGGTTGGAGATAAGAAAATCCTTATCGGGGGGCTTGTAGTGCTGGCAATTTCAGCTGCGCTTGGTTATTTGCTTTTTGAAATTGTCCAAATTCGAGTTGATTCGTGGCTGTTTCCTTGGAGTGATCCAAGCGGGCGCAGCTATCAGATTGTGCAATCCTTGATCGCGATCGCGAATGGAGGATTAATTGGACGCGGGCTGGGGATCGGTAACCCTGGTCTAGTACCGATTGCGCATTCAGACTTGATCTATGCAGCTCTGGGAGAGGAATATGGCTTATTGGGGATTATTGCAATTGTTTTGGTAATCGCTATTCTTGCGATACGTGGTTTGAAAATTGCCTTGAATGCACGCAATACTTATCAAAGATATTTAGCAGTTGGTTTAACTATTTATCTTTCTGGACAAAGCTTACTGATCATTGGTGGAAGTGTGCGCATATTTCCACTTACGGGGGTAACACTTCCGTTTATTTCTTATGGAGGTTCTTCCCTGCTTGTTTCTGCATTGGCGATCTTGCTGCTGATCCATATCAGCGCCTCCATGGAAGATGAATATCGTCCAAAATTCAACGATGAGCTATATCTTCAAACGGGGAAAGCGCTTTTGGCAGGGTTTATTTCCTTAAGCTTGGTTTCTGGTTGGTGGGTGATTATCCGTGGGTCAAATTTGCTTAGTCGTACAGATAATGCGCGCCGATCAATCTCAGATCGTTATGTTCATCGTGGGACGATCTTTGATCGTGATCTTGACCCGATCAATACTTCCTTTGGAGAGTCAGGGAATTATAATCGTGAATACTTATTTCCCTCCCTCAGTAATATCATTGGATATACAAGCCCTGTTTTTGGTCAAGCAGGATTGGAGGCATCCATGGATGACTATCTACGAGGGCTGCGTGGTAACCCAAACTCATTAGTGTGGTGGAATCAACTATTATATGGTCAACCCCCGCCTGGCATTGATATCCGTTTGACCATCGATTTGGATCTTCAACATAGGATTGATCAAAAATTAAAAGATCGGACAGCCGCGATTGTGATGATTGATAACTCCACAGGTGAGTTATATTCGATGGCATCCTATCCTGGTTTTGATGCCAACCAACTAAGCGAACAATGGGAAACATATACAAGTGATGAGAGCTCTCCGTATTTGAACCGAGCTTATTATGGCTATTATCCAATCGGGGATATTGCGGATAAGCTTTCAGATTATTTACTGCCTGATAGGGATCTGACTTCAAATAGTGGCATCCGCCTGACAAGCTTGGATGCTAGGGTTGATCAAAGCAATGGATTATATTTGAACCCTTTTGAAGCTGCTTTAATCGCATCTACGATCAGCAATGCGGGTGAACAACCTGCCCCACAGATTGTTTCCGCTGTGAATACACAAAAAGCAGGTTGGGTTCCCTTAGACCCGTTGAGTGAACCCCATTCAGTTTTCTCTGACGATATTGTTGAGTTTAGACAGAAACAAGTTGATATAGATCACGAAGAAATTTGGCATCTAGTTTTTTCGGTTGAAACTCAGAAACAAGCTTACGTAACTTGGTATTGGGGAGGCATCCAGTCAAGTGATGGAAAGCCTCCAATTTCCATCGCGCTATTATTAGAAGAAAGAAACTTGGCTTTAGCTGAAGAAATTGGGCGAGATATATTATTAGAGAGTTTTGATCGAAAATAAATACGCGAAAAAAAAGCAGTCCAATAACCACTGGACTGACTTTTCATTCTTTTTTATTGTGCTCATCTGACAAGTTGAACAAAGTGTCTCTTACCGACTTGTAAAACACCTGCTTCTGAAATGATCTGATTGGGATCATTCTGTGTCTGCCCATCCAACCGAACTGCATTCTGAGAAATCATTCGCCTACCCTCACTTTTGCTCTTCACCATTTCGGATTCAACAAGAATATCCAGAAGTGTGTTCTCGGTATGGAGTTGATATTCAGGCATGTCTGAGGGGATGTCTTTTTGCTGGAAGACGCGGATAAAATCTTCTTGAGCTTGATTTGCTTGCTCTGCAGAATAGTATATAGTCACGATCTCATGAGCAAGTTTCATTTTTACGTCACGTGGATGGATCTCTCCATCCACCATCGCTTTTTCGAATGATGCGATCTCTGGAGGCGTCCAACGGGTTAATAAGCGAAAAAATTGTCCCATTGCCATATCGGGGATGCTCATCACCTTCCCATACATATCCTCGGGGGTTGATAATAGTGGGATATGATTTCCAAGAGATTTGCTCATCTTTACTTCGCCATCCGTGCCAGGCAGGATGCCTAAAATAATCCCGATATTTGGTTTTTCACCCATAAAGGTCATCAACTTGCGCGCAGCTGTGACGATATTGAATAATTGATCTGTTCCACCGACCTGCACATCTGTGCGCATGGCGTAGGCATCATAGCCTTGCATGATGGCATAAAAAGTCTCATGCAGGTATATTGCGTCATTATTATCCCAACGCAGTCTGAAATTCTCACGTGTGAGGAATTGTTGGATGGTGAAATTGGACGCCAATTTGATTAGATCGGCAAAATCCAATTTTGATAACCATTCTGCGTTGTACTTTATTAGTGTTTTCTCAGGATCAAGCACTTTGAAGGCTTGTTGTGCGTAGGTTTGGGCATTTATTTGTACTTCCTCAGGTGTGAGTTGTGGGCGTAGTTTGTCCTTATCGGATGGATCGCCAATTAATGAGGTGTAGTTTCCGACAAGGAAGGTTACCTCATGCCCTAGCTCTTGAAATTGGCGCAACTTTCGCATTGGAACAGTATGTCCTAAATGCAAGTCACTTGTGCGAGGATCAAAGCCGCAATATATTCTAAGTGGACGATTTTCTTCTTTTGCAACCTTTAACCGTTGGCGTAATTCTTCTGCCATAGCTTTTTTAAGATCATCGTCGCCATATTCTGTTCCTTGCATTAGGTATTGTACTTGTTCATCAATGTTCATATTGTGATTTGTCATAAAATGACTCCTGTTTCTTTATAAAATCTTTTTTCCCTTTCGGTGACTCTAGTTTATATCTAGAGATATTTAGCGCTTCGTATGTATTGAAGATTAAGGATGTTTGTAAATTTCATTGCTTCCAGCCTTTCCAATTCGTTTTAAGCCAGTTCTCTCAATGATGATTTTTAATATTTCTTCGCCTTTTTCAAAACCCATGCGACCTTTTTCCTTACCACGTAAATTTACTTCACCCAAAGTCCGAAAATCGAATCTATGTTCAGTTCCGCTTACACGGACTTTATTCCCCCAACGTGATGAATAAACGTCGATCTGTTGGATATCGTTCCATTCTATTCGGACTTTTCTCAATCCATTCTGAAAAGATATCCCTTCATCATCGATTTCTAGATTGGTTTTACGATCCATCCAATTTCCGAAACTGATCATCAAGCTTGAACCTAAAAGGAAGTATGTAAGGAAGCGTAGTCCAGTATGGATTGGCGCTCCATACAACGATAATATCAACCAGGTGATACTCGCCATCAGGAAAGAAGACCACGCGATTAGCTCTCCCTTGCGAGAGATCAATTCAGGATAATATACTTGCTTGGTATTCATTAGGCTTGATTATACAAGATTTTCGGACAAAAAGGATAAGGGATTGAGCGTTTGTCGTTGAGTGAATTCAAAATTATCCTGCTGCGATTTTTCTGTGATTATGCTATAATTGCACATGTTTGTGAGATGTGGATATGTATGAGCCAGTTTTGGTACTAAATGCCAATTTTGAGCCGATTAATGTATGCACCACACGGCGAGCAGTTGGGTTGATCCTCAAAGAAAAAGCTAGTATGGTGTTGAATGGTCGCGGTGAGATAAAGACCATCAACAATTCATTCCCGCGTCCATCCATAATCCGACTTTCTCGACAGATCAAAAGACCTAGACCGAGAGTACACCTAACAAAGCGAGAAATATTACGTCGGGATAATTACACCTGTCAATACTGTGGGAAAAAGGTGGCTTACCTTACCATAGATCATGTCATTCCGAGACGTTTGGGAGGGCAACATACTTGGGAGAATCTGGTTGCTGCATGCCCATCATGCAATCACCTTAAAGGTGGACGGATGTTACAGCAAGTCCAAATGACCCTTCTTCATACTCCTAAGGAACCTCCCTCCTCGGCGAGATATATGTTTGATAACCATCTCAAAGAGAACCAAGATTGGTTACCATTTATTGAAGGTTGGTAGGAATTTTCGACCTGCTTTTTTCGATCTATTGAAGCGATAGCTCTTGGAGATCCTCTGCAAGATAAACAAGCCCAGAAAAAGTATTTTGGGCTTCTTTTGTTAATGTACTTAAGCTAATCTTGTCAGTCGGATAATGGATCAAATAGAGTGTCTTTGAGTTTGCTTTTGTGGCGATCTCACCTGCCTGAGAAGCGGAAGAATGTCCTCTTGTATCTCCTGCAGATTCATGAACTAGCAAGTCCGCTTGATTAGCAAGTTTTATAACCTCGTCACAAGGTTCCGTGTCGCAGGAATAGGCGAGTACTTGATTACCCTCTTCAAATTCTATACGCAGACCGATATTGGGGATGATATGGTGTACCGGAGAAGAATAAACCTTGAACTCGTTATTCTCTAACACAAGATACATTTCTGTTTCTTGTACTTCGTGGAATGCAACTGGGAAGAAATTTGGCCACGTCTTCCATTCAAAAGCATCCATCATGATTTTAACTCTATCTAGGGTGTATTTCAAGCCATAGATATTCAATGGTGTTTGTCTTCCCATTAACCAACTGCTCATTAACAACAAAGGCGCTCCGAAGACGTGGTCTGGGTGGAAATGGGTTAAGATTAAATCCGTAATTTCGAGAACATTGATATTCGCTTCTTGTAATCGCACAATCGGATTGCTACCGCAATCAATTAGCAGCTTGGTTCTTATTCCCAAAACAGCCATATGTGTATTCTCATGATGTTGATCTGGAATTGCATTGGATGTGCCTAAAAAAATTAGCTTTGCCATTTTCTTCCTTCCTAGTATTTATAAAACTTATCCACCAAATAGGCTCGCTGCGATTTTCGGGGTTATGAATACTTCGATGATCGCGGCACATAAAAACAGTGGGATGATTAGACCTACCATTAATTTTGCCCATTGGGCGAGAGAGATGATCCAAGCCTCTCCAATGGTTTTACCATCGGCAGGTGTAGTTAAGGTAGCGCCAAGATTTAGTATAGCGGCGCCAGCAATGATGAGCGCCGGAATTTCAAAACAAGCGTGAGGGATAATTAATCCAGTAATAAATTTGGAAGTGGATAAACCAGCCGCGGCAATATTGCCAACCGTATATCCTATAAAAACCAGGGGTAACATGACAATTAGAAGACCCAAAATACTAAATGAAAAGATACCTAGCAACGTTGCTAGAAGTATGACACGTATATTATGCCACCAAATTAGCGTAACACTACTCGTGGAGAAAAAGCTAATTGCATCTAACCCTTCTATAAATCCATTGCTCATATGTTCAAAAGATAATAGATCACTCGGTATCCGAAATCGGGAAGATTGACTGTATCCAACCAATAGCCCGGCTATTAATAAAATTAAAGAAAATAGTAAAGCGAGTTTCATATCTTGGATATTCTTTATTAATTCAAACCGAAACCATTTATAGATATTATCTGCTTGTCCGCGAAATTCGGTTCTAAATATCCTCCAGCCCCAACCGATATCTAATCGATCTAACTCACGCCCTAGCATTTCTTCTCGATTAAAATAAGCGACCCCTGTACGAACTAATAGTGTAGCAATTAGTATCTGCGCGAGTATGACCCACCACAGGATATCATAGACTGCCCAAAACATGACGATACTCTCTCCCTGGATCAGGAGTGCAAATGGAATAATAATAAATGAGGCAAGGAGATTGGCAGCTCTGGTGGAAGTTGTTTGAGAGGATAAAACAACAGCGCCACTGACCATGGTGATCGCTTGTACGGTGGTCAATAATAAAATCTGTATCAGAAGGACTGGATCTGGTTTCCATCCAATTTGAAAACGAACAGCAATCAGATAAACTGTGATTCCCAAATAACTTGCCAAGAGCGGTGGCACCATCGCGGCTAAGAGTTTTCCTAAATATAGCTGCCAGTCACTCAAAGGGCTGCATAGTAATGGCTCAATGCTTTTACGTTCCTTCTCTCCAACAAAACTTTCCAATGCGATCACCAGTGAAATGGATATGGGAAAGAAACCTACGATCATTAATAAGAATGGAATCAATCGCTCCCCGATGATAGGTGCATTATGCCTTTCGACAAAGCTCACCGCTTGATGGGCGGTAAAATTCATAAGACCAGGAAATAAAATGGTTAATAAAATGATTGGAAAAACGATTCTCCAATCTCTAAATTGATCTCTTACTTCGCGCTTGGTGATAATTAGCGCGCCTTTAATTTCTTTGATCATTGGATATCTCGGGTTCTCTGTGGTTGTTGATCACTTGAAGGTATACCTGCTCTAGGTTTTGTGGTACCTCTTGAAGACTGACCACTTGCAATCCTTGTCCGATCAGAATTTCTAGTACTTTTGGATTTACCTTTGCAGGATCATCTGCGCGATAAATGAGCCAATCAATACCTTTTTTTTCTAGGTGTGCTCCTTTGGGCAATTCAATTTTATTATTATTGAGGTTAAATGAAAAATGAACAATATATTCTGCTGGTCCAAGAAATTGCTGTTTTAAGGTCTTCGGAGACCCTTGGGCGATGATTTTACCGTCGCAGATGATTGCGATTTTATCTGCTAATCCTTCCGCTTCAGTTAAATTATGTGTGCAAATAATAATTGTGCGATCATTTGAGCGTAGTTTTCGGATTTCATCGCGCACAATTTTGGCGCTTTCGGGATCCATGGCTGAGGTTGGTTCATCCAAAAGTAATACAGGGGGATTATGGATTAATGCCCTTGCTAAAGCTAATTTTTGACGCATTCCTTTCGAGAACTCGCCAATCGGTTGGTGGATAGATCGTGCGATTCCAAAATGGTGCAGGATTTCTTGGATCCGTTTTTGTCGGACTGTTGGTTCGATTTCATATAATTGACCAAAAAAATCTAAATATTCTCCGGCTGGCATTCGATTGTAAACTCCGTGATTTTCTGTGAGCACACCTACAGATGCACGTACATCCTTTGCCTGTTTTTCGACATCAAAACCAGCTATCTTTGCCCAACCGTGACTTGGTTTTAATACCGATGTAAGTAAACGTACAGTTGTTGTTTTACCAGCCCCATTTGGACCGAGCAGTCCTAAAACTTCTCCAGCTTCAACATTAAGATTAATTTGATTTACAGCGATAAAATCATCAAAGTGTTTACTTAATTGGTAAGTTTTGATCATTTATTTGTATTTTGGAGGGCTCTTATCCATTTACTCAAACCTCTTCGCCTTCTATTTTCTCATTGTCTTCAGCTCCTTTAGGGTATGTATCTTGAGCCGGTATGTGAGATTCTGAAGACGTATCTTTTCGATGTCTTAGGAAAAGAGTAATTGTCGCTAATGATGCGATGATCAGCATAAAGGCTTGGTTGGCATTTATGCCTCCAATCATGGATTGGTCTAGTCTTAAGAATTCTAAAAGGAACCTGCCAATGGGATAAGTGATTAGGTACACAATAAAAAGGTCGCCATTCTTTAAAGTGTCTCTTTTTTTTCGATCTAACCATAATAAGAGGGCAAGGTTTGCTAGATTCCATAATGATTCATAAAGAAAAAGCGGATGATAATAGGATATCTCTTCATATCCCGGTAAGCGATAGTTTGGATCTATTCGAATTGCCCAAGGGAGGTCAGTAGGGGCGCCGTATAATTCTTGGTTCACGAAATTACCCCAGCGTCCTATCGCTTGCGCTAGGGCTAACCCAGGCGCAACGATATCTGCCCACACGAGGAAGCTGACGTTTTTTTTCCGGCAGTAGAGATACATTGCCAAAGCGCCACCAATCACAGCGCCTGGTATCCCCAAACCTCCATTCCAGATGGCGATCGCATCAAGCGGATGAGTTAGATAATATCCAGTAGTTAGTCCTTGTTCGATGCTTGTGGGTGAAGGAGTAAAAATGTGCCATAAACGTGCGCCAATGATCCCAGCGATGAGCACCCAAACCAAGGCATCCCATACAATCTCTGGGTCCTCATCCTTGCGTTTGGCTTGATAGGTCGCTAACCAGGCGCCCGCGATCGTGGCGAGCATTAGAATTATTCCATAAAAACGAATTTCGAAAGGTCCTATTTGAAATCCAGGCGGCATAGTTAACCTCTATTTTGGGGATTGATTTGTTTTTTCATATCTTGATGAGCTTGTTTTCGAACATCTAAAATTCTTTGGAGAGCGGTGATATTCGCAAATATCGCAATGATCCATAATCCAAGACCAGGGCGAGAGATCAATAATGCGGGAACAAGAACAAGGTATCGTTCTAGACGCGTTAAGATGCCAATTTTTGTATCCCACCCGAGGGATTGCCCTCGCGCTCGAACATAGGAAACTAGAATCGATCCAGCAGCTGCAGAGAAGACTAGCAATGTAGCTACTTCATCTCCTTGTAATACATAATAATATAGTAACCCGCCAAATATTACTAATTCAGAGTAACGATCGGTTACTGAATCTACGAATGCGCCAAAATGCCCGTCCATCCCGCGTAGTCGAGCCATTGTGCCATCTAAGGCATCAATAGGTCCCATTAATAAAATAATTAATCCACCCCCAACCATATTTCCTTGAGCGAGTAAGAAGGCTCCGAGCGTATTTCCCGCTAAACCAAGTAAGGTCATGGTATTAGGCATTAGTCCCAGTTGATTGAGACCATTCCCTAACGTCTCTAAGAGTCCTCGAAAAATTTCCCTCATATAGTCTGTTAAAGTTAAGCTGCGTTTTTCTTTTCTCACATTTTCCAAATTGTTTCAAACCTCGCTAGATTGATTTTTGTAATTACTCGTTATTCTTATCTTAATAACGACAAAGCTGTTTTGATAGATTGATTAGATCGCCTCATCAGGAATTATAATCTATGTTCAGGCGCTTAGAAACGAATCAACCATAAAGTCTTTATCCCATGAGTACCAGGCGCGTTGATTTCCTTCAATCATTTTTAGCGCCATCAGGGTTTACGGGTAAATTATCTTCTTGTGTTTCTTCTACTTCTTCTGTAGATAGTTTCTCAATCGCTTTCTCTAATTCCGAATTTGCATTCTTGAGTATATCAATTACTCCTTTTCTAAACTTTTGTTGAGTCTCTTCCTTCTTAATCTTTTCGCCAAATTGATCGATTTCAGCTTTCATTTTTTGACCAGTTTTACTATCGGAGAAGTTCTCAGCTTCTTTTTTTATTACTGAACTTAAATTATCAAGCCCCTTTACAATCTCGTTTTCTATGCTTTTCCTTTCGGGACGATCCCATGCACTTTGTATCGCTTTGAACAAATTCTTCCCCAGGGCATTGAACTCTTTATGAACATTATTTTCAGATCTGTCTTCAGTTGACATGGTTAACTCCATTCTCAATGGACTGTTTTTTTTCGAGAACACATCACAATAAATTGAATATGGTTCATTATATCAAAATCATTTAAGCAAGTATTATAAAGCTCTTTTTAATGGATTTTTTTGATATTTGGGAAAATCGGAATTATCTTTATTAAAGATATTATTTCAACTTCTTTCGACGCGAATGGCGTTTTGTCGTGCGAAGGACTTTCTCGAGCTGAAATTGAAGGAATAAGATTGTATATTGGATTGTCATAAGACAAGGAGATGGAATCAAAAAAATGGGCTAGATTGAATAGCCCATTTATTACACGTCGATTGTTTTAATCTAATGCGTCGTAACCTGGTCCGTTTGAGAAGTAGTCGTAGTTAGCCTGAATATCTTCAGTCAGGTCAACGACCTCTCCAGCTTCCAGTTGTTTTACACAGTCTAAAACGACTGGTTCGTCATGATGATTGGTATTCTCATAGTGACCAGTAAACCCAAGTCGTGCAATATATTCACCACCTTCAGCAGTGTAATCAGATGGGACTTCGTCTTCTGGGAAAATCGCTTCATAGGGGCATTCGGGAACGCAAGCGCCGCAATCTATGCAGGTGTCAGGGTCAATATAATAAAGTGGATATTCTTCTTGTGGAATCCCTGGCACAATACATTCAACTGGACATACTTCTGCGCATCCTGAGTCACGTAAGCATAAGCTGGTAATTATGTGGGTCATGAGTTGGCTCCTCCAAACTAATAATTAAATTTTTTACTGATTATGGTTGTAATTTCAACAACGTTCAAGAAAATTTTAGCCCTCGTATACTTCTTTGTCAAGCGCGACCTGAAAAAGGTGACAGTGTTCTAAAAAAGTAGGGAAGGTTGTCATATTTCCCGGGGTTTCTGGGAATAGTCTTTTTCCCGGTTATTCAGAAGGAGATTTTGTGTTGGTATTCAAAATCCCCTTCTTTTTTATCATTGGATTCATCAAGGAGATGTGATTGTATTTCGTCATACGAAATCCGGCATCAATCCAAACCTGTGTAATCATCGTCGGAATGAACTTAAACGCAAGAACTGCATAGAAGCGGTACCAATTTTTGCAGTATACTTTCACCATTGGATATTGATCTCTATTGTCTATTGAAGAGATACGATCCGAATTAGAAAGAAATATTATTTTAATCAAGCCATCAAATTTTTCGCATACCGGAAATTATTTATTAGCTAGGTTCCCAATGAAAAAATCATCGCAATCACCATTTTCTCCTATATTCGTTTTAGCCATTGGGGTATTATCTGTTTCTACGGCATCCATTTTTATTCGATTTGCTCAGACTGAGGCGCCCTCGTTTGTTATTGCAGCATATCGATTGACGCTCTCTGCCATATTTATCGCGCCCATTGCTCTCTGGCGAAATCGTCGTGAATTGGTTTCCCTGAGTAAATACCAAATACGTTTGGCGTTATTGTCGGGAGTTTTTTTAGCATTCCATTTTGCAAGCTGGATCAGTTCTCTTGAATACACAAGTGTTGCTAGTTCAGTGGTGGTTGTTACCACAGTACCGTTATGGGTGGCAATTATTTCCCCGGTCACTATCCATGAAAGTGTTTCAAAATCCGCGATCATTGGGATAATTTTGGCATTAACCGGAGGAATTATTGTCGGTATTAGCGATTCTTGTACCTGGAACCATGGGTTTGTATGCCCATCATTTAACCAGTTGATCCAAGGAAAGGCTTTCTTGGGAGACATTCTTGCATTGATTGGAGCGTGGATGGCAGTTGGATATTTATTGATAGGGCGGCGATTGCGGAGTGGGGTTTCATTATTAAGTTATATTTTTATTGTGTACACTGCTGCTTCATTTGTATTGCTTTTGATTATGATCTTCGCAGGTTATTCTCCCTTTGGATATTCTTGGAAGATTTTTATTTGGTTTTTCCTTTTAGCAATTATTCCACAATTAGTGGGTCATACAACTTACAATTGGGCATTAGGTTTTTTACCAGCCGCTTTTGTTTCTGTGACATTATTGGGTGAGCCGATAGGTTCTGCCGTATTAGCCTATATCTTTCTCGATGAAAAACCAACCTCGATAAAAATGATTGGTGCTATACTTATTTTAGTAGGTATTTATATAACTTCGAGAATTAGAAAAAAACCAAATGTCCAAGAAGAAATCTGATCAAGCATTACTAGAAGATACTTCTGAAGAGAACAGATATGGTGTAATTAATAAAGTATTCGAGTTAACCAATCGTATTGATTACCTTTGGGATATTGGGGGGATCTTATTACTAGCCTGGTCATTGATGACTGCTTTAGTGATTTGGCATCCAGAGTATACCGATGGTTTACTTCTCGTCTGGGGGGATCTTCTTTCTCAATGGATGGGTTGGGGCGCTTTCTGGATGGCAGTCATCATGTTCTTTATATCTTTATGGATGTTACGTCAACGAACAAAGCGCATCTCTGGGCAATCTTTTTTAGGGAAATTGATCTTCTTAGAATTAATTACTTTTTCGTCATTGTCTCTTATGTCGCTTCTGGCTGGGCAATCCCTAGAAAGAGCAGAAGCGGGATTGGATGGGGGTAGAATTGGATGGGGTTTATCCGAGTTGTTATTGCGCTCAACTAATCCTGCGGGTGTCTTTAGTCCCTTTTTATCTGCAATCCTATTGATCCTCTTATTGCTGGTGAGTCTGTTTTTTGGTTTAGGTTTCTATAAACCGATTATGTATCTTGCAACGAAGGTTTTGGAATTTGGAAGAGTGGATAAAGAGAAACAAATAAGTGGCTTTGACTCCATAATTAGCGAAGCGCCATTAGATGGCGCCGGAAAATCTATTGAGATCCCTAAAGTATCCAACAAAAAACGGGTTTTTATTCCCCCTGAATTCCGGAAGAGTTTTCGCTTTGAAACTGAGAAAAATGAACCCGAATCTCAACCAGTTATTCGTGATGAAAGATTACCTGGACTAGATTTATTATCTACGGAAAGATCTCAACGACCCAACGAACGAAATATCAATATGACGGCTGGTTTAATTGAGAAAACATTGGCTGAATTTGGAATTCCTTCAAGAGTTGTTGGGTTTCAAGTCGGCCCTACCGTGACACAATTCGCCGTTGAGCCAGGTTATCATGAAAAAGATTCAAATAGCGAGCAGGATGATGAGCATAGGCGAAGAGTACGTGTATCACAAATATCCTCTCTGAGACGGGATTTAGCATTGGCTTTATCTGCTGAGCGTTTACGTATTCAAGCGCCAGTACCGGGTAGACCGTATGTTGGTATAGAAGTTCCTAATCCTCAAGCGACGGTTGTACGATTACGATCCATGTTGGAGTCGGAATCGTTTTATAAGCTCAATTCTCCATTGGCAATATCATTAGGACGAGATGTGTCTGGTCAACCAATCGTTGCTGATTTATCACAAATGCCGCATTTATTAATCGCGGGTACAACCGGCTCGGGAAAATCAGTCGGTATTGCTGCCATAACAACTTGTTTGGTGATGAACAATACGCCTGAAGATTTGCGATTGGTGATGATTGATCCGAAAATGGTTGAGCTTGTACGTTTTAATGGGTTACCCCATCTTTATGGTAATGTGGAGACTGGGCTAGATCGGATTCTCGCGGTTCTTCGCTGGGTCGTTGTAGAAATGGACCGGCGCTATAAGGTCTTAGAATTGAGTCGTTCTCGAAATATTGATACTTATAACCGCAAAGCGCGTCGGAAGAGGGGGGTAGAGATCCTTCCTCGCATTGTAGTGATGATCGATGAACTAGCGGATTTGATGATGTCTGCGCCAGATCAAACCGAGCATAATTTGGTGCGGTTGGCTCAAATGGCACGCGCTACCGGAATTCATTTGGTTGTCGCTACACAACGTCCAAGTACAGATATCGTTACCGGTTTGATCAAAGCTAACTTTCCAACGCGAATTTCATTTTCAGTTGCTTCCTCGATAGATTCTCGCGTTATCCTTGATACAGTTGGAGCTGAACATCTATTGGGTAAGGGAGATATGTTGTTCCTACCACCGGAAGCTTCCCTCCCAATTCGTTTACAAGGTGTCATGGTTAGTGATCAGGAAGTTGAGCGTGTGATCAATTTTTGGCAAAATACATTTAATGAAACGTTCCAACGAGTTAAAGCGCCATGGGATGAGATGATTGAAGAAGAGCAAATACTGGCAGATAGAGATGATCTATTGGAGAAAGCAGTCGAGTTGGTGCGGAAAATGCAACGCGCAAGCGCCTCTTTGCTACAGCGAAGATTAAGAATTGGATATCCACGAGCAGCCCGGTTGATCGATCAGTTACAAGAAATGGGGGTTGTTGGACCATCATCGGGAGGAGGAAAGGATCGTGAGGTTTTAATCACGCCTGAAGATGACGATGAAGAATAATTCGTAAATGAAAGCTTTTTGAAAAGATAAATATCCTTAGGTACTGATAAAATTTATGAAAGATTTTTTATTATAGGGAAACTATGCAATTCTCTAAAAGTAAAGTACTTGGTGTCTCAGTAAATACCCTTAATGGTTATCTAAGGATATATCCATTATATTTATTGATCATATTGGAGGTCTTGGCTTTTCTATTTTTTGGTTTTTATGCCACGCATCGTCCACCAATTCTCGTAACTCCTTTATCTGGAATTGTTGCTTTATTAATTTTGTTATCCGGTTTATTACCAGCGCTGATCCGACCGAGTATGGTGACAATGCTAGCTGGTTGTTTGGCTACTGTCATGGCATTTATATTGGTTACACCGATGTCGAATACCGAATTGCCTGACTATCTATTACAGAATCGGATTATTTTCTATGTCCCAGGTTATTTAATCATTCGTTTGTCAAATGGTATTCTACTTGGTCCGTTAACATTACATATAACCTCCCGTTTTCCCCGAAGACATTCCATATCAGGACATCTACTATTCTTTACCTATTTTTTTAGCCTTGGATTGCTTTCATTATTATTATTTTCGGTGCATGTCTTCTTTCGAATATTTATCTTAATAGTGTTATCGGTATGGATGTTTGGGTTATTAATTCTTGCAGCTAGCTTATTATTGAAAACCAGTCGTGATATAAATTTGAAATATCTAAGAGAAGCGCAACAGGCACG
>Ga0172371_10005645_pt1 | contig 18488 bp, 21 predicted proteins | sample Lak12m_FD_114543 | JGI IMG/M metagenome (GOLD analysis project Ga0172371, IMG submission 114543) | Freshwater microbial communities from Kabuno Bay, South-Kivu, Congo - kab_022012_12m | ecosystem: Environmental > Aquatic > Freshwater > Lake | place: Democratic Republic of the Congo: South-Kivu...
CCCGCCCCGCCCGAGTGTCCCGCATTTTGCTGGATGCTCTGCCGTCCCGCCTTCGGCGGGAGCAATCAAAATTCGCAGTCCGGATTTTCGTCAAAAAAAGTTCGAATTTTAACCAAAAGGTACTGCCAACAGGATAAATTCATAAGATTGGTTGATATTTTTTGCACCACCATTATTAAAATCTAATCGGGCAGAATACAAAGCCTGATCATTGATACTGTCAAAAAAATCGCGGCCGCGCTCGGCGTTTCGCTCGATGTTTTAATGAAATAAATTTATGGCAAACAGCAATCTTACAAACGCAAAGAACGCCAAAAATGACGAATTCTATACTCAATACGGCGATATTCAAAAAGAAATTGAGGCCTATTTGGAATTCAACCCAGATGTTTTCCGAAAAAAAGTAGTGTATTGCAATTGCGACGATCCGTTTGAAAGCAACTTTTTTCGGTATTTTGTGCTCAACTTCAACAAACTGGGATTGAAACAGCTTATCACCACCAGCTATAAACCTTCTCCTGTTGCCAATACGCAACTGCAATTATTTGGCGACGATAAAACGCTCATGAAGGTAAAAGGTCGACCGAAGATAAACGCCAACAAATTTATTGGTTCGCCTACCGCCCGGCAAGAATAAGGCACGACTGTTCTTGGCGTTGGTCGGAAAATCATTGGTATGAGTCAGATAATCGTGAATACAATTTTTGTATTCACGAAAAAGGATTATAAATAATAATATCTTTATGAATAATTTTTTAAAACAAAAGTGGTTTAAGGTGATTGTCGTAGTAATTATCATTTTCTTTGCCGCTCCAACCGTAGCTTTGGGTGGTTCTTTTGTGGTATCGTTAATTCAAGGGAAAACCGCCGAGGAGGCAGTTCAGATTATTGCCGAGCAATTAGATAGCTTAATTGGCAGGATAGAGGCATTGGAAATAAGGCAGACGGAGCTGGAAAACAGACAAGAAGAGCAAGGAATTAAATTATCAGATCAGGAGCGAACCGAGGCGTGTAGGTTCGCCAGTAGCGTCTTAATTACCGCCCAAACGCAAGGAGGGGTCATAGATGCCGATATAACGACTTTTGACGCCTTAGTTGCTGCAATTATTGACCGTAGGGACAATTCCCCGCAAGATCAATATCAAATGTGGCAATCTCGTTTAGGGACGGTTCAAGTTCTAAAAGAGCAGTATCTCGTTGCCGAAAATAGGTGCGGGATAAATTAAAATTTTTATGGCCATTTTATCAATGTTTTATAGCATAATAATTCCCATAGAAAATTTGAGGAAGATTTTGACCAAGAATGAATTACAAAAAATCCTTTTAGAAAAATATCCCGGCGGCGAAGCTTGGTTTGATAATTATTTATATCGCGAAGGATCAATGAGCCCATCAGATAATGAGAGAATTATAAAATTTTGGGAGAGTAAGGGAATTATTACGATGGAGACAAGAAATGGCCAGCAGTATTGGAAAGATTTGTGCTTAGTTCAATTTCCTGATCCTGAGCCAACTTTACCTTGTGATTGGGTTGAAATTTTTTATGAGGATAATTTTTATTATACTAATCTTAAAGGTAAGCCAAGAGACCATTTAGTAAAGAAACCGACACCGTTAAGGGAGGTTTTTGCTAATTTATAAGCGTTTAAAAATATGGATGATTTAGTCAGGGAAACATTACGGCTTGTTTTTTTCTCTACTCGATCTATACCCGCTCATTTTACGAGTAATGGCGACCGCAACCAATCGTTTTGTATTGATTTTGAGCCACTGACCAAGGACGACGACGAGGCGATGGCGTCAGAAGCGTGGGGCTCTGTCGGCGATTTTTTGAGTGTTGATAAGCGTGGAAGTGAGATTTTAGACAAAAGCCAATTTAATATGGTTGTGAAAGTTGGTGAAGATTTGATGGTCGGCGCTTTTATTTTAGTAAAGTTAAAAGGTGGTTTGTTAATGGCCGAGATGAAAAAGGCGATTGTTGATGACACCATTGAGACCTTCAATAATAAAGTTAATAATGTGGATCAGGTTTTAGCCGGGGAGCAAGTAAATAAATACTTTGACCATTGTATAGAATATGGTCAAGGGAGAGCAATGCAAAATTAACTAATTATTATTTATGATTAGTATTCAGAAAATGAGGAAGTTAATACCAGATGGCGCTCAAGATTTATCTGACGAAGAGTTAGAGAGGGTTAGGGAAGACCTCTATAAGTTAACTAATATAGCGTTTGATTTGTGGGTGAGGGAAAAGAAGTTAAAGAAATTGAACCCGAATACTGGCGTGGACTGATTTCTTTTTGTATAATAAAAAACAGTAGATTATGATAAAAAAAGAATTTCTTAAAAAAGAGTTTATTATTTCCAGTATCAATGCGGCTTTTCAGAGAAATAAAAATGTTTATAAGGATAGTGCTGATAAGTGGAGGTGCGAGGAATTTAGGTTATTTTTGAATTTGTTCCTTAAGGGATTGCCAGAGGTTCGGTTGACCGAAGAAGATCTTTATTCCCATATTTCTGGCTTAATAGAAGAAACAAAAAAATATGACGATATTTTAAAATTGGGTCAACTAAATTATGGCACTGCGCAAAAGTTAGTTAATTTATATTTAAAATACCTTTGGTGTTCTGACTTTGTCCCAGAACCGCCTCATTGTCCAATAGATAGGATTATATTAAAAGAAGCCGGCATTCTGGATGTTGCTTGGACTGGAATAGCGGACAGAGATGAGTATGTCGCCATTGTTAATAGGATTAAGGGAGTGTGTGGCAATATGTCGTTGGCTCAATGGGAGTTACAAAGTTATAATAGAAGATAGTAGTTATATCAGAGTTTTTGAGGATTTAAATCCGGTATATAAATAACCTTTCGGTTGGCGATAAAGTAGGTTCTAACAGCCTCAACGCCCGCCTGCCAATTTCGATTTATTTTTTATGTTATCTTTTACCCAAAAAGTTTTTGCGGTGGTGAAAAAAATTCCCCGCGGAAAAGTTTTGACCTATCAAAAGGTGGCGAAAAAGATCGGTCGGACGCGAGCTTATCGCGCGGTCGGTAATATTCTTAATAAAAATTACGATCCGCAGATCCCGTGTCATCGCGTGATTCGTTCTGACGGGAAAACCGGTGGCTATAATCGGGGCGTGAGGAAGAAAATGGAAATTTTGAAAAGAGAAGGTTGTCTATGAGAAATAGGGCACGCGGTAAAAAAATTTGAAAAAACCAACAAACATTTGACTTTTTTCAACCTAGGCCTAATTTTAGATAATAGTATCTAAAACCATCAAGCAAGGAGGGTAAGACAGTGAGCAAGTTTAAGAAGTCGTCGTTTTCTGGCGATGGGAGAGGCAATGGCGATGGTTGCGTCGAAGTCAAAATTGACGGCGCGAGCATTTATGTGAGAGACACGAAGAGCCCGAGCAAGGCCACCCTTGTGTTTAATCGGAAAGAGTGGAGGGCTTTTATCAAGGGAGTAAAGGCCGGTGAGTTCGACTTGTCTTAATTTTTCACAACGATCAATCGGCTAGCAAGTCCAAGAGACCTGCTAGCCGATTTTTTCCTTATTGTTGACAAAAAGGTTACAATGAGATAGAATTAAGCTACTTTATTGAATTATTTCAACGAAGCTCCAATTTTCTGGGGATTTTTTTATTAAACTTCAACTATAAAATATGACGGATATAAGAAATGTCGCGATTATCGCCCATGTTGACCACGGCAAAACCACACTCGTGGACGCCCTGTTGCGGCAATCAAAAACCAGGCTGGATAAAGAAATCGCCGCCGCTGATTTGATTATGGATTCAAATGAGCTGGAGCGTGAACGTGGTATTACTATTTTTTCCAAAAACGCTTCAGTGAATTGGCAGGGAACAAAAATTAACATCATCGACACGCCTGGTCACGCTGATTTCGGCGGAGAGGTGGAGAGAGTCCTCACGATGGCTGACGGCTGTTTGCTTCTTATTGATGCGAAAGAGGGACCAATGCCACAGACGCGTTTCGTTTTGAAGCGGGCCTTAAAGATGAAATTAAAAATCATTGTTGTGATCAATAAAATTGACAAGCCCGACGCGCGTTGTAATCACGCCCTCAACAAGACTTTTGATTTATTTGTGGAGCTCGGCGCGGATGATCAGACCCTTGATTTTCCCGTGGTCTATGCCTCGGCTCGCGCCGGGGTGGCTGGCTTTGAGCCGGACCTCTCCGCGATGATGGATATAGCGCCGATTTTTGAAGCGATTATTAAATATATTCCGGCCGCCGCGGGTGACGCGGAAAAACCATTACAGCTCCTTGTGACCACGCTTAGCGCCGATAACTTTCGGGGGAGGATCGCGATTGGACGGTTGTTCAATGGTAGTTTGCGCGCGGGGCAGGAGGTAGTACATATCAATCGCCGCGGTGAAGAGAAGAAATGTCGACTTATGGCGCTCATGACTTTTGAGGGGCTGGATCGCGTTGACACGGATGAAGCGGTGGCGGGAGATATAGTGGCGCTAGCTGGTATTCCTGAGGCGACGATCGGTGAGACCATCGCTGATCCGATTAATCCAATTGCTTTACCTTTACTGTCGATTGAAGAGCCGACAGTCAAGGTGGTTTTCTCTGTTAATGACTCGCCGTTCGCCGGGCGAGAGGGCCAATTTACCACTTCGCGCCAGATTCAAGCGCGTTTGTTTAAAGAATTGGAAACCGATATGGCGCTACGCGTGTTTGAAGAGCCGAACGGCGCTTGGACTGTTTCTGGCCGCGGTGAACTGCATCTCGCGATTTTTATTGAGAGATTGAGGCGCGAAGGTTATGAGTTTCAGGTTTCTCGCCCCCAGGTTATTACCAAAGAAATAGACGGTCAGATCTTAACGCCATACGAATTAGTTTTTGTAGAGACGCCAGAATCTTATGCCGGCGTCGTGATTCAAAAGATCGGCGCGCGCCGCGGGGAATTGAAGGAGATGAAGGTGGATAGCGGGATTACTTATTTGGAATTTGTCGTGCCGACTCGCGGCCTGTTCGGTTATCGCACTGAATTTTTGACTGACACTAGAGGATTAGGTTTGATTAATACGATATTTTATAAATATCAGCCAAACCCGGGGAGATGGCATGAACGCGAACAGGGCTCTCTTGTGGCCTGCGAGTCCGGCCTATCAAATCTTTATGGCATGTTGAATATTCAGGATCGGGGCGTTTTGTTTTTCGGCCCGGGAGTAGAGGTTTATCAAGGTCAGGTAGTTGGTCAAAATTCTCGGGTCAAGGATATCTGGGTGAATGTTTGTAAAACTAAGCAGCTTTCCAATATGCGGTCAAAAGGCGACGGTAGCGCCGAACATTTTAACGCGCCGAGAACCATGGATCTGGAAGACGCGCTCGAATATATTGGCGGGGATGAATTGGTGGAGGTGACGCCGAAGAGCGTGCGGATTCGGAAGATAATACTGGACGAAGAAGAGGCCAAAAAATCGGCTAAGGCCATCGCTGAGATTTAGTTGACAGATAATTTTTATTGTGATATAGTTTGTTTAACTTAAAAAGGCGCTAATTAAGGCGCCTAGGACTCGAATTCTTTTGGTGTCATATTTGGTGGCCTAAAGCAGAACGCGGGTCACTAATTTTTTTTATGACATCACATATAGGGGTGGCGCCTAGCTTTAATAACCTCGGTCTTTCCGAGAAGATATTAGCGATTGTCGCCCAGAACAACCTCACGGAGCCAACTCCCATTCAGCATCAAAGTATTCCAGCCGTGATTGAAGGCAAGGATATTATTGGTATCGCGCAAACCGGCACCGGTAAGACCCTGGCTTTTGGCTTGCCGATTATCCAGTATCTCATTCAAAACAAGGGTCAAGCTTTAATTCTCGTACCCACCCGCGAGCTGGCTCTGCAAGTGGACGAAGTTTTTAGAAAATTTGGCCTCGGCCTTGGGCTCAAAACCACGGTGGTTATCGGCGGGGCGGCGGCTGGCCGACAAATTAATCAGTTGCGCGCCAATCCGCAGGTAGTAGTGGCGACGCCTGGGCGGCTGATTGATCACCTGCAACAAAAAAATTATTCTTTGAACCAAATAAAAATTTTAGTCCTGGACGAAGCCGATCGAATGCTTGATATTGGTTTTTTGCCCCAGCTGAAACGGATTTTATCTTTGGCCCCGCGCGAAAGACAAACCATGATGTTTTCCGCCACTATCCCAAACGCGATTGCCGGGCTCGCCGCGAGTCACATGAAAATGCCTTTTCGGATTGAGGTCGCGCCCTCGGGCATGTCGGCCGCGAATATTGAGCAAGAGGTTTTTGTTATTCGCCGAGAAGACAAGATGCGGCTCCTGGAAAAATTAATCGCCGACCACTTGGGCACGATATTGATTTTTTCTCGCACGAAGCATGGCGCCAAAAAAATCTCGGCCGGAGTGCGCCAGATCGGCAAGCAATCAATTGAAATCCATTCCAATCGTTCGCTGGGCCAGAGGCGGGAGGCCATGGATGGTTTCAAATCGGGCAAATATCAAGTGATGGTCGCGACGGACATCGCGGCTCGCGGGATTGATGTGAAGGATATTTCCCTGGTGATTAACTTTGATCTGCCGGACAATCTGGATGATTATGTTCACCGCATCGGCCGTACCGGCCGCGCGGGCAAATTTGGCAAGGCTATTTCTTTTGCCACGCCGGAGGAACGGAACGATATCCGTCATATTGAGCGATTGATCAGAAAAACCCTGCCGATCCTAACGACGCCGGACCTGCCGCCACGGCGCGCCTTGCCGATCGCAGCCAATGATTATCAGGTTAATTTTAATCGCCATCGTCCTCGTCCCAGTAATCGAAGAGCGCCCATTAGACGACGCTATTCCAGATAATTGGAATGGGATAGGGCCTGTGGATAAACTTTTCTCAATAAATAGCTTTATTTCCTGGGATATGCTAAAATATTGGAGTAAAACATTAATTAATCATAAATAAATAATCTCTATGGCAAAGATGACCAAATCGGAAACACTCGCGGCCTTGGCCGAAAAGACCGGTATGAGCAAGAAAGATGTTGCTGCTTTCTTGGACAACCTCATGGCTTTGGCTTATGCCGAAGTGAAAAAGAACGGCGAATTTGTTTTGCCGGGTCTAGGTAAGCTCCTAAAGATCAATCGTGCCGCTAGAATGGGCCGCAACCCAGCTACCGGCGAGACGATCAAAATTGCGGCGAAAACCGTGGTTAAATTCCGTGTCGCTAAAGCGGCTAAAGATGCTTTGCTTTAAACTTCAATTTTAAGTGCTCCGATCGGAAAAATTTAAAGCCGCCCCGATATTCATCGGGGCGGCTTTTTGTGCTATAGGGCGTTTTATTTTGTCATTCCGACCGGAGCGAACGCCTCGACCCCGCCCGCCGCGGCGGGCGGAGGAAGAGGCGGAAGCGAAGAGGAGGAATCTGCAAGTCGCATTAATCGTGTTATCTGACCTTCGTTTAATCAACGGGTTCAATGCGTTTTGCAGATCCCTCCTGGCGTCGGGATGACAAAGAAGGAGACGGATCGGAGTGAGCCTCGGAGTGGGAGGCACAGAGAAATTAAATTTAATCATTTTTTGTCGTCCTCTTCGTAGGGAGGGGAGAATGTGATATAATAGAAGTATAAATACTTAAACGATTTTTATGTTGGGAAAAAATTATTTTATCGGGATTGATATTGGCGGGTCAAAAATCAGCGGAGCGGTAATCCTTGGTAAAAAAATTATAAAGTTTGAGCGATTAGAGCTGAAGAAAAGCAAGAATAAAAAAAGCTATCTTGAGGATCTATTTTCTTTTATTAATCTTTTGATTTTTAACATCCCCAAAAGAAAGATCGGCGGCATCGGGATTGCCGTGCCGGGGCTGGTGGATTATAAGACTGGCAAGGTGATTTTTTGCCCGAATCTGAAATTTCTAAACGGGGTTAATCTGGCCGAGCTCGTAAAAAAGCAATTTGGCTGGCCGGTCAAAATTGAAAATGATGTGCGCGCTACGGCCTGGGGTGAATATATCTTTGGCGGATATAAGGATCGGGGCATTAAAAGTTTGGCTATGATTTCTGGCGGCACTGGCCTCGGCGGCGGGATGATTCTTGACGGTAAAATTTATCATGGTCTCTATGGCGCGGCCGGGGAATTTGGCCACCTGATCGTTGATCTGGAAAAAGGCGCGGACTGGGAAAGTTTTTTTTCGGCCAAGGCGATCGCCAAAAATGGTTTTGATCCGTATCGGATTGTTGATCTGGCGCGGGCGGGAGATAAAAAAGCGCTGGCGTATTTTAAAAAATTGTCGCGTCATTTGGGTCTCGGTTTAGTCAGTCTAGTTTATGCGATTAACCCCGAGATAATTGTGCTCGGCGGCGGCACAATATTTTTTAACCAAAAATTTCTGGTGCCGGAAGCGATTAAAATTTTTAACGCCAACCATGTTTTGCCCGCGATCAAAAAAACAAAAATTGTTTTAAGTAAATTAGAACAGCGCACCGGCGCCTGCGGCGCGGCCGGTCTTTTTCTTGCAAAATAAAAATAAAATGACGCGGAAAACCGATGAAAAAAAAATTGAAAAAAAAATAAATAAAATGGAGAGCCGATTTTCTCCCCACGCGACTTTGTATTTTCCCAAGAATTTTTATTGGGGCACTTCTACCTCGGCGCATCAGGTGGAAGGTGATAATAAAAATAATGATTGGTGGGATTGGGAGCATAAACGGGGGAAAATTGAGCTTGGTGATAAGTCGGGCCGGGCGGATGGGAGTTTCAAATTTTATCGGCGAGATATCGAGGCAATCAAAAAAATTAATAATAACGCTTATCGTTTTTCTATTGAATGGAGTCGAATTGAACCGGAGCCGGGGCAATGGGATTATGGCGCGGTGGAGCATTATCGACAAGTTTTACGCGATCTGAAAAAAAACGGCATTGAGCCGTTTGTTACCTTGTATCATTTCACCAACCCGAAGTGGTTTGCCGCGCTGGGCGGCTGGCAGAATCGGCGGGCAATTCATTATTTTACTCGTTATGTGAGGTTTATCGCCGAAGAAATGGGGGATCTGATTGATTTCTGGCTGACCATGAATGAGCCGGTGATCTACGCGACGCAGAGTTTTTATGTCGGGGTGTGGCCGCCGGGCAAGAAAAGTGTCTTCGCGACGATCCGTGTCCTGCGCCACATGATCAAGGCGCATAATTTGAGCTATAAAATTATTCACGAGACCGATGTCAGGCGCCACCGTCACGAGAAAAAAACCCGCGTGAGTTTTTCCCACAATGTGATTTCAATTCAGGTCTATCGTAAACACAGTATTATTGACCAATTTTTTGCCGGTTTGGCGGATTGGATTTGGAATGATCTAATCCTTAAAGTTACCCGTAAACGTCTGGATTTTTTGGCCCTAAATTATTACTTTCATTATCGAATCGCGCGGGTTCACCTCGGCACCTGGAATTTTTTTGTCCGGGTGAGAAAGGAGCACCGCGAGATGAGCGATGTCGGCTGGGAGATTTATGCCCCCGGGATTTTTGATGTACTGGTTGACCTTAAAGAATACGGTCTGCCGATCTATATCACTGAGAATGGCGTTGCGACCGATAACGAGAGCAAGCGTGCGCGATTCCTTATTTCGCATCTAAAGGAGGTTTATCACGCGATTGAGGCCGGGGCGGATGTGCGGAGTTATTTTTATTGGTCGCTTCTGGATAACTTTGAATGGGAGGAAGGGTGGCGGCCGCATTTTGGCCTTTTTGCTGTTGACCGGAAAAGTTTTAAGCGGACCAAAAAACGGACGGCGGATATTTACGCCGAGATCGCGGAGAAAAATGCCATGCCGCACCATCTCTTAAAGTATCTGGGACATTCAGTGGAATTTTAGAAAATTTCAAAAAACAAAAAACAAGATACAAGATATAAATAAATCTCAAATTTCAAAGTCCAAATTCCAAACAAAATTAAAATAAATAAACAATAAAATTTGAATTTTGAATTTTTAGTTTTGAAATTTATTTGGGATTTGTATCTTGGAGATTGTAATTTTATTTTATGTGGCTACCCATCACTATCATTGCCTATCTGCTTAATTCTATCGCGATTGTCATTGACAAGTCGCTTTTAAAAAAATCAATTCCCGAGCCGATCGTTTATACTTTTTTTGTGACGATGCTCGGGCTTTTGGCGTTGGTTCTGATTCCGTTTGGTTTTTATTACCCGGGCCTGGCGCAAGTCGGCGTAAGTTTTGCCGCCGGTATCTGTTTTACTTTTGCGCTATTTCTTATGTTCACGGCGCTGAAAAAAGGCGAGGCCTCGCGAGTAGCGCCGTTTATCGGCGGGCTAAATCCGTTGCTTATTTTTATTCTAGCGTGGTTTTTTCTCGGGGAAAATTTGACCCAAATGCAGCTGGGCGCTTTTTTTCTGATTCTCGCCGGCGGATTCATTTTGGCTTTTGATTGGCGGCCGCGCGGCGGTAAAATTTCACGGGCGCTCATTTATGCCGCGCCATCGGCTCTGCTGTTTGCCGTGGCCTATGTGATTACCAAATATGTTTATAATCATCAGTCGTTTATCTCCGGCTTTATTTGGATACGCCTTGGCACCATTATCGGTCTTCTGATTCTGTTTTTCGTTGGACACTATCGGGAGGCAATCAAAAAGAGCTTTCACGCCAAAGGCGAAAAAATAAAAGTCATTTTTTTATTCGGTCAGGCTATGGGCGCCGCGAGTTTTATTCTCGTCAACTACGCTTTTTCTCTCGGCAGCGTCGCCCTGGTCAACGCGCTGCAGGGTTTGCAATATGTTTTTTTATTTTTAGCCGTGGTTTTATTGGCGCGCAAATATCCACACTTACTGGAAGAAAAATTGACGCCTCAAATCGTGGCGCAAAAAATAATTTCCATCATTTTAGTTTTTGCGGGTTTGTTTTTATTAACCATTGCGAGTAAATAATCCGGAGATCGCCGGCGGCTCAAAGCCGCACGGCTAGAATGCAAAAGCCCCCTTAAGGGGGCTTAAGAATCAAAAAATGTAGCCCTGAGCTTTGAGCTCGGGGCGTTAGGAAGCGCAAATGCTCTATCGCCGCGGCGGGCGGAGCGGGACTATGGAGCCAGCGTCTGTGATAAAAATATGAAAAAAAGAAACAAAATAATAATTTTAATCAGTGCTATTGTAATTTTTGCCGCCGGAATTTATTTTTTCTTTGCTGCCGATTTTTCTCGCTCAGATACGGTCTATGGCGTTACTTATAGTCCGGAATTTTCCGATAACCTTGGCCTTGATTGGCAGAAAACCTACCTTGCGATTTTGGATGATCTAAAAGTTAAAGCCGTGCGGATCCCGGTACGCTGGAATACGGTTGAATATAAAAAAGGCCAGTTTGATTTTACCAAAATTGATTGGTTGGTTTCCGAGACCGGCAAGAGAGGAGTGAAGGTGGTCCTGGCCATCGGCCGCAAAGTGCCGCGCTGGCCCGAGTGCCATGATCCAAAGTGGGTTCTCGGTTTGAGCGGGGAGGAGGAGATAAAAACGCGGCTTTTGGCGATGATAGCGGAGGTGGTTAATCGCTATAAAGACAATCCGGCGATCAGTTATTGGCAGGTGGAAAACGAACCGTTTGTGGATTGGTTTTGCAATGACTGCCCGGAGCCGGATAAGGATTTTTTAAAAAAAGAAATCGCTTTAGTTAAATCGCTTGATAGTCGACCGGTTATGACGACCGACAGCGGCGAGCTGGATACTTGGTTTAACGCGGCATCGGTGGCTGATATTTTTGGCTCGACGGTCTATCGCGTTTCCTGGAATAAAACTTTTGGTTATTTTCATTATTGGTTTTTCCCGCCAGCGTATTATCATTATCACGGCCTTCTGATAAAGAAAATTTATTATTTGCAAAAATTAGTCGCGGCCGAGGTACAGGCCGAGCCATGGTCAAATCTTGGCCTGCCAAATAAAATTTCTCTTCTAGAGCAAGGAAAATCAATGGGCGAGAAACAATTTACCGATAATCTGAATTACGCAAAAAAAATCGGTTTTGATGAAGCTTATTTTTGGGGCGCGGAGTGGTGGTATTGGCTCAAAGATAAACAGGGAATTGATTATTACTGGGATACCGCGAGAGAATTTTTTATAAATAATAAATAAGAGTTAATTCTTTTGAGATTAGAAAGATATCGGATATTGGGTGATTATTTAAAAACGCCCCGATGTTTGTTGGGACGTTTTTAAAAATATTTTTAGATATCCAATATTCAACCTATTTTACTTCAAACGGCAGAATGGAGACCAGGGATTCAGTGTTGTTTTCTATTATATAAAACCAAAGTTCATATTGGCCCGCTGATTTGGGCGCGGTAAAAGATGAGCCGCGATAATTTTTGAGCGCCAATGGCTGAGTCTCGGAAATAAAAATGTTTTTTTGCGCGTCAACTATTCTTACCAAAAAAGACGGGTCGTCGGCGATTTTGTTTTGTAGTTGCCAATTCGCAACAATTTTATCGCCGCTTTTCAAAACATTGTTTTCCAGCTGGAGTGATTGAAAATACTGCACCAACACTTCTTGTCGCGTAGCGTGGTCTGATGGAATCTGGTTACTGTTTTGCCTGGTTACCTGGGTATTTTGGTTAAAAAGGAGGTAAAGCTGAATAGCCACAATAATAACTACGATAATTAGAGAGCAGATTAAAAGAATTCTAGTAAATTTGATCATAAATTTATGGTTATTTTTTATATATTTGAATTATACCATTTTTTTTGCATAGTTGCAATTTGAATTTAAAAATGGTCTAGGGTATAATAAAAAAACAATATTTAATGCGAATATACGAATGGATGCGAACACTACGAATTTTATTCGCGACATTCGCATATAATTTGTAACATTCGCATCATTAAATTTATGGCAGAAAAAATCTACATCCACAATTTTCCGGTTAGTTATGAACCCGAGGCGCACGAAGGCGTGGTCTATCTACGAGATAATCTAGACCCGGACGAGTCCAAGGTGTTCTTTGACCAGGCCAGAAATAGTAGTAGCGGCACCTATGAAGCGCACTTCGAGGACGCCTATGGCCGTCATTTTATTCTGAAATACAATTATAGCGACGCAACTTATTTATTATCCAGGAAAAAATAATCCTTTTATGGATTGGAAAAAAATTAGTAGTTTACTTTTAGATCAACCGTCTTTTCGTTTGCGCCAGATCAAGAAGGCGGTTTATTTAGATTTGGTCGAGAGCTGGGACAAGGTGACGACCCTACCCAAAGATTTGCGGGATAAATTAAATAGCGAGTATCCCCTCGCAATTAGTGGTAAAGTAATTGAGAATGGCGACAGCGTAAAGGCCGTAAATGAATTGGTTGACGGGTGTAAAATAGAATCAGTTTTGATGCGACACAGAGATGCGCGCAATACGGTTTGTGTTTCTTGTGCCGTTGGTTGCCCGCTCCATTGCACATTTTGCGCGACCGGCAAAGCCGGTTTTCGCCGTAATTTATCATCCGCGGAAATTATCAGTCAGGTTTTATTTTGGGGCCGATATTTAAAAAAACTTGGTGAGCGAGTGGATAATGTGGTTTTTATGGGTATGGGGGAGCCTTTTTTGAACTATGATAAAGTGCTAAAGGCGATTCGCGATCTGAACGATAAAGAGGGGATGAACATTGGGATGCGTCATTTCTCTATTTCCACCGTTGGTATTGTGGAACGGATCAAGGATTTTACTAGGGAGGGACTGGAGGTTAATCTTGCAATTTCCCTCCATGCGGCAGATGATGAGCTGCGGTTGCGTCTCATGCCGATTGATCTCAAGTATCCTTTAAAAAAGATTATTGCCGCAGTGGACGATTATGTCAAAAAAACCCGACGGCGGGTGATGTTTGAATATGTAATGATTGATGGTGTTAATGACTCGTCTGAGGATGCAGAAAAGCTGGCGGCGCTCGCGCGGCGGCCGTTGTGTTTTGTCAATCTGATTTCATATAATCCCACCGGCGACTTTGAGTCGTCGCCTCGCGAGCGGATTAAAAAATTTCGAGAAATTCTCGAAAAAAATAAAATCACCGTGACTGAGAGGTATCGTTTTGGCAGGGGGATAGCCGCCGCTTGCGGGCAGCTGGCAGGTAAGTAAAATATGTTTTTGGAATTATTTATAGTTATTCTCGGTTTGTGTGTTTTTGAAATCGTGAGCAGCGTTGATAATGCGGTCGTGAACGCGCACATTTTGAAAACCATGCCGGAAAAATATCGGCGGATTTTTTTAATTTGGGGAATATTTTTTGCCGTGTTTGTGGTGCGAGGGCTCCTGCCGCTTCTGATTGTTTGGATGGTTAATCCCGACTTAAGTTTTTGGCAATCCATTACTTTTGCTTTTTCCAGGAATCCGCAATTGGCTGAATATGTGGATAAAACCAAGCCGATATTGCTTCTCGGTGGCGGCACTTATTTATTCCTCGTTTTTCTCGCCTGGCTTTTTATGGAAGAGAAAAAATGCGTTTTTCTAGTGGAGCGGTTTATTCACCGGCAAGGGGCGTGGTTTTACGCCTTCGCCTCAATTTTTATTTTGGTCCTGACTTATTTTTCCATAAAAATAAATCCAACCTTGGCGATTGCCACCGCCATTGGTTCCTGCGCTTTTTTTATTACGGACGGGTTTAAAAAGAACGCCGAGGAGCAGGAGAAAAAATTATTAAGTCCGGCGATCAGCGCTTGGAGTAAAATTTTATATCTTGAAGTCCTTGACGCCTCGTTTTCCATTGATGGCGTGATTGGCGCTTTTGCTTTTACGGTTTCCGTGCCCCTGATTCTCATTGGCAATGGTATTGGCGCTATAGTGGTTCGAGAATTTACCGTTCGAGGGCTGGATCTGATTACTCGATTTGCCTATCTCAAAAATGGCGCGATGTATTCCATCGGTTTTCTTGGTATAATAATGGTTCTGGAAAGTTTTGGTCGGGAATTTGCTTTTTGGGTGGCGCCGCTGAATACGGCACTGCTTCTAGGAGTGTTTTTATTTCTGTCTTATCGGGAAACGAAACAGCTGGAAAATGATCCTAGCAAATGCAAAATAGATTAAAGCAATTTTTATGAGTGAAATAAAAAAAGAAGCCGACCAAATAAAGCTAGAGCTAAAAAAGCAGACCAGTGGGTATATCGTTGCCGCGTTTGGTTTTGTGGCTGGGCTTGCCTGGAATGAGGCGATTAAGGCCGCGATCGATTTTCTTTTTCCTCTGGGGCAGAATACGATTCTCGCGAAGTTTCTTTATGCGATTATTATTACGGTCCTCGTTGTCGTCGCCACCTTCTTCCTTTTGAGAAGCCAACGGGAAAAGAAATAAATTTTTTAAACAATTTTAAAACCCCGCGGCCGATGTTAGACATCGAGCGCGGGGTTTTGTGTCGTATGTTTTAGATGTTTCCGCCCGCCGAACTTCGGCGAGCAAAGCAAAACAATTTTCAATTCCTTTTAAGAAAAATTTGGCGAGCGAGCAACAAAACGCCTCTGAATTTTCAAAATGTCTGAATTGGTCGGGCTGCCGGGAATCGAACCCGGGTTATGCGAACCCGAATCGCACGTAATACCGCTATACCACAGCCCGTGGCATGGTCATATATTAAAACAAGACGGCAAAAAAAGCAAGGTTTTTGAAAGTGGGTTTTTTTGCTACAATAGGGGGGGAGACATTAGAATATCCGTCCAAGGCGGACAAATAACATTAAAACAGGGGTGGGCGGAAAAATTAAAAAGAAGAAAGCCCCGGAGTAAATTAATGCCCCAGGGTTTGCCAAAATCGTTTTCGCGGCGGATTTTTACCGGCCGCCGTTGGGAATACCAGCTACAGTCGATGGCGGAAGCGGTTCGGGCGGACAGTCGCCTCGGAGGTTGCAAGGGACGCGGTAGTAATTTTTATATATTTTTGTGATTTGTCTCGCGACAATATCATAAACTACTTTGTCCCCGATATTAATCTCTTTCGCCGGTTTTTTTTCGAGGTAGATGTAACACATCCCGAGCGGCCCAGAGTTGAGGTTTATACGGCGATCTTGATTGTCCACCGTATATCCGATGAACGTCCCCGTGTCGTTGATATTGTTGGTTAGACGATCATAGCCGACGATCTCGACGCTACGATTTTTTTCGTCGAACGGCGCCGTTTTGTGGGTAGTAATTAGAGCGACCGCCACAATAAGAGCCACGGTAAGTACTGTCAAAAGATAAATGTCTTTAACTCTCATGGCTTACCTCCTTTATAAAAAGCCATTTTAGTTATTAAGATTTTGACATCCAATCTTAGCGTATTATTATTATGTCAATAGCTACTGGAAATTAATTTGATAACAGTAAAATTGAAACGGGGCGAGACGAGGAAAGATTAATTTTTATTTATGCAAGATCTGTTTGACGAAAACAAGAAGTTTAATTCTCCTCTTGCTGACCGGATGAGGCCGGAGACGCTGGAGGAATTTTTGGGTCAAGAGCACCTGGTCGGCCAGGGTAAACTTCTGCGGCGGGCGCTCGAGGGCGACTCAATTCCGTCCATGATTTTCTGGGGGCCGCCCGGAAGCGGCAAGACAACGCTCGCGCGGATCATCGCTCGGATGACTAAGTCAAATTTTGTCCAGTTCAGCGCGGTGACGAGCGGAGTGAAGGAGCTGCGCGCCGTGATTAAGAAAGCCAAGGACGACCGCCGGTTTCACCGCCTGCGGACAATTCTGTTTATTGACGAGATTCATCGCTGGAGCAAGTCACAGCAGGACGCGCTCTTGCCGCACATTGAGGACGGCACCATCGTTCTTATTGGTGCCACCACCGAGAACCCATCGTTTGAAATTAATTCCGCGCTTTTATCGCGATGCCGGGTTTTTGTTTTGGAAAAGTTATCCGGACAAAATATCGCCGACCTTCTGGTCCGCGCTCTGCGAGATGAAATGCGCGGATACGGCGCGTTAAAATTAAAAATTGATAAAGATCTTTTGAAATGGCTCGCGGTCGCCACTGACGGCGACGCGCGCACAGCCTACAACGCCATTGAATTCGCGATTGAGGCGTATCGTGAAAAAATTAACCGCGGGGAAGAAATGGAATTTAAAAAAGATGATTTTAAAGAAGCGCTTCAGCGGTCGCATCTGGTCTATGACCATGACGGCGAGCAACACTACAATATTATCTCCGCCCTGCATAAAAGCTTACGCGGATCAAATGCGGATGCAGCGCTGTACTGGCTCGCGAGAATGATTGAAGCGGGGGAGGACCCGCTCTATGTCGCGCGGCGGCTGGTTCGTTTTGCCTCAGAAGATGTCGGCCTCGCTGATCCGCAGGCCCTAACCCAAGCCGTGGCGGCTTATCAGGCGTGTCATTTTATCGGCATGCCCGAGTGTAATGTGATTCTGGCGCAAGCAGTCGTCTACCTGGCGCGCGCGCCAAAAAGTAATGACCTTTATGAAGCGTATGGCGAGGTAAAGCGGGATGTAAAAGAGACCGAGAACGATCCGGTGCCGCTCCACCTGCGCAACGCGCCAACGAGCTTAATGAAAGATCTTGGCTATGGCCAGAATTACAAATATAATCCGAATTATGATTATCAAGGCGATATACAAGATTATTTGCCAAAAAGGTTGAAGGGGAGAAAATATTTGAAATAATTTCATTCGCTCGAGGCGGACCAATTTCCAATGTCAATCCGCCAGCTGACGGACAAAGTTTAAAGTAAACTTAAAGTTCAAATGCAGAGTTAATTGTTTTGGATCCCGGGTCAAGCCCGGAATGACAACAAGAAATTAGTCATTTGGATTCCTGTCTGCCGCAGGCAGGTGTTTGGAAATTGCTTGCCCGCACGCTTTGTGTAGCGAGGCGGGCGGGCGGGGTTTTGAAAATTGGGATTTTTGGGGCGGGCTTTGTTTTACTTAGGCGGAGGTGATATAATATAGGCATGGTTTATAAAATAATCTTTTAATATTACCCTTATGGATTTGCAAAAAATTTTTAGCGAAGCGATAAAGAAAAAGGCCTCGGATGTGCATCTTATTGCCGGAGAAAAACCGATTATTCGATTGGCTGGGGTACTCAAGGATCTTAGTGGTTATGAAACAATGGAAGACGCCTCGCTTCAGAAAATGGTTTTTGGCCTTTTAAACGAGGCTCAAATCGAACGCTTTAAAAAGGAAAAGGAGCTCGATTTTGCCCATGAAGTTGACGGCGAAAGGTTAAGAGTCAATCTTCATATCCAACGAGGTAAATTAGGTCTCGCCGCCAGAATCATTCCAAGTAAGATTCCGACTACCGAGGAGGCGGGTTTTACCGAGGCGGTCTATAGCTTGACCCATTTAAATCAGGGTTTTGTTCTTGTCACCGGGCCGACTGGCTGTGGCAAGTCAACCACCCTAGCCGCAATGATTAATACGATTAATGAAGAGCGACGGGCTCATATTATTACCCTGGAGGATCCGATTGAGTTTGTTTATCCCAAAAAACAAAGCGTGGTGGAACAGCGCGAGGTGGGTAAGGACACC
>Ga0172371_10005646_pt1 | contig 18485 bp, 10 predicted proteins | sample Lak12m_FD_114543 | JGI IMG/M metagenome (GOLD analysis project Ga0172371, IMG submission 114543) | Freshwater microbial communities from Kabuno Bay, South-Kivu, Congo - kab_022012_12m | ecosystem: Environmental > Aquatic > Freshwater > Lake | place: Democratic Republic of the Congo: South-Kivu...
AACCGGTTTACCTTCAGTAAGTTCAATAAGAGCAGTTCGGCCGCAAAGCGGTTGAACTGCTCTCTATAGGTTCAATGATTCGAAAACACAATAAGCCCATAAAACATTCACTCTTTCCGGATGTCTCGATTGTCCCAGATTCTGAGACACCAATAAATACAGAGCATTTTGAGTACCTATCAGCATTTTGCTGATGTTGTGTTCAGCTTTTTGCCGAATATCCTGGTTTCCCCCATTTTTGTTAACATTTATGCAGTTAGATTTATGCCAACAGTCTAACTGGTGGTGATGCTCTTAAATGATCGGGGCGGAGCTGGATATAGGCATGTTTATTGCATGAACTGACAGCGGCAGCAGGTGTTGAACGATGTATCGATCAGAAGACATAACAAATAAGAACAGGAACTTTTCTTTTTCAGGAAAATTCTTTTCTTTTTTATCTTTCCTGGGGTTTACCTCACCCAACACAGAAAGGGCGATATCATCACCTTTTATGCCTTTTTCCACCATACCCCGACAAAGACGGGCACCTTTTAATATCTTGCTGATCTCGGCAGCAGTTCTTGGCGTTGCAGGTATCTACAATGTACAGGCAGCGACCAAATACTGGGACCACGGTGGTGCTAATACTCTTTGGTCTACTGTCGCGAACTGGGATACTGCCGCTGGCGGCGGGGGCGGCAATCCGGCAGCCGTTCCCGGAGCGACTGATACCGCATATTTCAATGTCAGTACTAACAATACGGCACAGACCTCAACTTTAGGGGCAAATCTATCCGTACAGGGCTTAATCTTCAACAGCACGGGCACAACTGCGGTCAATAGCAATGGCAGCGCCAACCGACGCATCACACTGGGTACTGCAGGGCTTACCATCAATTCCGGAACGGGAAGCGTAACCTTCGGCGGGACGGCAAACAAAACAAGAATTACTTTCGTCTTGGGCGGCGCACATACATGGCAGAATAACTCAGGCAACACCCTTACGCTCAATGCCAACAACACGATCAATAATGGCGGGTTCCTGCTCACAATTGACGGCTCCGGCAATATTACAACCGGCACTGGAATCATCAGCGGAACCGGCGGTTTGACCAAAAACGGCAGCGGCACATTTACACCTGCGGCCGCCAACACTTTTACCGGTGTTGTCACAATCAATAACGGCATAATAAGCGCCGCCACGATAAATAACGGCGGAACAGCCGGCAATATCGGGCAGGGTGCTGTTGGTGTGGGAAACATAGTTCTCGGCGGCGGAACCCTTCGGTACACCGGCGCAACAGCCTCTACAACCCGCGGCTTCACCCTTACTGGCGGCACCACCAGCACGATTGAAATCACAACCGGAGCAAACACACTTACAATTTCCGGCGGCACGGCAACCACAACCGGTGCGCTTACAAAAACAGGTGCAGGCACCCTGGCCTTTTCGGCCGCCACATCGTATACGGGTTTGACCACTGTACAGGCCGGAACTTTGGCCTACGGCATCAGTGATGCCCTCAGCAGCGGCCCTGTAACGGTTAATGGATCCACCGCCGTCCTCAGCCTTGGCGCCTACACTGACACCATCGGTACTCTTACTGTTGACGGCAGCGGCCAGATTACAGGGAGCGGAACGCTGACAGTCAACAGCACAGACACATTCGAGATGAAGAGCGGATCAGTCAGCGCCATCCTCGCCGGTACGGCTGACCTCAACAAGACAACCAGCGAAACAGTGACTCTCACCGGCGCTAACACTTACAGCGGCAATACAACAATCAGCGCAGGAACCCTGACTCTCGGTGCTGGCGGTTCTATTGCCGGCACACCGCAGATTTCCATTGCTGCCGGCGCAACATGCGACGTATCAAACGCAGGCATAACCCTGACCGGGGCCGGCCCGCAGCAGACCCTGGCATGCAGCAGCACTTCGGGAACGGCCACAATCAATGCACCTTCTCAAACCGTGACACTGAACACCGACGCATTGATTTCTTTCCAGGCAGTGGGCGGCGCCAGCACAACAGTTGGGAAAATCAGTGTGAGCGGCGCTTCGGGCAATCTGACACTCAATAACAACACCGTAACCGTCAACGTTACGGGATCCGCGCTGGCTGCGGGAAGCTACCGCCTGCTGGATTGTACCGGCACAATGACCGGCTCTGCCAATGCAACCCCTACTATCACCGGCACGGCTTTGAGCGGCGGATACACGGCAACCAATGGTACGATAACCGGTGCCGGCGGCTATGTGAATATGATAGTCAAGGCAACGCCGTCATTCTCAGCTTTGACCGCCGCCCCGAGCATCACCTATGGCGCAACCAGCATAACTTTGACTGGCACGGTGAGCAGCACCAGCGGCCCCACTACTGTATATCCAGCGAACGGCGATACGGTCAGTGCCACGATAAATGGCCACACCGTTAATGGAACAGTAACAAACACCACCGGCGGTTTCTCGATAACCTATAATGACGCTTCCCTTGCAACCGATGCGGTTTCCGGGTCGCCCTACACCATTACCTATGCCTATGCTGGCAACAATTCCCAGTTCTTGAATGCCGCCGCTAACGACACCAGCACGTCATTGACGGTAAACCAGCGGCCAGTGGCTCTCTCCGGCAGCCGCAACTACGACAACACCACGGATGCAGCTGCGGCAATCCTCTCTATCGACAACAACCTCGATGGCGCAAACCTGACTATCTCGGGCACCGGCACACTGGCCAGCAAGGACGTCGGATCTCGCGCCATTTCAGCAGGGTCACTCTCCCTCGGCGGATCGGCTGCACCCAACTACACCCTGACCGGCCTGACCGGATCCGTTACGATAAGCCAGCGCCAGGTAACGATCGGCGGCACATTTACCGCGAATAATAAGCAGTATGACGCCACCTCAAACGCCACGATCAACGTCAACAGCCTGACTCTTGTCAACACCAACGCGGGCGACACTGTTACTCTCACCCCTGTCCTCTCCTTCGAGGACAAGACCGTGGCTAACGGCAAGACCGTGGTCCTCACCGCAGCTTCTTCACTCGGCGGTGCGGATGCCGCGAACTATACGCTCTCGCTCTCGGGCGCGCCAACCGCCACAGCCGACATCACAGCCCAGCTTCCGGTAGTTACAAATGATGGAGGAGCAACAGACATCGGTATAGGTAGTGCCACCCTCACAGGCAACCTGTCATTCACTGGTGGTGTCCTGACTACTGTCTGTACTTACTGGGGCGAGAGCAACGGCGATACTAACAAACTGAATTGGCAGCATGTTTACACCAACGGCGTGCTGGATACAGGCGTGTTTTCAAACGTCGTCAGCAACCTTTACTACGGCCTGACATATTACTACCGCACTTACGGAAGCAATGCTGCCGGTGGCGCCTGGGCACCAAGCACAACCAATTTCACTACACTTTCGCCTGAGGGATTGTCCATCACCAACACACCCGCCACATCCCTTACGTCAACCTCGGCCGTCCCGAACGCCACACTCTCGTGCTCTGGCGCGGTATACGACGTTTACGCCCACTGGAATACGGCTAATGGTGAGACTAACGCAGCTCTCTGGACCAATGCGATGTATATCGGGTCATACACCAATGAAGCCTCTACGAACATCAGCTGTACGGTCACCGGGTTGAGCCCTAACACAATGTACTTCTTTGCCTTCCGCGCCACCAACGCGGTGGAACAGATCTGGGCAACCAACGCCCTTAGTTTCGAATTCAATACGCAGACGCTCACGGCCAGCAAGGTCGGAAACGGCTCTATCAGCCCCACAGGCCCAGTCACCGTCGACTATAACGGGACAACCAACTTCACCATAACAGCCGATGCCAACTACCACATAACGAACATCAAGACCGGCGGCGTTGATATCGCAGGCAGCCCTTATAGCGACAACAGCCTTACCTCCACCAACTATACCTGGGCAAACATAACGGCCGACAGCACGATTGAAGCCACATTTGCCATTAACACCTTTACGCTTTCAGCCTCAACACTTTACGGGTCTGCCACGCCCTCGGGCATCACCACCAACGACTACAACAGTCTTATCAATGCCTCTGTGGCAGGCTCGCCTCTTGATAACGGCTCCACCCAGTATGTCTGCAGTGGTTTTACCGGCACCGGCAGCGTTTCATCCGGGTCCGGTACCAACACGTCGTTTAGCATCACGGAAAGCTCCTCCCTTACCTGGAACTGGATCACCAACTACCGGCTGACCCCCTCCGCCGGCGCCAACGGTTCCATTGACGCTTCGGATGCCTGGGTGCTTTCCGGCAGCAATGTCACGATCACCGCCACCGCAAGTAACGGCTACCACTTCGCGCAGTGGTCCGGTAACACCAACGGCTGCACGATTGCAGGTGACCAGATCACAGTCCTCATGGACCAGCCCAGGACTGTTTCCGCCTCCTTCGCCGTTAACACCTATACGATCACGGTGTCAGCCGGTGCCAACGGCTCGATTGACCCGGCGGGCCCCGTCTCCATAGACCACGGCGCTTCCACGAACTTTTTAATTTCGGCCGGCATGCATTATCATATCCAGAGTATTCAGACCAACGGAGCAGCGTTGAGCTATTCCTATGACAACGCTTTCAGCAACTTAAACTACACATGGAACAATGTGACAGCTTCAGGCTCAATCACAGCTCAATTCGCGGAGAACACATACGCCAACAGCGCGCCCGAGACCTGGATTGAACACTTCTATCCGGCGACAAACGATTACAATAGCGCTGCGATGAGTGATACGGATGGTGACGGATTGACAGCCTGGCAGGAATACATTGCCGGTACTGATCCCACAAACAAGTCATCTTCTTTAGCTATAACCAAAGTCACGATCAGCAATGGATGTATAGTTATCAGCTGGCCAAGTTCCACCAACTGGACAACGAAACCTTTCGCGCTCCAGCATAGAGAAAGCCTCGCCTCCGGCACATGGGAGAATGTGGATAATAATATCGAAAGATCAAATTCGACGAACAATTACGTGCTTGGTCCTTCGGGCGTATCAGGATTCTACAGAATCGTATGCACCAACAGTCCGTAGGACACGCTACAATCTGAGCCAGTCTCTCCCCAGAGCAAGGAGCATCCTTGACGCTTTCGCTCTCCTATGCCACATTCCTGCTAATTCGTGGGCTTTTCCAAGAAACTATTATGAAAACTCAAGAAGATTTCTCTAAAACGATAAGAATCGATATCCCCCCTGACATGGTGGAGGAAAGCGATGCCCAGCGACAAACCGGCGACCGGACGAGAATCCTGCCATCGACCAGAGAGGGGGCCCGGACAAAGGAAATCCACGTAACCTCGATTGAAAACGCCGAGATCAAGGCCCTGTTTGACAATCTCTACGATGCCGCGCTCATAACGGATCTGGAAGGCAATATTGTTGATGCAAATCCTCGGGCAGTCCAGTCGTTTCAATATACCAGCAGGGAGCTGTCCGAGGGAAATATTCAGGATATCATTGCCGGATTAAACGAATCTGTCCTCGAAAACATCTGCCAGAACCTTACAAATGACCAGTTCACCCTGATCCAGGCATACTGCATCCGAAAAGACAGCTCGCACTTTCCTTCAGAAATCTCATCCAGTCGAATACATCTGTCTGTTAATGATTACCTCTGTTTCTTTATACGTGACATAACCACACGGCGTGAAGCGGAGGATGAGATCAAGCGCGCAAGCGAAGAACTTGCACGGCAGGTGGCTGAACGCACAAAATTAAATGAAGGCTTAAACTCCGAGATTGCCGAAAGAAAACGGGTAGAAGAACAGCTTTACCAGGCGATTCTCCAGCTCCAGGAACATGACAAGGCAAAGTCCGAGTTCGTCTCCAACGTGTCGCATGAGCTGAAAACTCCTGTTGCCTCGATCAAATATGCCGCGGGAAACATCCTGAAAGGCATAGCCGGGCCTATCACTGATGAGACCAGAACTTACCTGCACATGATCCGTGAAGACTGCCAGCGCCTCTCCCGCACAGTGGAAGACATTCTCGACATGAGCCGCATCGAGGCCGACACGCTGAAATTCAAAAAGGTAAAAATTAATTTTCCGCGTTTTCTCCAGAATACGGTTGAAGCCCTCAGGATCCAGGTTGAACAGGCTGGTTTACTGATGGAGGCCTCAATTACCAATGTGCTGGGTTTCGTTGAATGCGATCCCGGGAAGATCGAAAGAGTCGTATTCAACATAATTAAGAACGCTATCAAGTTTAACAACCCAAACGGTGCGGTTAAGGTCCTCCTTCGATACGACGAAAGCGGCTTCTTTGTCCTGGATGTTCTGGATACAGGAATAGGTATTGAGGCCAAGTACCTGCAGAAGGTAACGCAGCGGTATTTCCGTATAGGTGAATATGTCAGCGGTGCCGGCCTTGGCCTCGCGATTGCCAAGGAAATCCTTGAGCGGCACGGCGGATCAATTGAGCTACAGAGCCCTCCCCCGGGCCAGGACAGGGGAACCATTGTCTCGGTGAGATTACCAGCATCTAAACCGCCCAACGTTCTGATCATATACGAAGACGAGAAAAACAGGCTGATGATGACTAAATCCATGGATACCTTCGGATATCATCTGGTCAGCCTCAAACGGGGAAACAGCGTTTCCGAAGCCGTCAGCCAGGAGCTGCCCGACCTTATAACGGTTGACTGGATATCCCCAGGCATGGATGGCGCCATAGCAATTTCGGAAATTCGTGATCAAAAGGCATTGATGTACGTGCCGTTGATTGTCATAATCAACCGTGAAATTGATTCCGTAAAACAGGAGATACTGCAGGGACTGGGCCTGCCTGTGCTCAGGATCCCGTGGCAGCCGGAAGATCTTCTGAATTGCCTTGAACAGTCTGTTCGTGGCAGAATATCGGTTCAGTGAAAGGCATAGAATGAACGCTTCCGTAAAAGAACATATCTTGCTGGTTGATGACGAAAAACATCTGCTGATTTCCCTGAAAGACTACCTTTCTTTTGAGGGCTTTGACGTCACAGTCGCTCAGAGCGGCGAGGAAGCCGTTGAAAAACTAAAGGTGCTTACCCCCAGCCTTATCATTCTCGACATCAGCATGCCAGGCATGGGCGGACTGGGATTCCTGAAACTGATCTCATCACCTGAAGGTAAACCACGCTATCCAGTGCTTGTACTAACAGCCAGGGCAATGATGGCAAACTTCTTCGGCAACCTCGATATCGACGGATTCATTGCTAAACCATGCGAAGAATCAGAGCTGGTAAAAAAAATCAAATCGATCATTTCAAAAAGAAAGGCCGTATCCGAGAAACTTCAGCGGACAATCAAGAAGATCATTCTTGCCGAAGACGATAAAAGGAAAGCGGAGTTGATTGTTACAACCCTGAAAAACGCCGGTTACGATGCAAGCCTGGTATCAAGCGGGCCTGAAGTCCTTGAAAAGGCGGCATCCGAGAAACCGGACTTGCTGCTGATGAAAGAAATTCTGCCAAGACTTAACGGAAGCGCGGTTGCAGGACTTATGGACGTAATGCCGAGCCTGAGTTCAACTCCGGTCATTATTTATGATGACAGCCGCACCAGGGACGATACCGCGACAGCGAAATTCAACCGGCTGAAATGTGTTAGAAAGCTCATGCCCACTGCTGATCCTGAGCGCCTGCTCAAAGCCGTCCAGGAAGTCCTGGCATAGTTTCCTACCGGTGTATTTTCCTCGCAGACTGCAGGTGATTAAGGATTTAGACAAAAAAACGGAGTTATATTTTATGTATTGGACACATGCGATCTGGCTGGCAATGCAGTTCCTCCTCATTCTCTCGCTGTCCTGCGGATGTGCTAAGAAAGAACAGAAAAACAGCAAAGAAACACCACCGGCGCCGGTAATGGTTGCGGAGGTCATCCAGAAGACAATGCCCGTTGAGATACGAACATTCGGCACAGTAATGCCACGTGTAAGTATAACCATAAAGTCACAGATAACCGGCATCCTGACAAACATCAATTTCAATGAAGGACAGGACGTAAAGAAGGACGATCTCCTGTTTGCGGTCGATTCTTCGCTGCAGGCGAATGAATTGAAGCAGGCCGAGGCCGCCCTTGCAAAGGACCGTGCCCAGGAAGTAAATGCACAAAGCGAGATGCGGCGTCAGGATGAACTGTTGAAAAAAGGACTGACATCACAGGACATCTTTGACCAGGCAAAGGCGGCAGCCGACTCGCTTGCCGCCACGGTCAAAGCCGATGAAGCTGTGGTCGAAAACGCCCGTATCATGCTGAGTTATTGCACAATCCGCTCTCCCATCGATGGAAGAACCGGCAAATACCAGGTCGACGCAGGGAATATAATTAAGGCAAACGAGACAGAACTGACAACTATCAACCAGATTAAACCAATTGAAACAAGCTTTACGGTTCCAGAACAGTATCTTGGAGAGATCTCAAGACAAATGGCAGCAACTAACCTTGAAGTAAAGATCAGCCTCCCGGACACGGCAGGCAATATGGAGACAGGGCTGCTTACATTCATAGCCAATGCCGTAGACCGTTCGACCGGCACCATACATCTTAAGGCAACATTCCAGAACGAGAATGCCGTTCTTTGGCCCGGCCAGTTTGTTGTTGCCTCTTTAACCCTGTCGATAGAAGAAAATGCTGTTGTCATTCCGGCCCAGGCTGTAATGAGAGGGCAGAATGGATCTTTCGTATTCGTGATTTCAGCTGATCAGAAGGCCGAAAACAGAAGCGTAAAGGTTGCAAGGCAGGTGGAGAACCTCGCGGTGATATCTGACGGCCTTAAACCCGGCGAATCAGTGATCATCGAAGGACAACAACGCGTCGGACCGGGCGCCATAATCCAGGTCCGCAATGCCTATACTAACCTGCCGGCGACAAAGTAATGAATATCTGCGCAACTTTCATTCGACGTCCTGTAATGACTACACTCATTATGATGAGCATACTGCTATTCGGCCTGATGTCATACAGGAAACTACCCGTTAGCGACCTGCCGACCGTCGATTTTCCCACTATCCAGGTCTCGGCTTTGGTGCCGGGGGCAAGCCCTGAAACAATGGCATCTGCCGTTGCAACAGTCCTTGAGAAGCAGTTTTCCACCATTGCCGGCGTGGATTCCCTGAACTCTGTAAGCGTTCAGGGCCAGACCCAGATTACCCTCCAGTTTACCCTAAACCGGAATATTGATGCTGCTGCGCAGGACGTTCAATCGGCAATAGCAAGGGCTGGACGCCAGCTACCTCCTGACATGCCAACACCGCCTTCTTACCAGAAAGTCAATCCTGCCGACCAGCCGATCATTTACCTGGTGATTACCAGCCCCACCCTTCCTCTTTCGGATCTCGACGCCTTCGGTCAGACTCTTATCGCTCAACGCATCTCCATGATTGACGGGGTTGCACAGGTCCAGGTCTATGGATCACAGAAATATGCCGTCCGCATCCAGGCTGATCCACGGAAACTATTCTCGCGTGGTATCGCCCTCGATGAGGTTGTTGACTCAATCCAGAAAGGTAATGTCAATCAACCGACAGGAATCCTGTACGGTCCTGAACGCGCAATCACCGTGCAGGCCGACGGACAACTGATGTCAGCAGGAAAATACCATCCCCTTATCGTCACATACAGGAATGGTTCGCCTGTAAGACTTGACGAGATTGCAAACGTATTTGACAGCGTCGAAAACGACAAGGCGGCCGCATGGTACTGTAACAGCAAAATATCTCAGCGGGCACTTTTCCTTTCCGTACAGCGCCAGCCCGGGGTAAACACGGTTCAGCTTGCAAACTCCATTAAAAACATCCTCCCCACCCTGACATCCCAACTTCCGCCTGCAGTCTCACTCAAAATCCTGTATGACAGGAGCGTACCGATACAGCGTTCTGCTGATGACGCTCAATTTACTCTCGTTCTGACATTCTGCCTCGTCGTTCTGGTAATATTTATTTTCCTGAGATCAGTGACGGCAACAGTTATTCCGGTCCTTGCCCTGCCAATGTCAATCATCGGCACTTTCATGGTTATGTATCTGCTCGATTACAGCCTGGACAACCTTTCCCTGATGGCCCTGACCCTGGCGATCGGCTTTGTGGTGGACGATGCCATTGTTATGCTTGAAAACATTGTCCGGCATCTCGAAATGGGAAAATCCAGGATGCAGGCCTCCTTCGACGCTTCAGGGGAAATAAGTTTCACAATTGTCTCCATGACTTTATCTCTTACGGCAGTTTTTATTCCGATAATATTCATGGGTGGTATAGTAGGCAGGCTTTTCAGGGAATTTGCCATAACCATCGGCGCAGCAGTCCTCGTCTCTGGTGTTGTCTCGCTGACTCTTACTCCCATGATGTGCAGCCGTTTTCTTCGCCCTCCGGCATCAATTCACCATGGCCGCATTTACGCCTTCACGGAAAGAGGCTTCCTGGCAATGCTCAATTTCTACGACCGCACCCTGAAATGGTCCCTCGATCACCGCCGTTCAATAATGGTTTTCTCTGTTGGCGTATTAATCGCAACTGTAGTTCTCTTCATAAAGGTCCCGAAAGGATTTCTACCGAATGAAGATCAGGATAGGATATCAATAAACACAGAAGCGGTTGAAGGAATATCATTCACCGCAATGGTTAAAACCCAGAATCAGGCAGCGCGAATAATTCAGCAGGATCTTGACGTCCTGGATTTCATGTCAGCCCTTGGGGCCAGGGGACATTCTGCAACAGCCGGTAATAACGGACGAATGTTCGTTCATCTCCGACCACGCTCTGAACGCAAGTCCTCAGCCGACCAGATCGTTCAGCGTCTTCGCTCTGCGCTGTCCGGTATACCTGGAATAACGGCTATTCCGCAGGTCCCATCAACTCTACCGGTCGGAGGTGTATCATCCAAGAGCCAATATCAATATACACTACAGGGCCCGGACATTGAGGAACTTTATCGCAATGCCGGCATACTCCTCGAAAGAATGAAGGAAATGCCTGGACTTATTGACATTACAAGTGACATGCAACTCAAGAATCCCGAGCTTAACGTGGTAATAAACAGGGACATGGCCTCGTCTCTTGGCGTATCGGTGGCACAGGCGGAAAATACATTGTATACAGCATACGGTTCGCGGCAGATTTCAACAATATATGCACCAAACGACCAGTACCAGGTCATCATAGAATTGATCCCTGAATACATGAAAGACCCATCGGTTCTCTCTCTGCTCTATGTCCGTTCAGATTCCGGAAAACTTATTCCCGTCAGCACCCTGGCCAGAATTAGGCAGGATACAGGACCATTGAGTATAAACCATTTCGGCCAGTTGCCATCTGTCACGCTGTCATTCAACCTGAAACCCGGCATCCCCCTCAGTGATGCGGTTGAAATGATTAACAAAGCCGCCCTGGAAATACCGCCGACAATTTCTTCCAGTTTCCAGGGCACCGCCCAGGCTTTCCAGTCATCGCTGAGCGGCATGACCCTCCTTCTGGTTCTGGCTATCGTCGTCATCTACATAGTGCTTGGTATTCTTTACGAGAATTTCTTTCACCCGATCACTATCCTCACGGCCCTGCCATTCGCCGGAATCGGGGCTTTGATAGCTCTGTTTATTTTCAAAGCTGAATTACACATCTATGCGTTTGTTGGAATCATAATGCTAATCGGACTCGTGAAAAAGAATGGTATCATGATGATCGATTTTGCAATTGAGGCGCAGCGGAAGGAAGGTAAAACGCCGCGCGAAGCAATACATGAAGCCTGCATCATCAGATTCCGCCCAATAATGATGACAACGATGGCGGCTCTCATGGCCGGCCTGCCGATCGCATTCGGTTTTGGCGCTGGCGGAGAGGCCCGCCGCCCTCTTGGACTCGCAGTAGTTGGCGGCCTCCTGTTTTCACAGACATTAACTCTGTATGTGACTCCCGTATTCTACCTGTATATGGAGAAATTCCAAACGTGGCTGAGAGGGAGAAGGGTTGTAACGGACAAGGCAGGCGCATGAAAAGCACAAGACCATCAATTAAATCGGGCATTAGGAGATTCCTTTTCTCCGTATTTCTGCCGCTGTGCGTCTGTTTCTCTTCTCTGCATGCCTCCGAACCGCTCAAGGTCACCGTTCGCGAAGCCATTATAAAGGGTCTTGAAAACAACCGGGCACTGAAAGTGCAGCGACTGACCCCTCAGATCCTTAAAGCCCTAGAAGCTGACGAGCGTGCGGCTTTTGATCCCGTATTAAAAGGAGAGGTCATTGACCAGAAAGACAAGTCCCAGCAGCTCTTAAAATATGGCTCAACAGTGACCAACCTTACCAGCCGTGAAATAACAGGCAATGTTTCCCTTGAGGAGTTTCTGCCAACAGGCACAAAACTGAATATTGAGGCAAGTACTGACATCCTGGACTCATCCCTTTACCAGGGCGATTTCGATTCAACCCGGGCAGGCATATCACTCACCCAGTCCCTTCTCAAGGGAGCCGGCCTCGGCGTAAACCTCGCCAGCCTGCGGCAGGCAAAACTGGATACCCTGGCATCCGAGTATGAGCTCAAAGGATTTTCGGAAGAACTTGTTGGCCGCATCGAGTCAACTTACTGGGACTACGTCCTTGCTCAGCGCCAGATAGAGATATACACGAATTCGCTCAATATTGCGGAGCAGCAGCTTGCCGAAACACGTGAAAGAATTAACCTGGGCAAGACTGCCAGTGTCGAAATATCGGCAGCTGAAGCCGAAGTGGCGTTAAGGAAAGAAGGCCTTATCAACACCAGGAACCGGCTGGAAACCACGCGTCTGCAATTCCTCAGGCTGTTGAACGTTCCCGTATCCAACCTCTTTGACACCGTCGTAATTCTTCTTGATGACGTAACCGTTCCTGATGCAAAACTGGACGATGTTTCATCGCACATCCAGGTAGCAATGCGGATGAGGCCCGACCTTAACCAGGCCCGCCTTAACCTGCAGAGAAACGACCTGGAAATAATAAAAACCAGGAACGGGCTGCTGCCACGCCTTGACCTGTTCATTACAATGGGCAACACCGGGTACGCTGATTCATTCTCGGATTCTGCAAGAAACATCAAGGGCGACTATTACGATTACAGTGCCGGCATCCAGCTTGAATATCCACTTGGCAACCGGAGTGCATCGGCGAAAACACGCCGTGCCAGGTTAAGCCTGGAACAATCAGAGGAAGCCGTGTCGAACATGACACAGATTGTAGAAGTTGATGTGCGCTCAGCATACATGGAGGTGAACAGGGCCAGGGAAGAAATAACGGCAATCGCGGCAACAGTGAAACACCGGGAGGAAACTGCACGGGCCGAGGCAGAGAAATTCCGTGTCGGCAAATCCACGTCGCTTCTTGTCGCGCAGACACAGCGGGACCTTCTGGCAAGCAGGATACAGAAAGTACAATCAGTGATTACCTGCATCAAGGCCTTAATCAATCTATACCGGCTCGAAGGCTCCCTTCTTGACCGGCGCGGTATTGCAGTGCCTGCAGAAACCGGAAGGAAATAGCGCCACAGGACTTCAGGACATTTTCTTTTCCATCTTGAAGTCATCCATTACAAAATCATTTCCGATATCAGTGACCATTACGCCGGTCTTTTTGAATCCCATCCGTTTATACGCCTTTACAGAAGGATTGTGCCTGTTCACATTCAGCCATATAGTCGAAAGCTTATTCTCCAGGCATAATTCTTCAATAAAGGTAATTGCGGCCCTGGCGATGCCCCTGCCCCTGAAGGATTTTTTTACATATAGCTTACTCAAGTACATTCTGCATCTCGAAGGTTCGGCCAATACCGCGACATAGCCCGCACAATCATTGCCGTATTTTATCAGAAAATATCTGTATCCATCTTTGATGTGGCCGGCAATTGCACCTGCGCTTTGAATCTGCCTGAGCATATAGTCAACCTGTTCCTGCCCAATAAGCGGAACATAGTGTTCATTCCAGATTTCATAGGCCAACGTCACGACAATCTTTATCGCTTTTGAATTCTTCGCTTCTGTAAAGGAGGGCTGTATCATGACTGGCATCTTATATCCTTCCGAATGGTCAATAATATCATCCCTATACCCTTGCATGTCGACTGCTATTTTTATTATTGAACCCGATCTCTTCACGTGACACTAATTAACGGATGGATAATCAAGAACCCAAGGGGCTCCTGGAAAACCTGGATCCGCACGCGATCGACAGGATCGTTGAAACATATGGAACACGCCTGCTCCGGGCCGCTTTTCTCCTGTGCGGCAACAGAGAAGACGCAGAGGATGTTGTCCAGGATACGTTCCTGGCATTTGCAAAGACACTCCACAGATTCCGGCAGGAAAGCTCCATTTACACATGGCTTTACGGAATAATGCGGAACATTTCACATAACCACAGACGTAAGTCGGCCAGGCTGATCTTTACCGATTCGGTCCCTCAGAATGATGCCATTTCACAGGACCAGGGCCAGGCCATGGATGCAGCAATTAATGCGGCAGAATGGTAAAACAGGGAATGAAACCAGCAAACTGTGCTGCAAAAAGAATAACCATGACGATATATCGCAAAGAACTGATTCATCCTGCCGGAACCCAACATTATGCTTTCAACTGGACGAAAATATGATATACATCCACGCCTAATACACAGTTAAGGGAGGCAAGATCCGGAATATGGCGCAACAGCAGAAACAACAGGGGGACAACACGTCCCAAGCGGCAACACCGGCCAATACGGCGGTGGCAGCCATTTCTCCTGAATCGTCCCGCCCGCAGGAGTTTATGGAGGAATCCGACCTCAGCCATCTCTTCAAACGTCAGGATTGGCTGGCCGCTTTGGCCACAACCGTCTTTTCAGGCTTGTTTTTCTTCTACTACATGGCCCCGGAAGTGACCCTTCAGGACTCAGGCGAACTTGTTACAGGAGCCTTTACCTTCGGGGTTCCTCACCCGCCAGGTTATCCATTATGGGCGTTCCTGGGATACATCTGGTGCCATCTGATAGTCCCTTTCGGCAATCCTGCCTGGCGCATAGGAACAATGTCAGTTGTAACAGGCGCACTTACCGTGGGCGTAATGACGCTTATGATGACCCGCAGTATCCGCCTTCTCCTCCACTCCCTGCCATGGTCTGGGTTTGCGGACAACCGGCTCACCGAGCTCGTTGCAATTACCACCGGCGTCAGTTCGGCTCTGTTATTCGGATTTAACCGGGGAGTATGGCTCTGGGCCTGCGTATCGGAAATGCGTGTTCTAAACGTATTTTCATTCGTACTCATGGCGTGCATCTTTTTCGGCTGGATGATACAGCCGAGCCGGCGCGGATTCATTTATATATCTGTTCTGCTGTTCGGCATGAGCCTGGCCAATCACCAGACAATAGCCATCATGGCTTTCCCCTTTGCAATCGGTATTCTGGCAGTCGGCCTGGAGCGCTTCTTCCTGCAGTACAGAAAGGGTATAAAGCAAAAAGATACAACCGAACTGTTGATGACAAGCCTGTCTGATTTCTGGGAACAGGGCGCTGCCGGATTTCTGGCAGTAACGACTATTTTAATGGTCTTTGCCTGGCTCCAGAGTCCCGACACAAACACCATGCTGCAAAATAAAAACTTCTGGCTTGGCACCGCGGCTGGAACTTTTGGAATCATCATCCTGGTCGCCGGCAAGATTACCGGATGGTGGCAGGTTAAGCGCTCCCTCATCTCTACAGGACTTCTGCACCTTGGCATCTCGTTCTATCTCTATATGCCTTTTGCGGCAAAAACAAATCCCCCAATGAACTGGGGTTATGCCGGCACAAAGGAAGGTTTCCTGCACGCAATAACAAGGGGCCAGTACGAAAAACTCCAGACCGCCGATTTCATGAGCAGTGAATTTTTCACCAAGATATTTGTATTCACAAAACTGCTGATCGGCCAGTACTCATTCTGGGTCACGCTCCTTGGTATTGTGGCCCTGCTTTTCCTGATCCTCTGGTGGACCCGGTGGCGTCCGACCGCGCGTGCATGGATGGTATTCGTCTGGGCTGCTTTTCTGTTTACAAGTCTCGGCCTGCTGACAATCATCAATCCTAAACTCGATCGCCAGGAACAGGAAATCACAATCAAGTTCTTCGCGCCGGCCCATGGCTTCTATGCAATGCTTATCGGCTACGGTATCGCTGTCATGTTCAGCTTCATTGCCTGGCGCTTGAAGAAACCGGCAACTCCATTGATCGTGATGGCATGCCTGGGAATCCTGGCCCTCCCGAGGATCACATACGTCAAGAACTGGGAGCTCTGCGCGCTCCGGGGCCACGATTTCGGTTACCTTTTCGGCTATTACATGTTCAAGCCGGGTGGCGGCTATCCCGATATGGAAAAAGATGCCGTTTTATACGGCGGAACTGACCCGGGACGTTTCGTGCCCACATACATGATTTTCTGCGAGAGCCGTGTTCCGCCCAAAGATCGGTTTCATGACCAGACTTTCGACCGGTCAGATGTTTATATAATCACCCAAAATGCACTGGCTGACACGACATACATGAGTTATATCCGGGATCACTACGATTTCACCAGGCCCCTTAACAACTCTTTCATACAGCGACTTCTCCACCGTGACACAACCTACCCTGTAGAGCCTATCTACATACCATCCCCGCAGGATAGTACGACGGCTTTCCACAAGTATATCCAGGGCATTCAGTCAGGAGCAATTCCGCCATCCGCCGATGTGAAGATCGAGAACGGACGTGTCAGCGTCCAGGGTGTTGGCGGTGTAATGGCCATAAACGGTATCCTGGCTCAATGGATTTTTGAAAGGAACAAGGAAAAGCATGCTTTCTATATCGAGGAAAGCTATGTCATCCCATGGATGTATCCATATCTCCGGCCCTTCGGAGTCATCATGAAGATAGAAAAGGACCCGGTTCCGACGCCCCAGGCCAATCCAGCTCTTTGGTCGGAGATTATCAGCCGGGACCGCTCTTACTGGAACAACCTTTGCAGCAATTTCCTGTCGCGAAAAGAGTTCGTACGCAATATGGATGCAAAGAAATCTTTTTCCAAGATGCGTTCTGCAATCGCGGGCCTGTACGTATCACGCGGACTCCATGCTGAGGCTGAATTCGCATTTAAACAGTCCAGGGACCTTTGCCCCGAGAGCCCGGAAGCCAATTTCAGGCTCGCCGATCTGTATATGCAGCAGCACCGCTATCCCGAGGCAGTTGCCATCATCAAGAATTACCTGGAAATTGACATTTATAACAACAGCGCCAAAGGCTTCCTGAACAACATTTTAAATGTCCAGAAAGACGACCTTCGCCGCCAGGACATCGAAAAAAAGATGAAAAAAGAAGGCGGCGGCGACATAAACATCGCGCTTGAGCTTGCTGGCCTCTACCAGAGGTTAAACATGGAGGGAGAATTCCAGGGGATTACCAGGAGCATTCTTTCAAATAGCAACCTTCCTCCCAACGTCTGCATGTCAATCATTCAACTCTACAGCCAGGGTAGAAGGTGGGATCTGCTTGAAGTCGCAATGAAGCGCTATCTGGAACTCGACCCGAACAACTTCCGCGCTCGGATTGACTGCGGCTTCGTGCAGATGCTGCTTGGCAGGCAGAGTGATGCCATTGCTACCATGAAGAAAGCTGTTGAAATTGGAGGTGAAGCAGCCCGTGCCATCCTTCGCCAGGATCAACGGTTTGCCCAGCTTATACAGACACCGGAATTACAGGCCATTGTAGCTCCCGCACAACAGTCCTTGAATATGAAAAACCTGCCTAAGCTCCTGCAGATTCAATAGAACAGTCTCCAGCCCTACTTGTTGTCTGATGCAAACGAAGCCGCGAGTTCATTTATATCACGCAGACGCGTTAGGAGCTGGTGCAGAATAATCACAACCGGCTCAGGAACGCCAGTCAGCATTTTCTTCAGATCATCCCTGGTTATGATCTCAACCACAACCTCTGTCTTGGCAAGCACTGTGGCCGAACGGGGTTTATCATCTATAAGAGCCATCTCCCCCATGATTTCGCCGGGGCCTCGTGTTGCAAGCTCTATTCTATTGTCCCCATCCTGTTTCCAGATTGAAACATAACCATTGCGGATAAGATAGGCCTCTCCCCCGGCATCACCCTCTTTGAAGATTGTTTCGCCCACATCAAATGTTTTCTTAAGCAGAAAGACCTTGAGCATAAAACTTCCTCCTCTCCCAGTAGACTATATACTCCCTCAAAGTGTCGCCATTTTAACGGATAACCGGTGCGGATATCAATTGTTTTCTTTCCCGGTCATCCAGGTTCATGGAAGCAGGGATCTGATGGCAGGATCGAGTCCGAGGACGGCACTGTGCCCCTGCCTGACCACTATTCCTTCAAAACCAGGCGGACCATTGAAGCGGGCTCCTTCAAACAAGAGATAACCTTCAAACACCGAACGCGTGAAGTTGACGTCCTTTTTGAATTGCACGGCTTCAAATCCCGCGCTGGCTTTGAACGTGGTTGCCTCGAAATCTGCAAG